>Ga0137418_10001564_pt1 | contig 21124 bp, 21 predicted proteins | sample CZODoug3_1_2_16f_FD_122242 | JGI IMG/M metagenome (GOLD analysis project Ga0137418, IMG submission 122242) | Vadose zone soil fungal communities from Angelo Coast Range Reserve, California, USA - CZODoug3_1_2_16fungal (Hybrid Assembly) | ecosystem: Environmental > Terrestrial > Soil > Vadose...
CAGGATCAGGTTGCCGAGGAAATTCTTCGGGTCCATGTCGCGCGTGGCTTCGCTGTGCGCCATCATCGACAACAGATCGCTCTTCGGCGGCTGATTGATGCGCTCGTTCCAGAGCTTTCCGAAATAGGTCGCGCATTCCAGCAGTTCGACCTGCCGTTCGTCTTCGGTCGCGACGACGCCGTCCGGACCGGGAAGCGTTGTTGCGACGTCGGACCAGCGCGTCAGTTTGCGGCGGTCCTCCCAGGGGAAGTCGAACAGCACCGCGAGCATCTGCGTGGTCAGTTCGATCGAGACCTGATCGACCCAGTCGAACACATCGTTCTTCGGTAAATTGTCGAGACATTCAGCCGACCGCTTGCGGATGTTGATCGCGAGCTCGTCGAGATGGGTCGGCGTGAACATCGGCGCGACGGTCTTGCGCTGTGCGCTGTGGCGCGGCTGATCCATGGCGATGAAGCTCTCGCGACGCAGGTCGGGAGCGATGTCGCGGACGGTGATGCCGCCGAGCGATGCCGCCGACGAGAACACCGAATGATTGGTCTCGATATCCATGATGTCGTTGTACTTGGTCACCGACCAGTACGGCCCGAACATGCTGTCCTTGCAATAATGCACCGGGTCTTCCTGGCGCAGCCGGTCGAAATACGGCCAGAATGAATCGGTCCTGAACAGCTCAGGGTGGCTGACGTCGATATCCGCCAGCGGAATCGAGCGGGCCTTGTCCCGAGCGGCGCTCTGATGGGTATCCCCGGCGAGATCGATTGTTCCGTGCATCGGACGTCTCCTGCTGGTCCCGTCCGCAATTGGCTCCGGCGGGCGATTATTGACCGAATTACATCCCGTTGTCAGCGCCGGGGCAAGGGACAGTTTGTTGCATTCTGCCGCACCGCAACGCCAATCCGGCGAATGCTCCCTTTTCGGCACTTTGGCCCGTGACAAGCTTATTTCCGAAGAATAAGCCTCTGCGCAGGACCAGTGCCATTTGCCCGGAGGCAGCCCGCCCATGATTTCCAACGCGCATCGGATGTTCAATTTCGATCTTGGCGAAACCGCGGACGCGATTCGCGAAACCGTTCACGATTTTTCAAATAACGAGATCGCGCCGCGGGCCGCCGAGATCGACAAGAGCAATCAATTTCCCCGCGACCTGTGGCCGAAGATCGGCGCGCTCGGCCTGCACGGAATAACCGTCGAGGAGGAGTATGGCGGTTCGGGGCTCGGCTATCTCGAGCACTGCATCGCGCTCGAGGAGATTTCGCGCGCGTCGGCGTCGGTTGGCCTGTCCTACGGCGCGCATTCGAACCTTTGCGTCAATCAGATCCGCCGCAACGGCAATGAAGCGCAGAAGCGGAAATATCTGCCGAAGCTGATTTCGGGCGAACATGTCGGCTCGCTGGCGATGTCGGAACCTAACGCTGGCTCCGACGTGGTGTCGATGGCGACCCGCGCCGAGAAGAAGGGCGATCGCTTCGTCATCAATGGCAGCAAGATGTGGATCACCAACGGCACCGTCGCCGATACGCTGGTGGTGTATGCCAAGACCGATGCCACCGCTGGCTCGAGCGGCATCACCGCTTTTATTATCGAAAAGGGCATGAAGGGATTTTCCACCGCGCAAAAGCTCGACAAGCTGGGCATGCGCGGTTCCGACACCTGCGAACTGCTGTTCGATAATTGCGAGGTGCCGGAAGAGAGCGTGCTGAGCGAGGTCGGCCGCGGCGTCAACGTGCTGATGTCCGGCCTCGATTACGAGCGCGCGGTGCTGGCCGCGGGCCCGCTCGGCATCATGCAGGCGTGCATGGATGTGGTGATGCCCTATGTGCACGAGCGCAAGCAGTTCGGCCAGCCGATCGGCACCTTTCAACTGGTGCAAGGCAAGATCGCCGACATGTACACCACGATGAATGCGTCCCGCGCTTACGTCTACGCTGTGGCCAAGGCCTGCGACCGCGGCGAAACCACCCGCGAGGATGCCGCCGGCGCCATCCTCTATGCATCGGAAAAGGCGACGCAATGCGCGCTCGACGCAATCCAGCTGCTCGGCGGCAACGGCTATATCAACGACTATCCCACGGGGCGGCTGTTGCGCGACGCCAAGCTCTATGAAATCGGCGCCGGCACCAGTGAAATCCGGCGCATGCTGATCGGACGGGAGCTGTTCGAAAAATCTTCATAAAAGTCGGTGGAACCCGCATCGCCTTCTGGCCGACACATCTCTAATCTATGGGGTCATTCCGATTTGCTTGCCGATTTGCTTGTCCTGGGGGGAGTCGATCCGTGAATCAGATGAATCTTGTGCCGCCGCATCTGCCGCCGATGCCGGCGCCGGTGTTGTTTTCAGGCAACCGCGGTGAATTTTTCCGGCTGGTGACGCGCGGTGCCGGGCTCGAACTCATTACCGTCGGCTTTTATCGATTTTGGCTCGCCACCGACATCCGCCGTCATTTGTGGTCGAACAGCCATATCGACGGCGATGCGGCGGAATACACCGGCCGCGGCAGGGAATTGCTGATCGGATTTCTGATCGCGCTGGCGATCTTGGTGCCGGTTTATCTGGCTTACTTCCTCGCCGGCCTTGAAGCCGAACGCTACAAGGCGTTCGCCAGCATTCCCTTGCTGGCATTTTTCTATCTGTTCGGACAATTCGCGATCTACCGCGCGCGGCGTTATCGCCTGACCCGCACGGTGTGGCGCGGGGTGCGGTTCTGGATGAGCGGTTCGGGCTGGGCCTATGCGGCGCGGGCGGCGCTCTGGGGCCTGCTGATGATACTCACCCTCGGCCTGATATTGCCATGGCGTGAAGCGGCACTCGAGCGCTACAAGATGCGGCATTCCTATTACGGCGATCTTCAGGGCAGCTTTGAAGGACGCGGCTGGGAATTCTTCAAGCGTGGCTGGTGGCTATGGCTGCTGGCGCCGATCGCCCTCTACGTGTCGCCGCTCGCGCCCTTCGTCTATGCCGCGTTCAAAGCGGTGGAGTGGCGCTGGTGGCTTTCAGGTATCCGTTTTGGCGGTGTGCGTCTGGAATCGGCGATGGGCCGTGGCGCGCTGATCGGCCTTTACTGGAAAGTCATCGGCTGGGTTCTCCTGCTCGCGGTCGCGTTTGCTGCCTATCTGGGACTCTGCGCCGCTCTGGTGGCGAGCATGAGCGGCACGCCGCTCGATCAGTTCTTCACGCCGCAGGTGCTCTTGAAGAGCATTCCGTTGCTGGTGCTGGCGGGACTGGGTTATCTGGTGTTCGCGCTGGCGATCAATGTGGCGATGCGTGTCTATCTGTTGCGCGATCTCTGGGTCAGGGTGCTGGCCTCGACCACCGTCCACAACATCGAGGCGGCGGCGAATGTATCCGCGAGGGGCGAACTCGCCAATGCGCTGGGCGAGGGCTTTGCCGACGGGCTGGATGTCGCCGGCTTTTAGCGCATGAGCATCTTTTCGATGGACAGCGGACCGCAAAACACCTCGGCGTCGTCAGGAGCCAGCGGCTTTGCGATTTATTTCGACGGGACCTCGAGCCGCCGCCGCCTGGTGACGCTGGAGTTCAGCGACCGGCTTGAAATCAGAGAGTATGAACACACGCTTGCCGCGTGGTCCTATGCCGATGTCCGCCTTGCCGACAGCCCATCCGGTACCCTGCGCGTAACCTGTCTGACGGCGCCGGAGCTGGCGCGGCTTGAAATCCGTGACGCGGCGGTTGGCGCGGAGCTGACCGCCCGCTGCGCCCGACTCGATGAAAACATTCCCGGCCGGCACGGCATTGCGAGAATTGTTGGCTGGTCATTGGCGGCGACGGTTTCGATCGTCGCGGTGGTTCTGTTCGGTGTCCCGCTCGCTGCGGACCGTTTGACACCCCTGGTGCCGCAAGCCTTCGAACGCCGGCTGGGCGATGTCGCGGAAGGGCAGGTCAAGACGATGTTCGGCGGCAAGATCTGCGATAACGCATCAGGGCAGGCTGCCTTCACCAAGCTCGTCAATGCCGTTCGCGAGTCCGCTGGCCTGGATACGTCGATCCAGTCGCAGGTGTTATCGAGCCCGATTCCCAACGCGTTCGCGCTGCCCGGAGGCAAGGTCTATGTATTCAACGGGCTGCTGGCCAAGGCGGAAAACGCCGATGAGATCGCCGGCATCCTGGCGCACGAGCTTGGGCATCTCAGGCATCGCGATGGCACGCGCAACCTGATTTACAATGGTGGCACGTCGTTTCTGATCGGGTTGTTGTTCGGCGACATCACCGGATCCGGCGCGTTGATCTTTGCTTCGCGCTCGCTCGTGACCGCGTCCTATTCGCGCGAGGCGGAGCAGAATGCCGATACATTTGCAATCGATGTGATGCACAGGCTTGGCCGCTCGCCAAAGCCGATGGGCGAATTGATGTTTCGCGTGACCGGGAAAGAAGGCGACAAGAGCTTGTCCATCCTGGCGAGCCATCCGCTGACGGAGGACCGCCTGGCGCGCATGAGCAACGAGGATCAGCCGCCGAGTGGCCCACCGCTGCTGACGGCGGTCGAATGGGTGTCGCTCAAGGCAATCTGCAGCTCAAGGAATTGATTTAATTATTTCAGCGGGCGACCGGGTACTCTCGTCATTGCGAGGAGCGAAGCGACGAAGCAATCCAGTAACTTTGGTATCCATCTCTGGATTGCTTCGCTGCGCTCGCAATGACGGCTAGCTTCTTCACTCCGCCAGATTATTGACCTTCTTCACCCAGATGCGGACGTCGGCCAGCACTTCGGGGAGCACGGCCTTGACCTCCCCGACGGTCATGCCGGCCTTGATGCGTGGATCGTACAGGACATTCAGAATGTACTGGTCGTAGACGTCGAAAAATCCCATCGAGACACTGTCGTTGAACATGGTCCAGGGCACTGAACTGGTATCGTTGATGGGTCCCAGCGACTGCAGCAGTTCCTCATAGGCGCAGTCGAAGAAGATGAAATCGCCGTTGTCGACCGTGAGGATCACGTCCGAGTGCTCGATCTCGAATTTTTCGTTCTTGCGAAAGCCGGACAGGCATTGCGGATCGAGCGAGCTGCGAATTTCCCGGGCTCGCTCGCTGCCGTAGAATGTCGAGATGGTGCGATAGAGATCGCGGTCGCGCACCAGTTTGACCACGATATTGGCGCCGTCGCTGGTTTCCGCCATGGCAATATCAAGATGCTGAACCCGCGCGGCGATATCGGCCACGATTTTGGCCAGTTGCGCCTTTCGATCCGGACGATTGCCGTCGGCGAAGACCCGCACCGGTGCATCGTATTTTCTGATCCGGTCGACCCGTCCGGCAAGCTGATACTCGGCGCCGAAGGCGGTCTTGAAAAATCCGTCTGTTATCTCGCTGTCGGTGAACGTCTTCTTTTCGGTACGCTGGCGCGATGCAATGCTGGGAATTTCGGCCGACGCAGCCGGCAGCCAGGCAACGCTGTTGAACGCGATGCCGGCGAGCACAACCGCGAATATCCGCAACATATGCGAAGACGAGTCGAGAGCACACATTGCATCGACGCTGCAGCAATCGGCGAGCGCGTGCAAGGCTTGACGTAAAAGGCTTGACGTACAAGGTTTGATCGGCCGCCGATCGAGCGGCGCCGGTTCCCCAGCGCAGAGCCGGCCTAGCGCGGGATGACTTTTCTTCGAATCGTCATCCCGCTCTATCTTTTTGTTGGACCATGATCTTTTCGGAAAACCGGTACCCACTTTTCCGGATCATGCTCTAGTTCCTCACGACGACGGTGGTTCCCACCGCGACGCGGCTGTAAAGATCGGTGACGTCGTCGTTGGTCATGCGGAAACAGCCGGAGGATACGGCCTGGCCGATCGTCTCCGGCTCATTGGAACCGTGAATTCGATAAAGCGTCGAGCCCAGATACATGGCGCGGGCGCCGAGCGGATTGTCTATGCCGCCCGGCATGTGGCGCGGCAGATCGGGGCGCCGCGCCAGCATCTGCGAGGGCGGCGTCCAGGCCGGCCATTCCTTCTTCGCCGATATGCGGTGAACGCCGCCCCAGCGAAACCCGTCGCGGCCGACGCCGATGCCGTACCGCAGCGCCAGGCCATCGTCCAGCACCAGGTAAAGCCGCCGCTCGGCGGTGTCGATGAGAATGGTGCCGGGCCGGTATCGGCTTTCAAATCGCACGGTCTGCCGCGGAATCGGGTTCGACGCGCCGATGCTGAAATTGGGGCCGCCTCCCATGATATCGTGCATGTCGACGCCGCCCCGGAATCCTTGGAATTCCTGCGCGCGCGCATGGCCGGCGCCGGCCAGCAATGCCACCGCCGCAACAAGCAAAGCAAAAGCCCGGATCATATTCTGCCTCGTGGGACAAATCAGTTTCGCTGCGAGACAGGCCATAATTGACGCGGTTTCGCAAGCCACGGCGACGTGAGGCCGGCGATTTTCAGGCGTTGCGGTAAAAAAGCCATCACGCCCTTGGCGATGGCTGCAATGTCCGCGAAAGCTTTGACGAACGGCGCGGGGGATGATTGATCTGCCAAGAGTGCTTTTTTTGAAAAACGGCGCGAACGGGAGTGGAATGATGAACGGTGCGGAAAGTCTGGTGCGGACCTTGGTCGCGGGCGGCGTTGACGTCTGTTTCGCCAATCCCGGCACCTCGGAGATGCATTTTGTTGCAGCCCTTGACCGGGTTGAGGGCATGCGCTGCGTGCTCGGCCTGTTCGAGGGCGTGGTGACGGGTGCGGCGGACGGCTATTTCCGCATGAAAGGCACGCCGGCATCGACGCTGCTGCATCTGGGACCAGGGCTCGCCAACGGCCTCGCCAATCTGCACAACGCCAAGAAGGCGAATTCCGGCATTGTCAACATCGTCGGCCAGCATGCGGTCTATCACATTGGATTCAACGCGCCGCTGACCTCCGACATCGAGGGCCTGGCGCGGCCGATGTCGGCATGGGTGCGCACCTCGCCGGACGCGAAATCAGTCGCCAAGGACGGCGCTGCCGCCATTGCCGCGGCCAAGAGCAGCCCGCCGCAGATCGCCACGCTGATCCTGCCCGCCGACACCGCATGGAACGAGGCCGACGGCATCGCGCAGGTCCCGGACGAATCCCAGCGCGTCAGCTATTCGTCGCAGGCCGTTGACAACGCCGCGAAGGTTTTGCGGGGCGGCGCGCAGACGCTGCTGCTGCTCACCGGCAGCGCGCTGACCGAGCAGGGGCTGGCGCTGGCAGCGCAAATCGCCGGCAAGACCGGCTGCAAAGTGCTGGGCCAGACTTATAATCCGCGCATGGCGCGGGGGCGCGGGCGGTTTTCGATCGACCGGATTCCTTATGTGATCGAGCAGGCGCTGCCGATCCTGAAGGATTTCCGCCACGTCGTTCTGGTCGAGGCCAACGATCCCGTGGCGTTTTTTGCCTATCCGAACAAGCCAAGCATGTTGAAGCCCGACGGATGCGAGGTCCATCGCATGACGTCGGGCGGCGAAAACTCGGTGGCTGCGCTGGGAGCATTGGCCTCCGCGCTTGGCGCCAAGCCGATCGATGCAAAGCCGCAGGCGTTGGTTGAACTGGCAAAGCCGACCGGCGCGCTGACCCACGCCTCGATCGCGCAGGCGGTCGCGATGGCGATCCCGGAAAATGCCGTTGTGGTCGATGAATCCATCACCACGGGCCGCGGTTTCTTTCCGCCCACCGCCGCCGCCAACCAGCACGACTGGCTGCAAAACATGGGCGGCTCGATCGGATTTTCGACGCCGGTCGCGACCGGGGCCGCGGTGGCGTGCCCCGATCGCAAGGTGATCTGCATGGTCGGCGACGGCAGCGCGATGTACACGCTGCAATCGCTGTGGACGCAGGCCCGCGAGGGCCTCAATGTTCTGACCATCGTGTTCGCCAACCGCATCTATCAGATCCTGCGGGGAGAATTCGATGGCGTCGGCGCCGGCGAGCCGGGACAGCGCGCGCTCGACATGCTGAAGATCGACCGCCCCACGCTCGACTGGGTGGCGCTTGCCAAGGGCATGGGTGTTTCGGGCCGCGCCGTCACCAATGTCGACGATTTCGTCAAGGCGCTGGCGGACGGCGTCGCCGAGCCGGGGCCGCGGCTGATCGAAGTACAGATGTGACGGTGGGCGCGACCGTCGAATTGCCGCCAGCGCCGCCTGCGTCGTCATGGCCGGGCATGGCAGTCTGCCTCGCTTAGACTGCGCAGACTTGTCTGCGGTCCCGGCCATCCACGTCTTAACAGAGTAGCAGCAGGAACGGTGTGGACGGCCGCTCATACGCGAGCGGAAGCGACGCCGTCCTTCGGACGGCTATGCCCGGCCATGATGAAAGCGTGAATCATTTCCCGAAAAAGCTCGATGCATTTCCGGTCAGGCTCTAGGATGTTTTTGACGGAGACGACATGCAAGCCGAGATGCAAGCCGAGTTGAACAAGGTGGTGGGCGCGCTCAACGAATTCTATGCGCGCGAGACCCATCTGTTCGAGAGGGATCTCGGTGAACGCACGCTGACGCACCGGCTCGCGGTGCAGGTCGAAAAGCAATTTCCGGGATGGGAAGTCGACTGCGACTACAACAGGCTGGGAGAACGAACACTGCGGCTGCCGAAGGGAACGATTGTGAGCACCGACGATGAAATCGGGAAATCGATCTATCCCGATATCGTCGTGCACCAGCGCGGGATTCCCAATAATCTGCTCGCCATCGAAGTTCGCAAGGCGAGCAATCATCAGCCGCCGGAACACGATCAGCACAAACTGCGGGCGCTGACCGATCCGCATTTATGGTTCGCCTACCGGATCGGAGTCTTGCTCGCGCTTGGCAGGAAGAACGTCACCGCGTCGGAGGTTTATGTCGGCGGCGTGCACGACCGGCCATTGTCGGGCTGGCTGGCCGGACGCCTGAAGGATGCGGGTTTGGCCTGACCGTCTGGCCGTAAATGCAGCCAGTAGACTGGGGCAGTGCTTCTCGTCATTGCGCGGAGCCAACGCGTCGCATGGCGGCTGATCTTGACTGGGTGTTGCAGAAAGGCCGCGACCGGGCTCGATGGCGTCACGAAGCCGGCGCTATAGGTGCGACAGTCGAAGCAGGTGGATGGGATAGCGCCAAACCCTGCTCCGCCCCCGGATTAAATCCGAGGGCATGATTCAACCGCGGTCGGTTGTGTGTGAACCGCAAGCGTACAAGTCAGTGCAGCGGCGGACCTTGACCGAGAGCATAGGAGACGAGGTCCTTAAGCTTGAAGTTCGGCCCTGTGACCGGCGCCCAATGGGGATCAAGCGACAGGACCGAGAAATTATCGCCAAACATCAGGCCCAGGATGACTTCTGCAACGATGCGACCACCGACGGGCCCGAGCTGCGGGGTGCTGATAGGTCCTGGCGCGCCGGTGACCGGGATCGTTACGGCTACTTTGTGTATCGCGGCTTCGGCGAGCACGTAGGTCCAAAGCGGGCAGTTCCTGGCGAACACGCCGTTGGCGATCGTGTTAATCGCGACCGGCTCCTCTCCTGCGTCAGGCGTGTCGACGGCCTTGCCGATCAGGATCTGCGAGTCGTCCAACGGAGTGATGTGCATCGCTTTGGCCACCGATTGCCCTGACGGCAATTCCAGCCGCCAGCCGCGTTCAAGATTTCGCAGCAGCAGAGATGGCGGATCTGACGCAACGGCGGGCGGCAGCGCGTGGAGCGGATTTACCAGCGAGGGATCGATGCGGTAGGCAAACTGCAGCCGTTTTTTATTGGCGGTCGTGTTGTCTTCGCCTTCATTGCCGTAGGCGCGAACATCAAGATCGATGAACCGTCCCCAGTCGATCGCGCGCCCCGGGGCCATGGTCTCGAAGCCGGTGAGGGCATTCTGGAAGTTTTGGTCAGGGAAGATCGACAGCAGCATGTCATCGGCGTCGTTCAAACGATAGCCGGGCCGGATCATCGAGTGGCCGAGCCTGTAACAGGCGACCGAAAATTCGACCGGCATGTACGGCCAGGTCTTCCAATGGAAAAACTTGATTTTGCCGCGATCATAGTGGTCGCCGGTCTTGAGTTGCGTCAGCACCGGGTCGCTGACGATGCGCGGCAGAAAATCATTCAGCACGACGTACTGGTAGTGAAAGCGGACGCGCTGCTGCAACGCCTCAAAGCCAAGTCCTGGGTTGTCATCGACCATTCGATTATGAAATCGAAGAAAAAGCCCTTGCAGCTGCGATACGATGCTGTTCTCGTCGTTGCGGGGATCGCCGATCAAGGCGCGGCCTGCAAACCTTGGCAGGTCATTGGCGTCGGCCACTCCCGCGCCTTGCAGCGGATCTCCCAGCCGGAATTTCAGGTTGTCGTACATATAGGGTTGGTCACCCGGGCCGCGTCCGTAGATATTGTCGAGATCGAGTGCCGGGGTTCGAAAGTCGACCAACCCGTCCGGATCCTGTGCCTTGGTCAGCACGCTCACGGGATCGAAGGTGATGTCGTGATCGATGAACTGACCGAAATAGGTGTACAATGACGGGATACCACTCTCTTCAGGATCGGGACCGTCGGTCGGAGGATCGAAACCAGCCGTCATGACGTCGGCCAGGGCGGAGAGGTTGGCGATGTTATCCGCCTCCGTCGGTCCAAAGACGGCCGGCGTGAGATTTCGGAACATTCGGCCGAACCGGCCCTGCGAAAGCGAAGAGCGTGTGGCTTTCAAGCCGCGCGGAGCCACGCTATGACGACTGGCCATTACTTACTTCCTCCCGGTTTTTGGGACTGCGCTGGTGGTTGAAATTCTAGCAGCCGGAACCGGAATGCTAGCAGCCGGAACCGGAGTGCATTGTGATGTGGATTACAAGCCGCGAAAGATCGCGATCGAGATATGATTTTCCTGATTGAGAGCGGGCTCTCGCCGAAAATACGGCTGGCGCGTTGAGCGATTTTCGGAAAAAAGCCCCGCAAACTGCGGGGTTTTTTGCTTCAAGTCGGTGTGCTCTGGAATCGGGTTTGGTGCCCGACTTCGTTACGGCCGAGGGCCGGTTAGAGCATGATCCGGAAAAGTGGGTACCGGTTTTCCGAAAAGATCATGCTCAAACAAAAAGGTAGAGCGGGATGACGATTCGAAGAAAAGTCATCCCGCTCTAGCTGTGCCGGATGTGTCTTGTAGGACCTATTGATTTGTCGGGGTCATCTTTGCGACAAAGCCGGCGAACGGCTTGTAGGATTGCTTCGCAAGATCGCTGTACAGCGCGCCGATTTTCTGGGACTCGGCAACGAATGTCTCGAAAGCCGACTTGGCGAATTCGGTTTGAATTTCAACCGCCTTGTCGAACGACTTCACGCCTGAAAGCTTCTCGACAAAAGACTTGGTGTCTTCAAACGATTTCTTCGTGTAGTCGCCGTAGGCCGTGGCAATCGCTTGAAAGCCGACCGGGAAGGCCATGGTCGGTGCATCCGCCGCACCGATCTGTTCTTTGTCATTCGGCTGCTGCGCTAATTTCTGGTTCGCGTTGTTCTGGTTTGCATTCGACATCTAAGGTTCCTTTGTTTTGTTCAACAGTGAATCAATGATGCGTGTCGTCAATGGTTGCTTCCAAACACGGGTTCCCGCTTGTTCGTTGGGCGGTAGTTGTGTGTTCGTATGATGATCGCGGAACCCGAGACATTTTCTCGCGGTGTCAGCCAATCGCGGTTCAATGCGGCGCAGTCGCTGATGAGAGAGGACATCGATGAGAAAACGCAAACCTGAATGTCTCAGGCTGACATGGTTGCGGCATGGCGAGACGCATTTCTTCTTTGTCAGGAACAAACCTGAACTGCGGGCCGTTGGTCCGGTGTTCCCATGAAAGGAAAAACCATGACGAACCAAAATCAACAGGGCCAGAATCAAGCGTCGGGTCAGAAGCCCAGCCAGCAGCAAGGCGGCGGTCAGAAGCCTGGCCAGCAGAGCCAGGCTCCCGCAAAGGGTGACAAGCGTCCCAAGGAGCCGCACGACCAAACCAGCGACACCGATACCTGATTAACGAAAAACGGCTCGCTTCGGCGGGCCGTTTTCTTTTCCGGCAGCCCGTCAGCGCGAAAGTCCCGGTGTTGTGTTGGGGCCGGGCCTGTCGTGCCCGCACCTCTCATCCGTGCCCGGTTCGCAAGACGGGCAGCTAACTGCGGAACCGGCGGCGTCCCGGGAGATTGGTGTCTCGAGCTCGAGGGAGACAAACCATGGCACGGAAGAGTCCAGCGGACGATCCGGGCACGGATGGCGGCAGGCAGGTTCCAGCACGGCCGCACGACTCCGGCAGTGGGGCTAACGAGACCGAGGATGGCCTGGACGCCTCGACCGAAGCGTTACGGCACGCCACCGAGGATACGCCCTCCGGCGCCATGCCGGACGATGTCGAGAAAACGCCGGTGTTCGACCGGGCCGATCTGGCGCCGAAAATCTGATGGCAAGGAAGCAAAGCGACCAGATTGTCGAAACGCCAACAGAGGCGCGTCAGGCCGAGCCTGGCCCGTCGGTGCTTTGGCTATTGGTCATCAGCCTTTGCCTTGCCTTCCTCACTCTTGCTGGGGTCTGGTACGTGTTCTTTCGCATCTGATGGAACCGGCAGACCAGGGCGGTAGCCTAATCCACCTTTGTCATCGCAAGAGCGATCATCGTCGGTGTGTTTTTCGAAAAGGAATGCCTGCCGCGGCGCGCATTCCGCTGGCGATCGGATCGCATCCGCCCTGAGCCGCTTTTGGCTCCCCGTGGCGTGATCGCGCCAGCACTCCTCATCCTTCATCGGACCCGGATGGATGCCACGACGGGCACCAAAGCCCGGCTGTGAAGCCGGTGTGTCCGGCGCGCCACATTCGCCATTCAAGTGCGATCCGAATCGAGAAAACCGCCCGGCATCAACCCGCTGGCTGACGCGTCGGCGCGCGGGACATGTCTGCGTCCAGACGGAAATCCAAACTGCTTCGTTGAGGTCTCAGGGCTCAAGGCGGCTATAACATCGGGGTTGAACTGACATGAAGAGGATCGTTCTTACAGCAGCTTTCGTGGCTCTTGGCTTGGCATCGGCATTCGCCGCCGATCTTCCGTCGCGCACCTATGCGAAAGCACCTGCAGCGGCTGCTCCGGCGTACAACTGGAGCGGCTGGTACGGCGGCTTGAATGCGGGTTGGGTTGGAGGGTCTGGCAGAGTGAGCAACGATGCAAGCATTGTTTCAACCAGTACGGCTCCCGTCAACGCGGAGGCTATGGTCCTTGGCGCAACCAATACGGCCGGTACATCGAGCGGCTTTATCGGCGGCGGCCAGTTCGGATATAATTATCAGTTCTCGCACTTGTTCGTCGCAGGCTTCGAGGCGGATATTCAGGGGCTGAGCGGCGCGCACAAACGATCGTCGTCGGCTATACCTCTCTTGGATGGACAATCAGAAGGAGAAGGTAACATCGCTTCGGTCGTCACGAACTCAACGACCACGCGCGATCTGTCCTACCTTGGAACGTTGCGCGCTCGTATTGGTGTTTTGGCCGTTCCGAGTTTTTTGCTGTATGCAACAGGTGGCTTGGCTTATGGCGGGGTCAAGTCCGACACCACGATCGCTCAATCCGTAACCAATACGGATAGGCCTCCTCCCTCCACCCTGACATCGGGGTCGTTTTCGGGAACTCGTGTTGGATACGTCGTGGGTGGCGGCGGCGAGTGGATGCTTTCCTCCAATTGGAGCGCAAAGCTTGAATACCTTCACTACGATTTGGGATCCGCAACCTACGCGACCGGAGGCCTCGCAAACAACCTTGAACAGGCAAGCCTTCAGGGCAGCGGTACGGCTGCGGTCGCGACGTCTTCGAAGGTCCGCTTCAACGACAACATCGTTCGCGTCGGCGTGAACTATCACTTCAACTGATTGCGTCCGCGACCCGCTGGCGTCGGTTCAGCGCTGCAACCCAAAGCCCGGCCTTGCGCCGGGCTTTTTGCTTGGGGACGATTGGAATTCGATTCGCCTGGGCAACGCACGCCGTCATCCCCGCTGCTCCCGTACCCGGAGGGGGCCGGCTCTTGCAGCACGGATTGCCGCCGACGCAGCGTGTGTGGCTGCGGATCGTTTTCTGTTTTCAGAGATCGCCAGCGTAATAGCTGACAGGGGTGCTCAGCCGGAAGGCCGAAGCTGATCTGTCGGCATAGCTGGTGAGCATCAACACCGGCCTTGTTATTTTGGCTTTTGGTGCGGCTTGGTTGGCGTTTTTGCGTGGGCTGACGGCGCTGGGACGAATGCTGATGCTCACATTTCCATATTTAGATCCGTCTCCGAACCCGATTTGTGGAACCCGCCACCACCCGCCGCAATTAGTAGAGTGTGTTTGAACCTTGAGCCGCTGGCGGAGACCTACCTACCAGAGGCAATCTCCAGGAGGCTGCGATGGCCGATTGGCATGATACGATGGTGGACAGGCCGGAAACGGATGGTGCTGTTTATGTGACAGGCTGGACGGTTTCCGGCCTGGCCGTGCTCGTGGCCATCGTTGCGGTTTGGCTGCTCGGGATCTAGCCGGAACGATTTTGCGCGAGCCCGGCCTCGCGAGGGGCTTTTTGTGCGCCAAGCATAATCGAGGGCGGTAGGAAGCAATAGTCAACGGGTCGCGCGAGTGCGCGCCGCGTATTGCGCCGTGGAAAATATGGCCGGCAAAGCCCGGCTGTGAGGCCGGTGTGTCCGGCGCGCCACATTCGCCATTCAAGTGCGATCCGAATCGAGAAAACCGCCCAGCATCAACCCGTTGGTTGATGCCTCGACGCGCGGGAGTAGTGCATGTCTGCATCCGGGCCGCACGGCCAGGAACGCGCCGGCCGCAATCACGATGCCACCGATGCACAGCGCGGCCAGCGCATGGCCGGCCGATGTTGACGGTCCACCAGCCCTCGGGGCCGTGCGGTTCCTCGGGCATCGGAATGACTTCGTAGGCTTCGTTTGGGTCACCGATACAAAACGGACATCGCTACTGAATGCGCCGACGTCATCAACGATATATTAAATGGTTTGGTAATGAAGTCTTTTTCAGGCTCTTCCAGAGGATTGGTTTGAGTCGCTGCGATCCTGCTGTGGCCGACATGAGGCGACGCGAGTCTGTGGTGCCTCAAGTTGACGCGGAGTACGCATGCGCGTGTCAGCGCAGCTAATCGGATATACGGTCATATTATGCGCGCCGGGGATTGTTCCCGCCGCATTTTTTTATGTCCGGCATTGCAATCAGACGCCCCGCGGGGAGATCCGTTTTCCTCTCGGCCTTTATATCGTTGCACTGTCGACTTTTGCCTTCGTGGCATTCTGGGTGGGCGTTGGGTGGGGAGTGGAGTATGCCTGCAGCAGGCCATCTTGGGGTAACCTTTGCGGCTTGCTGGGCGTTTTCGTCGTCGGACCGCTCAGTTCTTTTATCACCGTGTCCGTCGTCAGTTGGCTGACGGCCTATTTCCCTCTTCAAATGAAGCGCATCGCGCTCATCGGAGTGATACTGTCTCTCGTCGCTATCGGATATTATACACGCGATAATTTCCGCGGTTTCTTTTTCAGAAACGTGGCGCAGCAAAATCTTCTTTACGTGTACAGGCTCCAATCCGGCAATCTCGACGACCTGCACCGCTACGCGCCGGTGGTTGAGGCGCAAATGCGCGAACTTCCTGTTTTTGAGGACGTCAGTTTGGATTCGCAGCTCAGGAGCGATCAGGCAATCGTCGGCGCTGACCCCCAAAAACCAACAGTCCCCATCATCAAGCAGCTTCCGACGATGACGATTACATTCAGGCTCGCGCCAAAGGTAACGCTCACCGAAGCAATCGCCCAAATCCACGACATGGAAATTCGGCTGGAGCTCCCTGCCGCCATCAAGACCTCCTTGGGCCAACGTTGAGTGAGGCCGTCATTCGACCAATGTCCCCTTATACACGCGGGCCAGTGTTTGCGATCGTCGATGGCTGGAATGTAGCGCAATGCAAAGCGCTGGGGTGGGGAGGCGGAACGGTGGGTGAACAAATTCCACGGATTTCGCACGGATTGCGCGTGCATGTTTATGCAACGTTCTGCCGGTACTTGCCGAGCAGGGTTTTGTGGGGTGGTCAGAAATTCCTATAAAACAAGGGGTTTCGTGGTGGACGCACAAGGGATCGAACCTTGGACCTCTCCCGTGTGAACCACAATCCGTAGACCCTAGCCAACCAAACTCAGCCATAGTAAAGTTTCAAAAGTCCCTGCAGTGCGGGGATTTGTTGCCATATGTGGCCATAGTGAGCCATAGCTGGCCTTACTACATTCTGTATGCCCCGGCTGTGCCCTTCGTGAATTTTTCCATGGGGCACAACAGAGCTGGGAACGTGGAGGGAACGGTTTGTGATCCGTTTCTTGGGTCGCCCCTCGACCTGTCCCACGGCACAAGGAGAAAGGGCAGGACCGATGGAAGCGAGCGGGAAAGGCCTCAGACCCGAAGTGACGACGAACTACCTGAGGCTCACTGACGCGGCGATCCGTGCGGCCACGCTGCCGCCGGGCAAGTCGCAGCACTATTTGCACGACACAGAGCAGCCAGGGCTTGCGATCAGGATGCGCGCGACTGGTGGCCGGACCTGGGTCTACCTGTTTACCAAGCCCGGGATGAGGGGCACCCAACGCAAGACGCTGGGCGCATGGCCCAAGTTCAACGAGAAGGCCGCGCGCAGGGCGGCTACCATTGCCGCTGGCGAGGTGGTCAAGGGGGTCGATCCGAATGGCGCCAAACGCGAGGCCAAGCGTCAACAGCTGGCCGAGAAGCAGTGCACCACGCTGGCGACCCTGATCATTGAAGATGGCCCCTACGAAACGTCTCTGACCGGACGTCAGGTCGTCAACTGGAAACCGGCCATGTCGGCGCTGCGACGTGGTCTGAAGGATCATCTCGACCTCGCCATCGCCGAGCTGACGCGACGGCAAATCATGGCGGCGGTTGACAGGATCGCCAAGACCGGCAAGCGAGGTGCAGCCAAGGACTTGCGCAAGCAGATGCACACCTTCCTCGAATGGTGCGTCGGCGAAGGTTACGTCGAGCACAACGTGCTCGCCGGCTATCGCGCGCCCAAAGAAACCCGTGCGCAGAGGGTCGGGCGTCGAACGAAGGGCCGCGCGCTGACCGATGAGGAGATCATCAAAGTCTGGCATGCGTCCGGCAAGCTCGGGGCTTTTGGGCAATTAGCACGCACGTGCCTTCTCGGTGGCCCGCGCCGCAGCGAGCCGACCATGATCGAGTGGCGCAAGCACATCATGGATGATCGCATCACCTTCGATGCCGCATGGACCAAGATGGGCCTGCACCACGACGTGCCACGCACCCACCTCGTTGACGAGGTGCTCGCGGCCGCGAACATTTCCAGCGCGCGACGTCCGACTATGTCTTCCCGTCACCGAAGACCGGCGGCCAGATGTCGGGCTTGACCAAGATGGTCAACCGTCTGATCAAGGAAGCGGATGTCGCCAAGTTCACCATGCATGACTTAAGGCGCAGCTTGCGAACGATCATGTCACGCTGCGGCTACGACAACGAAATCCAGCGGCTGTGTGTCGGGCAAAAGCCGCGTGGAATCGATCAGGTCTACAATCACGACGAACAGTGGATCATCCGCAAGATGGCGTTCGAAGCGGCTCATGACTACATCGCGCAGTTGGTCGGCGCGAAACGCGTCGGCAAGGTCGTGCGCCTGCAGCGGACGAATCCGCTCGACGTCATCAAGGCCGAGCTGCTCGGCCGTCTCCGCGAGCATTACGCGGCTGGGGCAGCTTAGTGGTGCTATCGCATCTGGCCAGATAGTCGCGCACCGCATCGACACGATAGAGCGGGCGGCCATCGACGTAGCGCCATTTCAGCGGGTGGTTCGGATCGCGCCGCCACTGCTCCAGCGATCCAGGCGTGCGCCGGATGACCGCGGCCGCCTCCAATGCCGTCAAATTGGAGCTGCCCGGCAGCGTATCGATATCGAACGTCGCGGGCGGCGGCATGCCACGGTTCTTGCGGCGGCGCTTCGTAGCACGTCGCATTTCCCGACTACTTGGCGACCCTAATGGCTCGATCCGAGTCTTTTCGTCCTTGCCGCGCATGCCTCCGCCCCGAACCATGATCGGTCTGAGGTAATAAGATCGTACGCTTCTCCAGCAAGAAAGAAATCTAGAGCGCAGGTATGGCTGCTGGGTAGCTGTGGCGTACAAACAGGACGAATCGCAAGGTTGGCGAGCAACTGTGAATCGGCGTGGGCTCCGGGGCCGATCGGCATCCTAAATGTTTGATGGACCTCGCATCTGTGGGGTCAATGTTCGAAACACTATTGATTTAGTTGTCGATTCGGAAAGCGCTCGACCTGCAACCAGACCGTTATGAGCGGCGGGATAACGGCCAGCTTCGTTGATTTTGTTGTATTTTCGTTGGAGATTGATCGCGTTCGTTGCGTTCCGGAGAGGTCGTTTCTGGTGCGAAACTGGTGCGGTCCACCATACCAGCCTTGCTGGTCGGCGGGTTATCCACCACGCGAACCGTACCGTGGGTTCGAATCCCACTCTCTCCGCCAGTTTGCCCAAGGCCGAGTGTTCTCCGGGCGCCTCTTTGGCGATTTGGCCCAGTAGCGGTAGCCATTTCTAACCTGAGCTCTGGACTCCCGACCGGCAAAACCTCCTATTGTTCTCCAAAAGGCCCGTTTCTCTCCGAACCTCTGGACTCCACCTATTCGGTACGGCTCCAGAAATTCGATCGGTTCGAGTTACTTATCAGCTTCAGCGGAAAGTAGTTCGGTCGTTTCTCTCGGATAGGCGAGAGCCTCCAAATCCAGATTATCATCGCAGGCTCTGCAATGCGGGGGTCTTCATCGGCGGACGTCCAAGCCAAAACGGACAGGCGAAACTTTGCTCGTTATTCTCGGTGGAAGCTGGTGGTGGGAGCCCGGTGCAGAGCCAAATGCACCGACTTAGGTCCGCAATAATTCCTTTGCGTTCGTGCTTGGATCGGGCACGGAATCGATACCCTCGAGCGCGGCTCGAGCTAATCGTGCCTGCTCACTTTTTCCTTGGCGCTCATAGATCCACGTCGCTCGTGCAAGGGCGGCCTTCGCCTCCGATTTCAAGCGATCAGATTCTTCTGAGTCCACAATCCTCGACAATGCCAACACACACTTTGCAAGATTTTCGAGTGGGCCTGCTTCTTCGACCGATTGCTCAGCGCCGCGAGACATCTCCACGATTTCGCGATGCAACGCCACCGATCTCCTTAGAACCTCGGAACTTGAGGAGTTTTCCCCCAGCACCTGCAAGACTGCTGCTAAGCCCGATTTGGCGTCGAGAAAATTGCCGCTCGAATCATTGTTGGCGACCAACACTTCGATGGCGGGTATCGCGATGCGTGGTCGTCGTCCAAAACCTACAAGGATGAAGGCTTTGACTGGCAATCCGGGAAAGCGCCCCCTTAACGCGCATGAGCCCAGGCCCGAGCCCGTTGTGCCGGAATGCCCGCCGGAGCTGAGCCCGGGCGCTCAGCGCGAATGGGCGCGCCTCACGGGCGAACTGTCAAAGCTAAATCTGATAACCAACCTTGATCGCGGTGCGCTCGCGACCTATTGCGGCGCTTATGCGATGTGGTCCGAGGCGATGGAGCAGCTTCAGAAGTACGGAACCATTGTAAAATCACCGACGGGCTTTCCCATCCAATCACCCTATATGGCGATCGCCAATCGGCAGGCGGAGCTCATGATGCGCATCGCATCAGAGTTTGGCTTTACCCCTGCAAGTCGCAGCCGGATATCGGCGCCGCCGCAGGATCAACTTCCGCTCTTTGATTCAAAGGAAGCGGAGGGCTGACCGTTAGGGGTGGGGGTAGTCAATCGCTAGCGATTGCGCGCCCGCGGACCGGCCCCACTATCACTCAGGGATTTTTTTCTCGCTCGCTAGAAATTTGGCGCGAACTAATTGATCGTTTTCTTGCCCGCAATTATTCCTTCGCAAAAGGCTAGCTGGTTCGGTTACTTACGGATGCCGCGAAAGGTGCGGAGCATAAAATCCGTCGATATCGCGAGTAAGTCAGATATTGATTTTTCTGCCACATTAGAGGACGGCTCTATGCGCAGAAATACGTCGCGAAATTTGGTAGGGGGTGGTCAAATCTCTCGGCGCTCTTCCCGCGGATCTGGCTCCCTCATTCGAAGGCAAAAGATTTTTTCAAACAGAAGACGCACGTTCGGTGCTTGAAAGGTACAAGGCGCCCTATCGGCGTAAGCCTGAAAATAGCTGTGACTTTGATGTCCGTTGTTGAGAGAAGAGCAGAAGACATCTACTCACACAGAGCTTTTCAGCCTGTGACCCGACTGAGACATGGGCTGGCTAGAACTCAGACAATAAAATAAACGTGCAGCTGACATAACTGCATCCCTTTTTCGGGACAGGCTATCGCAATCGACGCTATGATCTCGCTTCCGGGAGGACCGCGCTATGTCATCGAGGAAGGACTTTTTCATACGGATCGCGGGATCAATGTCCACCGGCGATGTTGATCACGTCGCCGAATGGTTCACGGAAGACTTCAAGTTGCATGATCCTTCGATCGGCGGCTTTCGGTTTGGTCATGATGGCGCGCGAGACATGCTGCGCTCGCTTGCCGAGCACGTACCTTACGCCCGGATCGATGTCCTCGACATGGTGGAAGAAGGCGACAAGGTCGCGGTGCGGTGGATATTCGCTGGAAAGAAGGACGGCAAGCCCGTGTATTTGTCAGCAGTGGAGTTCTACCGCTTCGAGGGCGACCGTATTGCTGAGGACTGGGGAATTGCGGCTAAGGCGCAGTGGCCGATGACGGCCACCTCGACCGACCACTAGTATTCGCATCTACCAATCGCTCTGGAGTTGCGGGGGCTTGATCCAAATTCTTCACGACGGCCAGGCGAAACGGCACTCATTCTGACACGAAGCGGCCGAACCGGGATGTCCGCCTCAACGGTCGCGACCGGGGGTAAACACGACGCCGACAGCCCAATTCGGTCGAGAATGGGGTTAGACCGGAAGTGAGCTGCACGCGGTCAAAGCGACGCAAATGACCCAAATGCGACATCGACCCGTCGTGGTCCTTCGCATTCAGCGTATGATGGTCATTTCGATTTAGCAGCTCCACCCATCCCTGCCGGATCAGGCTGCGTTATCTCGTCGAGGATCGGCATGGGCATTTCGGTGGCA
>Ga0137418_10001565_pt1 | contig 21109 bp, 18 predicted proteins | sample CZODoug3_1_2_16f_FD_122242 | JGI IMG/M metagenome (GOLD analysis project Ga0137418, IMG submission 122242) | Vadose zone soil fungal communities from Angelo Coast Range Reserve, California, USA - CZODoug3_1_2_16fungal (Hybrid Assembly) | ecosystem: Environmental > Terrestrial > Soil > Vadose...
TGGGAGGCCCACTCCGACGACCATGATGCCCACGAAGATGTAAACATCGGTTATATCCCGCGCGACGTTCTGCAACTCCCCATCAGCTTGCGCAACAATATTGGCCACGTCTCCGATTCGGTGACCACCAAGAACGCGGACGCTCAGACGTTCTACAACCAGGGCGTCGCTTACCTGCACAGTTACGTCTGGATTGACGCGGCGCGTTCCTTCAACCAAGCCTTGCGACTGGACCCTGATCTGGCGCTGGCGCACATGGGTTTGTTTCGCGTCTTCCTAAACCTCGATGATTTGCCCGCCGCCGAGGAAGAGGTGAAGAAGGCCGAAGCACTGCAAGGCCCGGTAACCGATCGCGAACGCCGCCGTATCGTCGCCAGCCGGAAACACCTGGAAGCGCTGCAAGACCTGCCCAACCAGGGCAAACACGATGCCTACAAAAAGGCTCTCGAAGAGGCGCTGAACCACAACCCGGAAGACCCCGAACTGTGGCTGCTGCGCGGCAATGCGGAGGAATCCGCCGCCGACGGCCGCGGCCAAAGGGGCGGCTCTGGCTCGATCGCCTTCTATGAAGCGGCCATGGCGCGCTCGCCCGATAATTTCGCCGCGCATCACTATCTCATCCACAGTTACGAATTCATCGGACGCAATGACGAGGCGGAAAAACATGGCCGGCGGTATGCTGAACTGGCCAGCGGAATTCCGCACGCCCACCACATGTGGGGCCACGATCTGCGCTTGGTTGGCAAGATCGGGCCTGCCATCGAGCAGTTCGCCATGGCATCCCAGCTTGAGAAAGACTGGTACAAGGCCGACGGTCTCGACGCCTCGCTCGATTGGCATCGCCCGCACAATCTCGACTTGCTTTCGCGGTCTCTGCAACACGAAGGGCGGATGCGGGAAGCGGAACAAACCATCCGCGAAGCCATGCAACTCAAGCCCACGAGCCGGTATGCCGGCTATGGCCAAAAGATGCTTCCAGACTACTTGATTGCCCGCGGCCGCAATGCAGAAGCCGTAGCAGCGGCCGGGGAGATGCAGAAATCGAAGTGGCCGCTAGCCAGACTGGAAGGCCACGTTCTTGCCGGGCGAGCCCTCCTGGCGATGAACAAGGCCGACGAAGCAAGTGCGGAACTCGCCGCCGCGGAAAAGGAGATTCCCGAGGCCAGCAAGGATTTCTCCGGGGTGGTGAGCTTCGACCGGTTCACGGGCGATCAATTGAACGAGCTGCGCGGCGAACTTCAATTGCATGCGGATAGGAGTGAGGCTGCCCGGAAGCAGGCCAATGAGCTCCTGAGAAAAACAGCAGACTCACTCGCTTCGCACCGCGGCGCCGATGCCCTCGCCGAGCTTTATCTTTTGGAACACATTGCCAGAATCGCTCGTGAACAGGAACAGTGGCAGCTAGCGCACGATACCGCGGACCTGATGATGACCTTCGATCCCAATTACTTCGGCGCTCACTACGCCGCTGCCCTGCTAGCCACCCGCGACGGCAACGCCGCCAAGCAGCGCCAGGAAATGGCCACGGCGCGACAGTTATGGAGCCATGCCGATCCAGACTTAAGAGAGTTGGCGCAGGTCTCCGCCAGCGGGACACGCTAGGGGCCGCGTGGCAGCGTGTCCCGATTTGCGACCGCCACCCGGAACTGCCCTATGCGTCCGCCACGTCTGCCGGATCGTAATCCGGGATCGTAATCCGGGATCGTAGCCCGGGATCGTAGCCCGGGATCGTAGCCCGGGATCGTAAGCTTAGGCGGAACCGCCTTTTCGAGGCCTTTGCGGCGCGAGGCATCTCGGGAAACATACAGAACGCACTGTATTAACGCTGAACCCAGCCACGGGTAAAATCTTAGGGATGCCTGCGGCCACCGAAAGCGAGATTGAAGAAGTATGCGCCAGGATCCGGGAAATTTCCCGGGGCGAATTGACCCCGAAAGCCGAAACAGAACTCAGAAAACTTGCTTTCGTGCTGCGCATCGCGATTACAAGGCATGTCAAATTGGCCAAGTCTTCTCTGACGACCAAAAAATCTGCCATTGAGGCACGCGATCCAGAGCAGAGTTAATTCTTGTGGAGTGGCTAGATGCACTGGAAAGCCTGCTTTTCGACAGGATCGCCGTTTCCCGTTACCAGCGGGCTTCCCCTCTAAAACCGGCCAGGTAATCGGCGCCCTGTTTGCGAAAACTACTCCGAATCCCTGTTCACCACCGCCACCCGGAACAGCGGCTTGGCCTTTTCAGTCGCGTCCATCTCATACGTTTGCTCGATTTTAGCGGGATCGTAGTCTCTCCACAGCCAAGCCATCTCCTCCGGAAATTCCGCCGCCCCTTGCCCCGAATTATGCGTGCCCTTGCCGAAGCTGAAGTGAAAGTCGTAGCCCTTCAGCTTGAGGGCGTTCGCCATGCGAACATTCGCCAGCGGCCAACTTCCGTAGCGATCATTTTCCATGTCTTCCGCGCCGTCCTGCAGGAGAATGCGCAAGTTGCGCTTCGGTTCGCGCAGGACTTTGTCGGGATAATCCTGACCGCCGTCCGGATTCCCAGGATCTTCTTTCCACTGCAGGGCGGTGAAGGTGCCAATCCAGGAGATCACCCGGCTGAACTCTTCGGGCAGCTGCCAGGCCGCGTTGAACGCGCAAATCCCGCCCGACGAAAGTCCGGTAATGGCGTGGCTGTAGCCGTCCTTGCGGAGGTTGTACTTCGCCCCCACATCCGCCAGCACCTCTTCCCGCAGAAAGCGTACGTACCGGTTGCTGACCGTGTCATACAGGGTGCTGCGCATGGAGTCATCGAGGGTGCGATGCCATTGATCCGAGTATGCCTTGACGAAGTGGTAGGTCGGGGAGCCCGGCGAGTCGCCGATCACACCTGGTTTGATAAACACGCAAATCATCACCGGAATCTTCTTTTGCGCAATCAGGTTGTCGATCACGTTGAGGGCGGGATTGTTGCCTTCGCGATCGGTGTACCAGATGCCATCCTGGAACACCATCAGCGCAGCCGCTACCTTCGGGTCATATTGTGCTGGCACGTACACCCGATATTCGCTCTTCATGCCGTCGAAAATCTTGCTGGTGTGGACGATTGTCTCGGACAGAGTGCCGGATGGCACCCCAGGCTGCTGATAGGAAAGGGGCCCGAAAGCCGGCAGATCGAGCTGCCCGCCAAAGCTCGCGCCCTTGACCAGATAATGGAACGAGTGCAACCGGCCCACTGGCTCCACGCGCGCTCCCGCGTACCAAATGTCGGAGTCCGCGAGATGCTGCATCCTCACGCCTGCGGAGCCATCAATGATCAGCGCCGGCTCGGGTCCCGACTGCGTGGCAAAGAAAAAATCCGGGCCGCGTCCCGCCCAGGCAGTTCCTGCTTTGAGATCCTTGGCGTCGAAGCTGGTAGCAATCGCGTCGCGAAGGCCCGCGGGGTTGGACTTCGCGAGCTCGATCAATTGCGGCGCCGACATCTTGTTTCCCGCCTGTGCGTCCCCGGCCAGCGCGGCAGAAATCAGCCAAAGCAAAACGAGCACAAGTTTCCCCATAGAGGCAACACTATATACGCCGCAGGCTCCCCTCATTTCCCCATATACGCCGCAGGCTCCCCTCATTTCCCCACGGCGTGCAACACAACCCCCGCCTCCCGTAGGCGGCCTGCCACGGCTGCCGCGATTTGCGCCGCCCCCGGCGTGTCACTGTGAATACAGATCGTCTGCGCGTTCACGGCCACCTCCGACCCGATTATGGCCACCACGCTGCCATCTTTCGCGAGACTCAGGGCTTGCCGCGCAGCCTCCGCAGGATCGAGAATCAGGGCGTCGGCAAGCTTGCGCGAGCGCAGCGTCCCGTCCGCTTCGTAGCGCCGGTCCGCGAAGGCTTCCGCAGCCACGGCAAACCCCGCCTCGCGAAACACTTCCAGCATTGGCGAACCCGCCAGCCCAACGAGTACAACCCCCCGGCTCCATCGAGCCACGCCCTGCGCAATGGCCGCCGCGAGCAGGCGGTCGTGGACCGCCTGGTTGTACATTCCCCCGTGCGGCTTGACGTGCGCCAAACGAAGATCGAACCTGGCAGCAACCTTGGCGAGAGCCTGCACTTGCTGGAATACCGAATCCGACACCGCTTGAGGCGCGATCTCCAGTTCAAGCCGCCCAAAGTTAGCGCGATCGACGTACCCCGGATGCGCGCCGATCGCCAGCTTCCACCGCAATGCCTGCTGGATGGTGGCCGCCATCGTTTCTTCATCCCCGGCGTGCCCGCCGCAGGCGATGTTGACCGAGGTCAGGAACGGCATCAGGGACTCCTGCGTACCATCGACGATGGCCTCCGGCATCTCCCCCATATCGCAATTCAAGTCGATGGATTTCATTCCAAAATCAAATCCTCCGACGCCAGCAGCTTCTCTCGTTCGATCAACAACGCCCGCGCCTCAGCCATCGCCACGCGCTCGAACCGCACTTCATCGCGCGGCCGTAACTGTCCGACGGAAGCGAAGTCCACGGAAATCACGTTGGCAATCACCGGATACCCTCCCGTCGTCTGTTGTTCCACAAACGAGATAATCGCCTGCCCAGACTCCGGAACCTGGACAGCCCCCAACGAAATGCCCTCCGTGATCATTTCTCCCCTAGTCCGCGCCGTGACCGGCAGTCCTTCCAACCGAAGACCCATGCGGTTCGAATCCTCTCGCACGCGATGGAGGTTGCCGTAGAACAACTGCTGCGACGCGCTCGGAAACCAATCAGCTTGCATTCCCACCGTAACGCGGAGCACCTTGCGCGGAGTCAAACGCTGGAGAGCGCGTACAGCGACTGTCCGCTTGCGGAAAATCGGTTCCGAGGCCCCCACGCTGAGTACGTCGCCCTTGCGCAACGCGCGCCCCTCCAATCCGCCCAGTCCGCTCAACAAATGCGTCGACGCGCTCCCCAGAAAAGGCTTCACCGCAACCCCGCCCTGAACGCACAAATAGCATCGCGCACCGGATTTCGTTGGTCCCGAGCGCAGTCTCTGACCCGCGCGCACTTCCGTGGACCTCCATAACCCTACCGGATTCTCATCCAGTGTCGCACCGAAGTCCGACCCGGTCAGCGCAATCACGCCGCCTTCCGGAAACAGGAACGTCCCACCCAGCAATGTCATCTCCAGCCCGGCCGCGCCCTCCGCATTCCCCAGCAGCCGGTTCCCCAGCCGCAACGCCATCGCATCCGCAGCCCCGGAAGCGGAAACGCCCATGGGCCCAAAGCCCTCGCGCCCCAAGTCCTGGACGGTCGTGAGCAGGCCTGGCGTCACTACCTCAATCGCGCTCAAGCCCTCGCCTGCTCTTTCTCCATCGCGGCAAATCGGTCCCCGGAAATCGGCACAAAGCGCACCCGGTCTCCAATCGCCAACCGACTCCCGCTGTCCGGCCGGAACATCGCCACGGGTGTGCGCCCAATCAACCTCCACCCACCCGGCGTCGGCAGCGGATACACTCCCGTCTGTCTCCCCGCAATCCCAACACTCCCCGGTGGCACACTCCGTCGCGGCGTTGCCAGACGCGGCGTAATCAGCCCGTCGGGCAACTCACCTAGATAGGCAAAGCCCGGAACGAATCCGAGGAAGTACACGACGTATTGCGTCGCAGCATGCAGCTCGATGACGGTCTCGGTCTTAGCCCCTCGAAGGGCTGCCACATCGTTTAAGTCGGGCCCATACTCGCCGCCATAGCACACGGGAATTTCTACTTTCCTCGGTTCAGGAAGGCGCAATTGTTTGGCACCTTCGAGATGGCGACGCAGAACCGCTTCCAATTCGGCGTGGGTTAGCCTCAGCGCATCGAAGGTGATCAGCAATGAGGAATAGGCAGGGTGAAAATTGCGAACGCCAGGAATAGGTTCTAATTCGAGAAAACGCAGTAGCTTTGCGACTTGCTCATGGCTCTCCTGCGCGATTTCGTCACCGAAGGAAATCAGCAGGGCCCGATCACTTGCCGGCAGAAATCGCACGCCTGGGGATGTTGGCATACGAACGAAAGTATACGGGCAGAGCGCAACGCTTTACTGCCCAACCCGCCCCGCGAACTTACCACCCAGCCCCATCGCCATCCCCTCCGCCGCCGCCCGCACTCCGGGATAGTAATTGCGCGCTTCCTTCACCACGTTATCGATGCACGTATCGCTATGGTCCGGATCGTGGTGAAACAACACCAGTTCCTTCGCTCCGCTCTCCATTGCCACGTTGACGGCCTCGCGCCAGTGGCTATGCCCCCAACCGCGCTTTTTCGCCTCATACTGTTCGGGGAGGTACTGCGCGTCGTAGATCAGAATGTCCGCACCAGCGGCAAGCGCGCGCACGTTCTTATCGAAACCCGTATCCCCGGGCTCGTTGTCGGTGGCATAAACCACTACGCCCTCGGCACTTTCAATCCGATATCCGAGACAACCCTGGGGATGATTCAGCCACTTCGTTTCCACCGTAACGTTGTCGTCAATTCGCACGCGGCCCTCGTCAATCGCGAAGAATTCGCGTCGGGCCTTCATCTCGTTCACGCCCACGGGAAAGTACGGAGCCGACATCTGCTGTTCCATCACGCGTTCCAAGCTGTGATTGCGCGCCGAGGCGTGGAAAGCGAAGCTGTAGCCGGGATTCTCGTAGAGCGGCCCGAAGAACGGAATTCCCTGAATGTGATCCCAGTGAAAGTGCGAAACAAAAACGTGGGCCTGCAGCGGCTGTCCGTTCGCCTCTTGTACCAGTTGTTGACCGAGCCCCCGGAAGCCCGTGCCGCAGTCGAAAACATAGCGGCCTCCGCCGGCGCGCACCTCCACGCACGACGTGTTGCCCCCATAGCGCAAATTTTCCGCCTGCGGCGTGGGCGTGGATCCGCGCACACCCCAGAATCGAACCAGCATGCAGCCCCCGGGCTAAGAGTCTTCCCATCTTCTAATGCCACACCGGGAAGGTCAATGAATTCGCGGGTTCCTTTAGTAATCAAGGCAAGTAGGAATCCAGGCAAAAGCGGCCTTGGCCCTGCGCCCAGGGCTGGTTCTACAAAACAGGGTCTGTCCTCCCGACCGGCGGGAGGATCTGCCGTTCAGCAGTCCCGGCATAGTCGCAAACCAGAATCGTCCAATCGTCATCCTGAGCGGCGGACCAGCGACGAATCGTGGCCACGATGGAATCGGCAGCTTCGCCCGGAGAAAGCCCGGCTGTCTTCTGCATCTTCGCCATCAGGGCGTCGGCGCCGAAGCAGTCCCCGGCGGTGTTGGCGGCTTCCACGATGCCATCGGTATAGAGCAGAAGGCGGTCGCCCGGACGCAAAGGCTGCGCCGCATTGGTATAGGTGGCGAAATCGAAGGCTGCGAGCATCAAGCCGTTTTCCTCAATTCCGCTCGCCCTTCCGTTCCGCAGAAGCAGCATGGGCGGATGTCCGGCGGCGGAATAGCGCAGCTCTCCCGCCTCCGCATCGAGATGCACATACGCAGCCGTAACGAACTGACTCTGGGTGTTGCCGCAAAGTGCGGCGTTCATGCCGGAGAGCAGTTGAGCAGGGTCGGCGGCATGCGCACGTTGTGATGTGGCCGCGAGCTTGACCATGGAGGCGATCAACGCCGCCGGTACTCCGTGGCCGGAAACGTCGGCAATCAGCAGTCCCGCCTGCGTGTCACTGGCCACGAGGAAGTCGTAGAAGTCTCCGGCTACGGATGTCATGGGAACGTAGCCGGAGACTTCTACGACTTCCTCCGAGACAGGGAACGCAGCGGGAAGAATCGAGAGCTGGATGCGCCGTGCAACTTCAAGTTCCTTTTGAATCTCGCCGAGTTGCTGGTCGCGCTCCACAGTTTGCCGCGCGGCGACGTACCCCAGGGCGCCGAGAAAAGCCACAAAGCCGAAGGGTTCGACTCTGTGAGACGGGATGCGCAAGGGTCGGGCGAGATTGTCCCAAAAAGCGAGGCCCGCGAAAATGAACAGTCCGCGACGAATGGTTGCGAAATCCCGAGTGACGGAACTGGCGCCCGTCGGCCCAGTCCTGTCGGTCAGAATTACCAGCACATGTTGAAGCACCAGGACAACGAGCACGGCCAACACCACCATGCTGTTGATGAGTTCATAGGTCGTCGACGGGCCCAAGGCCAAGGTCAAAACTGTCAGCGTACCGAGAATGACGCCCACCGCGTAACCAATCATCTTGCCGCCGCGATGGAGGAGTCCGGCAGCATCAAAAAACAAGAATGCTGGAATTGGAACGACGTAGTTACTCGCCACCCGCAGGCGCTGGAACAGGTCTGAGTGCGGTATGAGCATGCTCAGCAATTCGAGCTGCATCAACATCCGCTGACCATAGAAAAACGCAAACAGAGCGAAATAGATCAAGAGGGGATCGACCTTCCGCCGCAAAAGGGCGAAGGCAGCGGCCAGAATGCCCGTGGTGATGAACGCGATCCCAAGAAACAAGTACGGCTCGTCGCGGTGAAATACGCGCAGAACCTCGCTAGCCGTAAGTTGCGGGTCGGATGCGTACAGGCACGCGTACATGGGAGAGGATGCTACATCAATCGCGCTGGCGAAGTTTCTTTGTTTCCGTCAGCATCACCTTGTCGGCTTCGATTGCGAAGTCGCGGAGCAATGTCAGGTCGGCCACGCTGTAGCCGGCATAAAGTTGCCGCATGGCTCGATCCAGCGACTCGAACAGCTGTCCGATTTCCGTCATGCGCTCTGCAATCGGACGAACAAAAACTTTGCGGCGATCGCCCAGGTCTCTCTCGCGCCGTACGATGCCCCTTGCTTCCAGGCGGTCGATCACGCTAGTTAATGCCGCCGTCGTCAGACCGGTCAACTCGGCAATGCGCCCAGCCGTGATGTCCTTTTCGCCCCGCGCCAAGTCCAGGCATTTCAGGTCGGTAGCATTCAAGCCCAGTCGCTCCGCCACGGCCTGATGAAACAAAAGAGCGTGTCCGCCGAGCCGACGGCCGAGTTGATCGGTCACGGCGCGCTCCAATTCCGGCCGTCCGGAGGTTTTGCTTGACAAGTCGTTCGCCTCGCGATATTAGTTAGACAATCTGATTATCTGTTTCTCTAGATAATAGATGATCGAGCGACTGCGTGGCAAGTATAGCGGACGCCGGGGCTCGGGGATAGCCAAGCGGGTTCGGAGGTTGTGGGAGGGCTGCTTCCCAGCGTGGCCTCCGGAACCGAGGGGCAAGAATTTTCGTACACTGAAGGAGCGAGCTTCAGCCTGCCACGCTGGATTTCGCCGGATGACCCGATCATGACGCTGAGCCTTTTTGTCACCAAGAACGCCTTTCGCAACCGGCTGCGCAGCGGACTGACCATCTTGAGCGTCGCTTTCTCCCTGCTCTTGCTGACCCTGATGATGACCGTCTGGCGCAGCTTCTACCTCGACAAGGGCAGCGACGAATCCGCGCAACGGCTGCTCACGCGGCACAAGGTTTCGTTGGCGAACTTCCTGCCGGGGTTTTACCGCGAGCGAATCCGCTCGGTGCCGGGAGTGGTCCATGTGGTGCCGTATAGCTGGTTCGGCGGGAAGTATAAGGACGAAAAGGCCGAGAATTTCTTCGCCCAGTTTGGCACCGATCCCGCTGAGTTCTTGAAGATTTATCAGGATTACAAACTCACTCCGGAGGAAGCGAACAACTGGGTTCGCGACCGCGCCGGAGCCATCGCGGACGAGCATCTGGCAAAAAAGCTGGGATGGAAAGTTGGCGACAAGATCACCATCAACGGCACGATCTATCCCGTGAATCTGGAGCTGACCATCCGGGGGCTCTATAAGCCGGTTACAGTTACCGATACTTTGTTTTTCAATTCCGCATACGTGGAAGAAGCCGTGCCTTGGTTCAAGGGCCGCGCCGGAACCTTCGTCATTCTGGCGGACTCGCCGCAATCTGTGAGCACGGTGGCGAACGCGGTCGACGAGACCTTTCGCAATTCTCCGCAGCCCACGAAGACGGAGAGCGAAAAGGCTTTTCTGCTGGGATTTATCAGCATGTTGGGCAACGTGAAGGCGTTCATCCTCTTCATTTGCGGCGCTGTGGTGTTCGCCATTTTGCTGGTATCGGCAAACACCATGGCCATGTCGATTCGCGAGCGCACCCGCGAGGTCGCGGTGCTGAAAACGCTGGGCTTCACGCGGAAGGCGATTTTGGTGCTGTTCGTGGGCGAGGCGGTGGCATTGGCCGTCATCGGAGGCCTGCTGGGCTCAATGGGGGCGACGGGCTTGGTGAGCCTGATTTCTGGAATGGGCGGCATGTTCGCAAGTTTACAAGTGAATGGACCAACCATGGCGGTGGCGATGGTGGTGGCTTGTCTGGTGGGCTTTTTGAGCGCGTTTGTTCCTTCGTATCATGCTTCGCAGATGGACATCGTGGATGGTTTGCGGCACATCGGGTAGCCCGGATATTTCTATTTCTAGCATCACCGTCTTGCACAGAAAACTATGGCCATCCCCATCAGCTACAACGTGCGAAATCTGCGCCTGCGCAAGGGTCTGACTTTAATGACCGCGCTGGGGATCGCACTGACGGTGGCCACGGCGGTGTTTCTCATGTCCCTGGTCGCGGGCCTTGACCGGGCGTTTGCCACCACGGGAGATGCGCACAATGTAGTGGTGCTGCGAAAAGGGTCCGACGCCGAACTTACGGGAGGCTTTCCGCTCGATACCCTGCAAACTCTCCGCAGCCTGGCCGGCGTCGCGAGAGACGCGAAGGGGGAGCCGCTGGCGTCCGGAGAACTCGTCACGATTATCGTGCTGCCGCGGAGCGATGGCACGGGCGAAGTCAATGTAACCGTGCGCGGCACCAAGGCGATTGGCATTGCCCTGCGGCCCAATATCAAGCTGGCCGAGGGCCGCTGGTTCCAACCCGGGCAGCGGGAAGTGGTGGTCAGCAAGTCAATTCACGCGCGCTTTGGGCAGTCCAATGTCGGCGACACGATGCGCTTTGGAAAAGGCTCCTGGACGGTAGTGGGCGTGTTTGATTCGGGCGGCTCGGCCTACGATTCGGAGATCTGGGGCGACGTGAACCAGATGGCGGCTGACTTTGATCGAACCGACGGCGTATCTTCCGCGTACCTGCGTGCAGAGGATACAGGCACGGCCGTGGCATTGGCCAAGCAGGTAAGCGATGACCAGCGGCTGAAACTGGATGGCGTAATCGAAACCGAGTACTACGCCAAGCAGACGCGATCCGGGAACACGATCAAGGTTGTCGGCTATGTGGTCGGGTTCATCATGGCGATCGGGTCGCTGTTTGCCGCCATGAACATGATGTACGCGACCGTAGCCTACCGGTCGCGGGAGATTGCCACGTTGCGCATTTTGGGATTTTCGCGGCCCAGCATCTTGGTCAGCTTCGTTCTGGAGTCGATGCTGGTATCGTTGCTGGGCGCGCTGTGCGGAATTGCGCTGATGCTGCCCTTCAACGGCCTGCAAACGGGAACCTCGAACCAGGTCACGTTCAGCGAAGTCGTCTTCTCCTTGCGGATCACGCCGGCCGTGGCGATGTGGGCGATTGTGATCGGCGTTTTGGTGGGTTTTTTTGGCGGTTTGTTGCCGGCGTGGCGCGCCGCTCGGCTGGAAATCTTAGCGGCACTGCGGGGATAGGTTTTCGCTCGGCCGCTTCAATTCTGCAATCTGACGAATGACTGGAAACACTTCGAATACCCGGGAAGGTGTATGGCTCTCGACAATCGGCAAAGTGACTTGGAAAGTCTTCGGATTGACCGTTCGCAGAGTAGTACGGACGTGCGGACGCCACTCTGGGCGCGGCGGTATATCCAGATCGGCGTGGCCATCGTCCTGCTGTTGATCGTGGTCCGCGGCGTGTCCGCGGTGCTGGCCGGTAACTCCGTGGAGGTGGAGACTTCGCGCGCCAGCGGCGAGACGAACACCGTACTTTCCGCCAGCGGCTACATCGTGGCACACCACAAAATCAACGTGAACTCCAAGGTGACGGGACGCGTCGACTCGATTGGCGTGGAAAAGGGCGACAAAGTGAAGGCGGGACAGGTTCTGGTGCGCCTGGAAAGTCAGGAGTTTCGCGCCCAGGAGGAGCAGGCGCGCGGCTACGTACAGACTGCGGCAGGGCGTCTGGCAGAGCTGGAAAACGGTTCTCGTCCGGAAGAAGTGCAACAGGCCGAGCACAACCTTTCGGAAGCGCGCGCCACGGCAGCGAACGACAAGATCTCACTCGACCGGACGAAAGACCTGTTCGGCCAGGGCGTGAGTTCGAGACAGGCGCTCGACGATGCCACCGCGAAGTACGAGGCCAGCCAACAACGCGTGAATTCGCTGGATCAGACTTTTCGGCTCTCCAAGATCGGCCCGCGCCAGGAGCAAATTGAGCAGGCGCGCGGCAGCCTGACGCAGGCGAAGGGGCAGCTAGCCTACGCGCAGTCGCAGCTCGAAGCTACGCTCATCCGCGCCCCGGTCAACGGCACTATTCTGGAACGCACCGCAGAAAAGGGCGAGCTGATCACCGCACAATTTGCCAGCGCGGCGGAAGGCGGCCCCGTGGGTTCGGTGGTGGCGCTCGCGGACCTCAACGACTTGCAAGTGGAACTCGATATCAGCCAGGACGACTTTGCCCGTCTGGGCCCGAAACAAAAAGGGATCGTTTCGGTCGATGCATTTCCGGATCGCAAGTACGAGGGTGTGATCGCGGAGATTTCTCCGGAGGCAAACCGTCAGAAGGCGACGGTTCAGGTAAAAGTGGAGATCCTGAACCCGGATGAATTCTTGCGCCCCGAAATGAATGCCTCGGTACGCTTCCTGCCCAAGGAAGGCGAGGTTCGCAGCTCAGGCGTGTTTGTGCCAACGGCGGCCGTGCGCAGCGACGGCGCGAAAAAGTATGTCTTCGTCGTAACGGGAAAACGCGTCGACCGGCGTGACGTCTCGGTCGTTGGAGCGCGTAGCGGAGGCTTCGCCGTCGCAGGAGTCAAGGAAGGCGACATCCTGGTGACGACAGCTCCCGCCACCCTGAAAGACAGCAACTCGGTCAAGATTAAAGGCCAAAAGTGAGCGCGGCGTCCAACGGCAATGTCAACAACGCCAATGCCGTGGTGCAGGCGCGCGGCGTCAGCAAGGTCTTCCACCGCGACGCATTTGAAGTCACGGCGTTGGACAACGTGTCCCTCGACATTGCGGCGGGCGAGTTCGTGGCGCTCATGGGCCCTTCCGGATCCGGGAAAACCACCCTGCTGAACATGATTGCGGGAATTGACCGGCCCACATCAGGGCAACTCCTGGTTCTCGGTCAGGATGTTTTCCAGCTGAATGATGACCAGACAGCGCACTGGAGGAACGAGCACGTCGGCTACATTTTCCAAACATTCAACCTGATGCCGGTGCTGACCGCCTTTGAAAACGTCGAACTTCCGTTGCTCCTGACCAACCTATCGCAAAAGCAGCGCCGCGACCATGTGGCGACGGCTCTGCGCCTGGTCGGGCTGGGAGAACGCATGCATCACCTTCCGAAGCAGCTCTCCGGCGGCCAGGAGCAGCGCGTAGCCATTGCGCGCGCCATCGTGACCGATCCAACTCTGATCATCGCCGACGAGCCCACCGGCGACCTCGACAGCAACTCAGCCACGGATGTTCTGGAAATCCTGCGGCGTCTCAATCAGAGCTTCAACAAGACCGTCGTGATGGTGACCCACGACCCACACGCCGCGTCGTACGCCCATCTAATTCGGCACCTGGAAAAAGGAATGCTGCTCCCGATAGCCGCCTGAAGGGCAAGTCATATGGAGGGCTCGGGCGTTCCTCGCCCCGTGCGCAACGAAGTGCGCCCTTCTCAGAACCATACGCGCCAACCTTCAGCACTCAGCCTTCCCGACTCAGCTCTGTCGTCCCGAGCAACGGGGGATCCGCAGTCTCTTTAAGAACTGCTACTTCGCAGCCTCTGCCTTACTCTCTGCGATCCAAAGCCAACTCCGCCGTCCGTGATCGTCGAGCAAGCTTTGCGCCTCCCCGTATTCCACCAGGCGGTTGAGTACGGTGGTCAAGGAAGCCAGGGGATCTTTGTGGCGGCCGAGGACGGCTGGCATACGCTCGCTCATTCGTGCAGACACCTCGCGCACCGTCAACGGACGCTCCGCCTCCATGAGCAGAACCCGGCAGGCATGCGTGAAGCCCGGCTGGCGCCCGGAAGGCTTGCGATCCACCAGGTGCAGCAATTCGTCACTTAAGATTTCATCGCCAAACAGACTGGCCAGGCCGGAAATGGTTTGCTTCACGGTGCCGATGCGCTTCATCAGGTCAGCCCGTTGTTGGAGTAACCCGTGCAGTTCGTCCTGGGCTTGCCGCAGCACGTCCTGTACCGGGGCGGTGAGGAGCGGACGGGGGACGAAGTGGCCGGGATCGGTTGGGATTGGGTTGCGAAGTGTTGCGGCCTGCAAACTCATCAGCGTAACCTCCAGGAGCCAAACTCTTCATGCTGTTACGAACCACCGGAAGCAAAGGTTCCCAAGAACTTTTCTTTGCTTTTCCGCTTAGATGCGCCTGTTCTTGCCGACGCGGAAGCTGAACGTGTTGTTTAGTTTATGGACGCGTCCGCCCTTGATTCGTGAGCGGCGATTCGCGGGCAGCATCGTCCAGCGCACCGAAGTCCAACCGGGATGAACTGCCGTAACGTTGGCGATTCCCAGGCTCCCCCATAGTCTGGACATCTGGCCGAAATATCACGCTAAGGTTTGCCTACAGATGCACTTAAGCCCAGGGGCCACCATCCAGATTCTCGCCGAAAACGCCCAATACATAACGGGCGCGACCGGGGCTGCCGTTGCGGTCCAAAGCGGGCCGGAGATGGTTTGCCGGGCCACCACCGGGATTACCGCCCCGCCGCTGGGCTCCCATGTGGAGCTAGCATCGAGTTTCTCCGGCGAGTCCGTCCGTCGCGATCAACTGTTGCGTTGCGATCGTGTCGAATCGGACACACGCGTGGACGCCGAGAGCTGCCGCCTGCTGGGGATTGCTTCGCTCATGGTAATGCCGCTGCACGCGGGCGGGCGGGTAGCGGGCCTCTTACAAATTCTTTCCATGCAGCCGCACGCGTTTCAAGATCGCGATGTCAGCGCACTGAAGCGCGTCGGCGCCATGATGGAGGCGCTCCTGCCCTCCTGGCTTGACCAAGAAGGGCAAGACCAAGACCCGCCTGGTGAGAGCACGTCCGCTTCGTCCCCCGTTCGCACCGAGCCCGTTCCCAAACCCCGCCGCTGGCTGCGCACGCCCATCGGCGTACCCATTTCAGTAACGACGCTGCGTTCCGGCGTGCCGGAGGAAATTCCCGGCCGCGCCTGGGATGTCTGCGAAAAAGGGATGGGCTTGATTCTGGCGGCGCAGCTCCACAGCGGCGAGGGCGCCATCGTGGAGTTCCTGCTGCCCTTCGCCGCTCACTCCATCCGCCGCCGTTCCGTCGTCCGCCACCAGGACGGACTCCGCCACGGCCTTGAGTTTGTCGACGAACTGACCGAGCAAGCCCCGCTTCCGCGCGAAGTGCGCACCCCGCTATTCATGCTGCCGAAGATTCTCGCAGGCCATCAATAAGACGGCAGAATCCCTACCCGTTTCTTTGGAATCTTCACCCCTGAAGATACGATCCGACCCCGACGCTGGTATTCTAGGCAGGCATTAATTCTTGGAAATCCAGATGGCTCGGCAACCCGCAGGCTGCTTCCTCTGCATCTAAACGACGGCGTACCCGGGGTTCGGCCCAGTTCAATCCCCATGAGGTGTTGGCTCGTGAGAAAAGCTTTAACGGTTTTAGTGGTGGGTTCGGCGCTGTTCGTGTTGGCGTCATGCGGCAACAGCAGCAGGCGGTCCTTTGTGCGCATTGTGAACGCCGCCCCGGACGCAGGCACCATTGACGTCACCATCAACGGCAACAAGATTCTTACCGCCACGGCTTACGGCACGGGCTCGAATTACTTTACCGAGGCGCCCGGAACCAACATCAGCCTCAAGATCGTTTCGAGTGGTGGAGTGAACGGCTCTACCTCGGCTACCATCGACACCAAGATCGGCCTGGTCGACAAGGTCTACTACACGATCGCCGTTGTCGGCTTAACCGTCGCCCCATCCACGTTCACGATCCTGCAGACGGAGGACGATCACACCGCGCCGGCTGCAACCGCGGTGAAGATTCGCGTGCTGCAACTGGACCCGCTCTATCACGTAATCCCGGGCGATCCAGGGGCGGTGGACGCATACGTGAGTCCGCCCAGCAACAAGCTGAACGGAACCAATGCCGACTTCAACAATGTCACGTTCCAGTCGACGCCTTCCTGGGTCTCGTTCACGGTGCCCACCGACGGCAACCTGCGCATCCGCGCGGTCCCTGCCGGAAACACGGACCCGGATAACAACGTGGTCCCCGGCTGGGACTCGGAGACAGTTTTGTTCAAGGCAGGCCAGGTGCGGACCTTCGTGCTGCTGTTCAACCCGACGGGAACACCATTCCAGCAACAGAACCTGATGCTCAACGACCTCAACTGAAACAGCTGAGCTGTGGGCGGCCGAGTCGGTGTCGTAGCCCCATCCTCCTCGAAAGAGTCGTCGACAGAGTCGGCGAAAGAGTGGGCCGCGCCGCGAGAAGCGGCCCAAGGCTCAAGCCCACAGCCCAAGCTGCGGGTAACACGGGCGACCCACCAGCCCAGAGCGTGCCAGGGCAGTTGCGAACAGACTCCGTCCCATTCTGACCTGGCGGCCAAGGCGTAATCTTCGCGGTTGTGTCGAGGGTTTATTTCTTGAAGAGGGCGTCGAACGCTGCCCGCGCGGTATTAACCTTGGGCGGTCCAGCTGTTGTCTCTTTTTCCAGATTGCTGCGTAGCGCGAAAAACTGGCATTCATTCTTAGCGGTCTTGCTCTCGATGCGAGCCGTCACCGGCTGAGCGCATTCAAACCGCCCGCCCGGATCGAAGAAATTGCATTGCCGGCAGGAATGCAGCTCCGCGGCGCATTTGGGACACTGTCCCCGCACATCCACGGAAGACTGCAGCACTGTTCCGCACATGGCGCAGCGGGAAACATTGTGCGAGCCCGGCATTTGAATCGGCCGCGGTCCAAATGTTAAGTCTTTGGAACGAGCTGCTGGCTGCGATGGCGTAAATACTTTCTTCTCGGCGGAATCCTGATAGCCTTTTTGGCCATACTTACGGGACAAACAGCACCTCCAAGGGAAAAGACGGGAACGAGGCTGGGGGTTACTGAGATTGTCTCGCTTCGCGGCTCTCGGTGCAATAGCCCGGAAGAGCCAGCAACGGCGGGCTGTTCGAGCAACGATCAGGGAAGATATGAAGATATAAGGGGGACCGCGACGAACAGCAGCTCCGCCACTCCGGACTACCGCGGGGCTGCCGTCCCCGACTGCCGCCCGTACCGCCGATGACCAGACGCAACCGTCTCCGTTCCACACTCCCAGTAGGTGCCTGCCGAACCCCGTGCCTCGCGCCACCGCCGCCAAACTCATCTCCGCAGAGCCCATCTGAAAACTCGCCGCCCGTCACGCCAGCAATTCTGCGTCGTGGCTGCGCCCTTCCCGTATAATCTGGGGTTCGCCATCGGCCTTTGTTCCTGTCTGACGGGGCCTCGGGCGATTCCACCGAATGGCAACCCGTGCGCCCTAGATCCCTACTCATTCTCTTCGCGCTTTGGCTGGTCATCTATTTCGCCGGCATTTTCTCTCCTGCGCTTCTCGACGACGTGGATACAGTCCACGCCGAAGCCGCACGCGAAATGGTCCTGCGGCATGACTGGGTCACGCTCTACGCCAATGGCATGCGCTACCTGGAGAAGGCGCCTCTGATGTATTGGGGCGTCGCAACCAGTTACGAGCTGTTTGGCCCGAGCGAATGGTCGACCCGCCTTCCGCTGATACTGGGCGTCCTCGCGCTCATCTTGACCACCTCTGGTTTCGCTGCCCGCTATTTTGGCGAGCGCGGTGGTTTCTATTCCGGCCTCGTCATGGCCACGGCTCTAGGGCCTTACCTGTTCACGCGATTTCTGATTCCCGACGTCCTCGTCGGCCTCTGGCTGACCCTCACCTTTCTGTTCTTCCTGCGAACGCTGGAAGACGATGCGCCGCCGCGCTGGGCGTGTTGGGGGCTGGCCGCCGTTACCGCGCTCAACGTTTTGACCAAAGGCTTGATCGGCCTGGTATTTCCCATTGGCGTCATCGCTGCCTATCTCATCCTGACGGGCAATGTGAAACATGTCCTGCGCATGCGCGTATTCTCCAGCACGCTCGTGTTTCTGCTCATTGCCGTCCCCTGGCATGTCCTTGCAGCCTTGCGCAATCCCAGCCAGGGCGCTGTAAGAGGCTTTCTTTGGTTCTATTTCGTGAACGAGCATTACCGCCGCTATATCGGCACGCGCGTGCCCCACGACTACGACAGAGTCCCGCTCCTGCTGTTTTGGGTTTTGCTCTTGCTCTGGCTCTTCCCCTGGATCGCATTCTTCGCACGCGCCCTGCGGGAAGTCCCCATGCGCTGGAGCGTCTGGCGCTCACGCATGACTCTGTCGCAGCAAACGGAACTGCTGGCCTTTATCTGGGCTGTCGTGATTCTGGTGTTCTTCAGTTTCTCCACGCGCCAGGAGTACTACACGATTCCCGCCATCCCAGCGCTGGCCCTGCTCGTGGGTGCGTGGCTCGACCGCGAGGAGTCGAGCTCGCCGGGCAGCCCCGAAAGACGCAGCGCGATTCGCTCGTCCCTGGTTCTGTTCGTGATTGGCGTGATCGCCTTTGCGGCGGGCATGTTCCTGCTGTCGGCTTCCAAGGCGCCGCCGCCGGGCACCGACCTCGCTGATCTTTTATTGAAACACCCCGAAGACTACGCCCTATCCTTCGGGCACTTTTTCGATCTCACTCCGCAGGCGCTGGGAGCATTCCGCGGTCCGCTGCTCGGCGCCGCGCTTTCTGTCTTACTGGGGACGGGTTGGAACTGGTTTCTGCGTCGCCGCAACGATGCCCGCCGCGCCAATTGGGCCCTCGCCCTCATGATGGTCGGACTGTTTACTTGCGTGCACGCGTCCTTCGTCACGTTCTCGCCGATTCTTTCGTCCAAGTCCCTCGCCCTGGCGATTGGCAAGCAGTACCAGCCCGGCGACACGATTGTTGTGCTCGGAAAGTACGAAGACGCTTCCACCATCAACTTCTATCTGCACTTGCCGCTTCGGTCTCTGCACGTACCCACCGGAAACATGTGGTACGGCGCGCAATTCCCCGATGCCCCGCACATTTGGGAGACGCAGTCGTCGTTCTCCGATTTGTGGAAAGGCCCAGGCCGCGTCTTCTTGTGGACGGAGGAGCAAAAACCACAGGCGCTGGCCAATCTCGAGGTGCACGAAATCGCTCGCTCCGGCGGTAAGTTCATTTACTCCAACCGCTAGCGCTTCCAACGATCTTCAGTTTTCCGTGCTCCAGCCGGAACCGGTTGCCGCGCCACACGACCGTGCTGCCAGCAAAGCCTGCTAGCCACACCACCAGCCCAACGAAATCGCGCAGTGGAATCAGCCAAAAGTATCGCAACGCCTGCCGGTCTTTCACCACCCGCGTGCCCACAACCCAGGCCATCAGGATTCGTAGCGCCAGAGTCAAACCGAGAATGCTCCAAGCCCACCAAGCCCCGCCCGCGACCCCCAGCCCGGTGAGCGCCCAGGGAACGCCAAACGTGATGCCAGCACCCAAATAACCCCACTCTCGCAGGTCGCGCACGTTGCGCACCCAGCGCACCTGATGATCCCAAAAACCACGCCACGAATACGCTGGCAAGAACGTTTCCACCACAACCTCCGAGAGGTACACTTCCAGCCCCTGCTGCGAAAGACGCAGCGCTAGCTGGTAGTCATCGGCCAAATAGTCCACGAGAACCGCGAAGCCGCCAACCGATTGCAAGCTGGCACGCCGAAACACCAGGGTTGAGCCCAAACCAAAGTGGACGCCCCCTTCCATTTGCACGGCAGCCAGTGCCCCGCCGCAAAAGTCCGTGCTGATGCCGAGTACTTCGAGGTGCGATCCTAGGGTTCCGCCGTCGACTCCGCGGTACAGACAGGTGACTAGGCCCACGGTGCTGCTGCGCAACGGCGCCACCACACGGCGCAGGTAGTCGGGCTCAACCCGAATGTCGCTGTCGTTCACCAGCCAATGCTCGTAGCGCGCGTGCTGCGCCATTTGCACCAAGTTGCTGACCTTGATGTTACCGCCCAGTATCTCGGGGCACAGGACGAGTCGGACGGCATGTTCCGGGAACTCGCGTTGCAACTGCTCCACCCATACGATGGCTGGATCGTTCTCATCGTTTACGCCAAAGATGATTTCGTAGTCTGGATATTCCTGCAGGCAATGACTGCGCAGGCTGGCATAGATTTCCGGGTCCATACCCTTGAGCGGCTTCAAGATCGAAATGGGCGGGGCGAAGCTGAAGTCCGCATTGACCGGCCGCCGCAGAAATTGGCGCGCGCCCCAAAGGCAAAGCAAATAGTAGCCGCACGCACACAGCGGCAGGAGGGCGAAGAGTGTCGGGCCCAGCGGGACCACCAGCGCCGCGTGCGCGTGACAGGACCGCTCAGACAGCTCGGACCGTGTGGCAACATGGGTCTCTCCTCCTGGGCGCGCAAGGCCGGTGCCGGCGTAAGCCTCTTCCGCCTCCACAGCCAGACCTCGGAGCCGCGCCGTCATACGGCGCGAGAACGGCGTACTCATCACCGAGACCCATCATGGCTTTCTCTGCGCCAACAACGGCATTGACGTTTCCAATGTGAACGGCGGCCGGCATGCTCTGCTGCTGCCTGAAGATCCTGACCGCTCCGCCGCCGCTCTTCGCCGCGAACTCGCCGACCATGGCATCGATCTTCTTGTAATGCACCTCCCAGTCTTCCTGGCTGGCGTACATTTTGGACAGGTCCCACTTGTATTTATCATCGATGGCAGAACGCTCGAGGGTGGACGTAGTGGGATCTTGCGCCGCGATGGTAGGAACAGACATAAGCAAAATAGAGAAGCCGGACCAGCAAAGAGCCTGACTCAGGCCGTTGTGATTTCGCATGGCCCAAACTTACAGGACCAGGCCCGTTTTGCCACTCGAAATGCACGCTGGTAGGGCGGCGCTGCCGCGCCGCCTTCTATTTAGCCC
>Ga0137418_10001567_pt1 | contig 21104 bp, 40 predicted proteins | sample CZODoug3_1_2_16f_FD_122242 | JGI IMG/M metagenome (GOLD analysis project Ga0137418, IMG submission 122242) | Vadose zone soil fungal communities from Angelo Coast Range Reserve, California, USA - CZODoug3_1_2_16fungal (Hybrid Assembly) | ecosystem: Environmental > Terrestrial > Soil > Vadose...
ATTTCTTCTCGCTGCTCACAATGCTCATTCCGCTACCTTCCAGTCGTACGTGTAGTTCCCGCTCCGAGATTGGTCATCCAGCATGACCCATTCAACCGGATCGTCGGTCACAGTCTCCGCAACCCAGTTCCCGTTAAAGTCCCTCACTGTCACGAGGAACTCCGACATGCCCCTTTCCGTAGCAGATCCCGCAGACCCATTCTGGCGGTTGTACCGCTTTATTGCATCCGCAAGTGCAGATGCAGCCCTGGAGGTGGCTGGCGCCGGGTCCGGGTGGCTTACGTCGAGTTTTTCTCTTGGTGGCCATGTGTCTCCGTCATTTGATGGGTTTGGGACCACTCGTATCCGGTGGCGGGGGTGTGGGGAATCGTCTCCAGCGCTTGAGTAGTTGAGTCCTGCCGAGTCTAGGCATAGTTCAATCCTTTCCAGTCGGGCCAGGATCAAATGTAATGCTTTGTGGTGGGAGGAAATCGCCTCTCCATCCACTCTCTCCATCATAGAGTGGTGCTCCAGTGATTTTTCCAATTGGTCCAGTCGTCTCAAGGTCGCTTCGATCAGTTGGTTCTGTAGGCAGTCGATGCACATGGTTTTCCTTGGCCGAGTTTTCTTCCATGAAGACGAGGAATAAGGTCAGTCCGAGTAGCACGAGGAGCCACACTGCGAATGCGACTCCGATAATCCAGGGCATGTTTCTCCAGTCGTAAACAAGGAAGGCCCGACCGAATGGGGCTGGAACCGTTCGGTCGGGCCTCCTCGGCGCCTCCCCCTACCCGGGCGGCGTCTCCATGGTGGTCTGGTGGTTCAGTGGGATGAGCCCCGACGACCGCTCCGTTGGAGTGCTCCAATCGTCTCGTACACGAGCACTCCCCTCACGAATCGTTCCGCCCAGTGTCGGGAGGAACCCGTTCGAGTTTTCCGGCTCCCAAATAAGGCCCTTGACGTGATCCAGGTCAATGTTAAGGCCGTCGACCAGCCGACCAATGAGTGAGAGCTTGAGGGAAAGAGGGAGAGAATCAAGACCAGCGAAGTCGCGTTGTACAACCATCTCAGTAAGGTCTTCACGTGATGTCACTCCAGACACCTAACTACTCGGAAACGGCCTCAGGCTTGGGCTTGCGGACGGGCGGCTTGCGCTTCCCGACCACCTTGTACGTGTAGGCAACCAACACCTCGTCCACTACCTCGTCACGAGGGTTGATCTCCAGGGATCCGTCCTTCACCTGGGCGGCCAGGGCCGCCCGGATGACGGCGTCGTATCCGGCGCGCTGCGCGGCGTTCTTGACGGGGATGCGGTGCCGCAGACGGTCCGCCACGGCCTCCTCCACCCACTTGGTGACCTGTGGGGGGATCTCGGCATCCCACTCGGCGCGGGGCTTGTTGGTGGGCTCCAGGGCCTCGGGGGTGACGTCAAAATCCAGGTCGAAACTCATCTACCAACTCCTCGATCATCGAATGCCGCTTTGGCCATTGCCAGAATGTCGGCCCCATTCTCGGGGCCCGCAACAATGATACCAGAATCGGCGGTCTTGGCCTGCTTAATCAGGTCGGCAATAAACGTCGGAAATGCTTCTCCGAGTGCCGCCGCCGCATCCGGCGGGATCTTGAACGTGAACTGTGCGGCCTGATCGAGTTGCCAGGTCACGACGATCCAGTGCGTGCCATCCTCTTGGGGCGCAATCCCGCCCGCGAGTCCCATCTGCATCTTTACTCCCTATGTCCGTGAGTAGCGAAACGAACCGACTCCAGCAGCGTACTACGAACCGCGACCCTCTCCCATGCGAGTCCCGGGTTGCGACGATAGATGTTCCACGAACCGCCCACGGCCTCGCGGATCAACCACTTGTTATCCATCGACACGAGCGCGTTGAGGGGCTCGCCAACGGTGGTCCAGGTGACGGACGCCAATGCGTCCTCCTCAACGTGTGCGTGTTGCTGCGCGACAAAGTCAAGCGCGGTCATAAGCTTCATGACGTGGAGCATACTCAGCGCGTGGAGTATGTCAAATCAGCGGAATGTACCGTTCATAGACGCCGCTGTTGTAGGTGCTCCAGGCGTGGAAGCCCTGATGCGCGAACTTCACCCACGCCGCGCGTGCGTTGCAGTGAAGGTCGAGAAGTGCCTGGTCGATGCCCACAGTGGGCACCGAGTTGCCGGGAGTGATCTGCCAGCAGCCCCACCCAGTGGTTTGGTAAGGCTGCCCTACCTGAACCGCATTCGACCAGGATGACTCGGCCCCCGCGATGGCCAACATCGTAGTTAGGGTAGCCTGTGCAAATCCCGCCGCCAAGAGCGCTCCGCGCACATCCACGTGGGCATAAGTGATGCGGTGATACGGGGGAATCACATAGTCAGCTGGCACGGCCCGCCCCCCACCATTTGGCCACAAACACGATGGAGAGAACGAGTGCGGCGAGGATCCACACGTTAATCTGCATTAGAGCAACTCCAAAGCAAACTGAACATAGGTGAGTGAGATGAGGATAAGTAGAGACGTGGCGTACTCCGGGTAGGAGATGTTGCCGCCGAGTGTGGACAGCTCCAGTTTGTAAGAGGAACACACATCCTCAAGGGCGATGACTTCGGCGAGAATCAAAACGAGCTGAACTTCCAGCTGAGCAAGAATTTGTGCGGTAGTGGCACCCTCGATGACGAATTGTGTGTTTAAGATAGTGGTGTTGTCGTCAACACATGTGATGACAATGCGAATATCGTAGATGCCTGAACTCATCATCAGATAAGCCTTACGTGAGATGTGGTGGTGGGTGGAGATCCGCCGTTGGTGAGTGCGAATACTGTGCCGTCACCTGTGGTGTCGTCTTCGACCATGACTCCAACAGGGTTGCCGTTTCCGTTGAATGCGGCGACCTGAGTGATCATGCCGGATGTGGTGGCTTGTCCAGCGGCGTTGAGAGCTTCAATCTGCAGTCCGTTGTTGAGAACCACATTGTTGGGGTTCGCGGCAGCGTTAGGCGCAACGGCCATACCGATGAAGAACAAACCCCCGGTCCCCGCCTGAACCTTGGATCCCAAGAACATGTATTTCACCTGTGGCGTGGTGAGTGTGGGGTCCCATTCGGAGTTGTAGATAATCATGCCCACGGAGAAGCCTTCAGCTTGCAACTCCGGTGGTGCCTGTGCGCCGATGCCGATCACGTCGAAGCCTGGAGCGAAGGGAGTGCCGGCCGGGATGATGAGTTCGTCGACTAGATTGTTGGTGAATTGCATCAGACGATCCCCGTATTCATCATGGTTCCGGCACCGGTGGAATGCTCGGTATAGGAGATGGTGGCGACTACTTGGCTTCCGGCTCCGGCATTGGACCAGGTGATGGTGAGTACGTTGTTCGATGAGAATCGATAGTACGGTTGACCGCCCATAGAGCCACCGTTGCCGTTGTTCGTCGTGTCAATGACCTTACCGTCCCGCTTGACAACAGCAGTGATGATGTTGGATATGACCACGCCCACCAAAGGAGTGACAGCCAACCCAATTTGTTGAACAACCCATTCGAGTCCGGATGCCACTTGCGGCATCGTGATGGAAGCATTTCCAAGGGAATCTGCTGTCGCGGTGACGATGCAGTCAGGCATTTAGTGCCCTGTCTTCCTGGAGACATCCGCCTCCTTCCACTCCTCGATCCCCACGTTGACGCCAACCTGTTGACCGTTCTGGACGTAGAGACCGGTACCGTTCTGCAGGGTGTACCCGAACTGAACGATCAGGTTCTGATTCGGGTGACACCACATCACCGTGTCTGGTACGAAGCGTGTGATGGGAATGGTGAGCCCGCCGAGGAGAAGACCGGCCAATGACAGGTTGTATGGGTCCCCGACGAACAGGGCGCCGGCAACGAGCGGTGCGGTGGCGGGATCCCCGGTATAAACACCGGTGAACGCGTCCCACCCAAAGGTGGTGGCCCACCTGATCTGCCAGATGCTTCCGGTAGGTGGGCTCCCCAAGTCCAGGGTGACTGGTCCGAGTGCGGGGTCTTGAACAGCACTGGCCGTACGGGAGGTATAGAACGGCTCGGGTTCGCGGTGACTGTTGAGCCGATCGACAACAGAGTCCCCCCACTTCTCCAGATCGCCGATGGTGAGTCCGACGGATGCCTGTAGTTCTAGGCTCATATCATCCGACCCTTCTCGATGCTGTCATAGTATTTCTTCTCCAGCTTGATGACGCGTTTACCGGACCATTCCGCGACCGTACGATAGCCGTGAATTCTCCATTGCAGTGCCGCGAGCCCGGTCGCTTGTTGCTCTTCTTCTGGCATCAGATACCAGAGGATGAGTAGGGCAATCCCCGCACGGATGAACAGGTCGGTTACTTGCACCACATGTGCCCCCGGTGCTTGTGACGGAGCCCGTCCGCAAATCCTCCGAGGTGTACGAGGTACGCTCCAGTCCGGCGAATAGGTGTTTGAATACGCGATAGTGGGGACACTGGAAAACGAGGATAGTAAGGACCTGCATTGTATCCAGCTCCTGATGCGGTGAGCATCTGATTGACGCTGGGTACGGGGTAGCTGTTGTGGAAGGCACTCACCCGCGTGGATCGCATGGCCATATCAGTTCCCCTGGTCCTGAGTGGAAGGCGTGGAAGACGTGGAAGACTGCAGTGACAGCACATCGAACCCAACATTTTGCGGCAACGCGGCGAATGTCTGCGAGAGTGTTTGACTACCGTTATCGCCTGCTACATTGTTAACAATTAATGCTAGCAGAAATCCCGCCGCTAGCAGAGTGCTTAACCGCTCATCAATAGCGCTAGTGAACGATAGGATAATTAGCGCCAGTGCGGTACCGATAATATTTGGCGGCCAGGGTGCGTAACCCTGCTTTATCGCACCCCAACTAGTGATACCAATGCACAGGAAGAACTCGATAGCAAATATCCTGGCGGTATTCATGGCACGTTCGGATCTGGGTTCACCGTACCGGACTCCTTATACGCTTGGTCCAAGTTCGCCTGCCGTTGCGCTTGGCTGGTGGCCTTTGGCGTCGGGCCAGCTCCCGATGGAGTTGCATCTGTTCCACCGGTTGGCATGGTGGAGGCCCCCAACGAACTCCCGGTACTCGCTCCCGCCGCCGCGCCAGCGGCAGCACCGGACAAGGCGGACGCAATACCACTCGCACTGGATGCCACATCTTTTGCGGTCAACGTGGCCGGCTCTCCCGCAATCATTCCACGCGCATCAGTGAACACCCCGGGCTGCCCCTGCCCAATGCGCATGACAGGCAACCATTTCGCCGTGGAGGTTGCCTGCGGTTCCGGTTGTTGTCCACCACTAGGCGAGTCTGTGCCCCCGGCCGGCATCGTGGACGTACCACCCGGTGTGTACTGCCCACCTTGACCGATGGCCATTTACTCGCCTGGTCCCTTCATCGCCGGTTGATTCGGCGTAGGTGTTCCCGTGCCCCGCAAACTCGGATCGTTCGTTGGGTTACTCGCGTCCGACCCCGTTAGTCCACCAGCAATTTGACTGATCCCCAACAGGGTTGTCATCGGTGCCGGATTCATTGGTGCATTCGTTCGGAAGTATGCATCGACCAAAATGTTCAATGCATAGTAGAGTAGGGCGTATCCCAACGCCACTGCTGCCAGCGGAAAGATTCTCACTTCGCTGCTGCATCTTCACGTCGACCCCTGAGAATCTGCGCCGCACCGAGTCCGGCACTCCTAGCCGCGTTCTCGCGCCCACCGGCATCAGCCTTCTTGGGCGCCGGCGCCGCAACCTCGGACGCCACAGACTTCACGGTGCCAGCGCCAACCACGGCTTCGGCGGCACGGGCTTCGGGCATGAGCAACGAGGCGATGCCGGCGCCGGCCTTCACCGGAGCACCCAAGTCGACACCGGCATCCTTGCCCACCTCGTACAGGCCCCACGCGCAGAGCAGTCCACCGGCCAGCGCAAGCCCGCCATAGATGGCCGTGTTGAAGAGTTGGTTGAGCGTGTTGAGAAGCGAGGCTTCCTTGACGCTCAACCAAGTAGTGATAGGACCGGCAAGTCCTTTGAATGCATTGGTGATGGCTGTCCCGATGTCCGGTACCAGTCCGCCGAGACTGGTACCGGCCTGCTGGAGTCCCTTGTCTAGGTTAGTAGCTACCGGGCCGGTGGGATCAGCAACCCCTAGGAGGGACTGCCACAGCGGCGGGGGTTGTGGCTTCGGTGCGGTCATGTTCCTCCTGTCGGCATCTGCGAGGCCGTGCCACCCGAGGGGGTGCTACCGGCCGATGCATCACCTGATGTATCCGTGGATGTAGTGTCTGTGGACGATGGTTGCGTGAACATAGCTTGTATGCCCGCACCGATTGCTTGAATGATGGAGGCCGCAGACGTGCCGGAACTCGGCGCGCCACTACCCGCCGCATTACCACTGCTATCGGAGGTGTCGCCTGAGCTTGCCGACGAGTCTGCGCCTGCCATTAGTAGTTCTCCGTCCCGCCTTCATGGGATGCAAGGCCGGCTTGCATCGCATGCCAGTACTGCACGTACATGACAGCCGCCGCAACCGCACCGCCAACAATGATGGCGGTGCGGTTGTTCTTATCGAAGTAGGCGGCCGCCGCAATGAACGCGATACTCTGCAGCACGCCGAGGTGAACCCACTTCATCAACGTGTCAGCCCGCTTGCCTGCGTTGATCTCGGCGGTCTGCGGGGAGGAGCAGGAAGCGGCAATGATTTCGTAGACAATGCCGGCCGACACTAGGAATGCGATGCCGGTCGACTCTTGCCTACTCAGTTCCGTTGCCATTACCTACGCCGCCCCTTTGTGGGAGGTGACCCACCATTGCTGGACTTGTTTGAGGTGCGGGTCCCTGTTCCGGACCCACCATTGCTACCAGTCACCGCAAGCGAACCGGAGACGTTGGCGCCCTTGGCGCGAGAGTTGTTCCCATTGTTGGGAGCCCCGCCACCAGATGCGCCACCGTTGGAGGTGTCGCCACCGGAGTTCAGTCCTGGAGGAGAAGTTCCCACTCCGGGATTGTAGCCGCTAGCTCCGATAGAGCCTCCCCCAACACCGTTCCCGGCCGGTCCTCCAGGAGATGGCGGGCCACCCTGAGGTGCTCCTGGAATCGTGAGTAGTAGGCCAGCGCCAAGCTTGCCACCACGGGAACGACCACCAAGAACACCACTGTTCGCTTGCTGAAGTGAAGACGAGTCCGCACCTTTACCCCAAAACTTTGTGGCGATGCTTCCAAGAGTGTCACCCTTCTGTACTAGATACTGCTGCCCCTGCGTTCCTGTCTGGGTTTGCTGCGGCCAGGGATTGCCCCCGGTGTGTGCGGGGCCACCGCCGAACCCTCCAAGGAAGTTCTGGCCAGCATTGTCGAATCCTTCACCGCCGACCGGAGAAGGAGGGAAGCCAGGACCATGCCAGTGGTGATACCCATACCCACCCGCACCGGCAGGGAAATCATCCCCGACAGATCCCCACTCGTGCCCACCATTACGATCACGACGCCTGCCATGGCCGCCGCCGAAAGTGTCGCTGTAATCCATAGGACCAGCAGTCCATAGAGACAGAGGTCCCTGACCAAAGAACGAACCGTCGATGAACGAGACACCTTGACCTCCCACTAGAGAGTCAATGTTGTACGGAATGGTTCCGTATCCGTCCTTGGCCCCGTCAATGTGCTGGTCGAGGACAGTGCCGAAGTGGTAGCCAGGGATGACCTGGCCGCCCTCATAGGTGGGCGCCCCGGCTTGCGCGCGGTATCCTGAATAGATGTAGTAGCCACCGGCGGCCGCGAGTCCGCCGAGGCCCCATACCCACCACTTCATCCGACGCGCCCCGTGGTGGTGTTCGGGTTAGCGGACCAACCCGTGGGTCCTAGCGACTCACCGCGAGAGTTCCGGAACTTGGACCGGGTGCCTCCCCCACTGCTGCCGCCCCTGCCGGGACGCGAGGGACCACGGCCTCCACCGCCACGCCCGGGGTTCTTTCCACGGAATGGGTTACGGTTACGTCCACCGTGGTCCTGATCGTGACCATTGCCACGACCACGGCGGCCACCATCGCTCCAATCGTTGCCGCCACCGAAGCCGTGATGGCCATCGTGGTTGGGGAAGCCGCCGAAGTGGTGGCCGCCGCCACGGAATCCGTGGTTCTGGAATCCGTGCGAGTCATAGCGGTGACCGCCGTGGTAGTAGCCGCCCTCGGGGTGGTGGAAGAGATTGAAGAACGTGCCACCCCCACCCATCTGCGGGCCGTTGAAGAATCCGATGCCGCCGCCGCCGAAGGTTTGATCGGAGTTGATGGTTTCCTTCAGGTCGCCGGTGAATGAACCCGAGGAGGTGGCCGAGTTGGCGTCAGAGGAGTCGGTGCCACTCTGGCCACCCTTCCCCTCCCCCTTCTTGCTCTTGCCACTCGACATCAGTACGTATGCGCCACCGGCCGCGATAGCTCCGTATGCCCACACAGGCAACGGACCAACTTTCTTGGTGAAGAATGAGCCGATGCTCATCGACGCCTCCTGTTCGGGAGCGTGCCCTGTGCAGGAAGCGGCGTGACGCCACTCGTGTAGGCACGGCGGCTAAAGATAGGACGAGTGAAGCGAGGACGCGGAAGCATCTGTGGTTGCTGGGTCTGTCCATTCAGTGCCCACGATGGGATAGTTGGCACCTTGAACGTGTATCCGAGGTTGCGAGGGAATCCGGCCTGGTAAACGGAGTCGTTGAACTCACCTTCCCATGTGTGTGCCATCACGGGTTGGAATTTCGTTGACTCGACGCGGCCGGTGGCAACCATACGGAACCACGGCTTAATCTGTCCGCCGCGTGAGTACAGCCACCGGATACCGAGCATGCGTGGCATCCGGTTGACGACCGAGGTGTGTTGATCGATCATGTGGAAGTCGGGGTCAAGCTTGGCCCCCGCATATCCGCCGTTGATGTAGTGCGTCTGTGGGGTGACAGGAGGCGCGTAGTAGGGCTGATACGCGTGGATGCTGTACCCGAGAGACGAGAACCCGTTACGCGCCATTGGTCAGTGACCTTGACTTCCGCCCGCGCCACCGGGACCGGTGCCGGTAGAACTCTTGCCGAGAAGTCCGTTGATGCTCATTTGCCAGAGAGAGCCGACTCCGTTGAACAGAGACGTCGTTCCTTCGCTGTTGGCCACCAGGTCGGCGAGCATGACGCCGCCAGCGATGACCACGGCGAGGTTAAGAATGCCCCTCATCGGGGACCCCTTCCGTGGGAGGTTGCACAATGATTGTCCGTACCGTGGGTGTTGCTGGTGGCGGTACAGGTATCTCATGCTTGTTGAGTTCGTGGGAGAGCTGTTCTATTCGTAGCAGCGACTCGGAAAGGCGACCATTCACCAGGATCTTTATGGTGTCTAGTCGCCCCTCCGTCGCATCGTGTGACTTGTTATCCTTGCGGGTTTTAAGCCACAGGCCGAGGACATTGAACGAACCGGTTGCCACTACCGCCAGTAGTGTCCATATGTTCTCGACATGCATGGTCAGCTACCAGCGGTCTGGTAACGGTGCCAAACATAGGTCCCGGCAACGCCGAGAATGATCCCGAACCATACGCGTCCGTCGAGCAGCATGTTAAACCCTCCCCCCTGCAACGTTGATGAGACCGAAGTAGATGCCGAGCAGATAGACCACAGCCGCCACGAAGAAAATGGTCGACCAGGTTGCCGGGTTGTCCAACGAACCGCTCCTTATCGGGGAAGGCTGGGTGTTGACTTCACCGGCTGAGACCAGGCCGGGTGCTACTAGTCCTGCCATGACGTCAACTCTCCCATGTCCTGTGTGATGTGTCCGATCGCACCATGCTGGAGGCATTACCTAGTCCTCCACACACTGGAGCGATCGAGCCCCTTCTTGGGGCGGTGTCGCTTTCGCCATTGGCGCCGTGCCCATGTCATCGACCCGTACTCCTCTTCCGGAGTTTCCGGAACGGCGGGTACGGGTGGAGGGATGGGCGGCACCACGAACGTCAGAGGAGCGACGAACGTGGATAGGTGTTGATGGCGTGTTGAACGTGCCGAAGGACCCGTGCGAAGAAGTATGGGTGAATAGCTCGGGAGAATCGGCTTCGCCGGCAACGGGAATATCGGCACGACGAGACTTGAATGTGAGCGCGCGCGCAATGGCCGCCGCGAGAAAAGCAACCCCGGTCGCCACGGTGACGGCGGGGGTGGTGGAACGATCGGCCCCAAGGAAGGCACAAAGAACGAGCCCCGCCGCGAGCGTAGTGATTGTGCGTGGCGCCCGGACGTAAGATCCGGTCTCCACGGTGACGGGGGAGGGACCGGGATTGACTTCGGTACGAACGAGAAGAACCGCTTCGTTGGTCGAATGCCCCGCCTTGCGGTACTCGTTGTAAATGTGGGCGGCCCGCTGAATTTGGCTGCGAGTCGCACGGGAGGTGCGAAGATACCTCCGCCGCCTACGTGTCGTACGAACCTGCGCTTTGAAGTGAGTACGTACGATACCGGTTGCAATACCAGAGTTGTAGGGCCGGGCAGTGTGGAAGAGGAAGACTTCCGTGGAATCCCCCGCCGCCGCGTGGCGACGGTCGGGGGAATCCACCGAACTCCGGGCGCGCTTGGTATCGAGTAGACGTTCCATATGCTGGAGCGTGCTGCTCTTATTAGACGGCGCCTCGGCATTCACTTACTCTTCCCATTCCACCGTGACGGATGCGGCAACACCGGCCGGGAAAATCTGGCTAGCGTAGAACTGAAGACCACCGGCGACACCGGCCGCCTGGAACCACTGGTCAGGCTCTTCCCATGAAAGGTCTGCCGCACCCTGATTGTTCAGCGGAATAATCAGGTTGCCACCGGTCAGCGAGAACGTGCCGTAGGTGGCATACGTGTTGAACGTGGTTGCCGGCGCTGCCGGCCCGTTAGGGCTGATCAGTTTCGACGTGAGAGCCGTGGCGGTTGTACCGGCGGCTGTCAGATAGCCGACGCCGACACCGACTTGTTGAGAGGCGGTGACGGCGGCGCCGGCACTTGTCCACCCAACAGTGATGCGGCGCAGCAGGAATCCGACCGAGGCGGATGGAACGAGTGCACCGAAACCTGCGTTAGCCGCAAGGGCCGCGCCACTCGTGACGGTTGACCTATAGCGCGCCACGGGTCAGGGGGTGGTGGTCGTGGTGGTGACCGGAGGATGCGGGTGGTGGCCGCCGCCGAACCCGCCGCCGAAGCCGTGGCCGCCGCCGAAACCGCCACCGAAGCCAGTACCGAAGCGGCCGCCGCGCAGCCCATAGCCGCCACCGTTCAAGAGGTACGGCTCATAGCCGCCCCATCCGGACTGCACGATGGTGGTGCCGTAGGAGGCGCCGATGACCACGGAGCCGGCATTGACCTGCTCGCACACCTCAGCACCGTTGATGGTCTGGCCGGTATCGACGGTGTTGAGCGGGCAACTCGCGGTGTTGAGTACCACGGTGTTGCCGATTCCGTAGTCCCCGGACAGATGAATCACAGCAGCGATCAGAACGTCAAGCATTGTATTCCTTTCACATCGTTCCCATGCCCACAGGGGCAGGGACTCCTAGGATGTCAGAGCCAAAGGATACAACGGCTCTGTCATAGGTACCGGCGGGTGATTGTGACGCGGTCGGTGTTTGAGCCGCACCCGTAGAGTTTACAGCCCACATGTAGACATTGTTGTTTCCATCTAGTTGACCGGCAAATCCGGCTGTGGTTCCCACGGTGCCAACATTGAACACCTCAAAGATTTCGTAGATGACTAGCCCAGATCTGCGGGTTGTCGTGGTGAAGCCGGTCAGTGTGGCATTAGACGGTTGAGTGTCGTACTGACTTATCGAGTCCTTGCTCCAACGTCCGGCAAGGCCGGAAGTGTTTGTGAACTCCTTCCCCCGCACCTGCGCACCGATGGTGCCCACCGTTCCCACAGTGGTGATTTTACTCGTCATGGTAACCGTTGCTGCGGCGGCCGTTCTGGATATGCAACCCCAAATGGCGCCGTGGGCACCTACTTCCGTCCATAGTTGCGACGGAAGTAGTTCCATCCAGGAGTTGCCTTGAGTATCAGCGACCGATCCAATGTCGAGTACTTCGGTGCCGGAGTTGGTAATCCACAATCCCCACACGGAGAAACTATGCACAGCAGTAGGCGTAAACGGGAACGTGTAGTTGATCGTCGCCACCAGTGTTGGGGTCGGCCCCAACATGACGCCTACGGCTGTGTTGGTCACAAGTTACTCCGGTTGGCGGTGTACTACATGGACAGGTGGGTGTATGGGATCCCACCCAATGGAAAGAGCTCTCCAACGACGGTGAGGATGGTCATCGGGCCGGCCACGGCGGCGCCACCGACGCCGTTGGTGGAGAGGAAGGTACCCGCGACTTCGAGCAGCGTGGCCGGTGTGGTCGGAGCGAGCAGGTCATACGTGTCACCGGAGGACACGAAGGACTGGATGCTGTCCCGGAAGGAGTAGACGATGATGCCGATGGGGCGCGGCACGCCGAACTGCTTCCACATGGCGTCGGAGCGCTGCTGAATCGACTCCATCTTGATGGGAACGCCGTCGAACCAAATCGACAGGTCGCCCTGCGGCCACGCGTCGACGCGGTTGTTGTTGGCGTCGCGCAACTGGAGGATGAGTGTGTGGATGTAGGTGCCGACGCGGGGGAGCTGGACCCGGTTATAGGCGCCACCGTTGATGGCAGCCGCCGCGCGAACAACACTCCACTGGGCGCTTGACCCGACATCTGCCGGGGCGGCCTGCGGGTTGTCGACCGGCGCCATCCAGAAGGGTTCATCCATCTGGAGGTTGACAGTGGGCGCGTTGGTACCGGATGCGATGGCGCCGAAGATGGTGACGATGGGGTTGATCTGCACCTGAATCTGCGGCTGAGAACTTGCGTTCATGTCCGGCAGCGAGCAGTAGCCCGAGGAGTCCAGTTCGAGCGGCAGATCAAACGCGAAGGAGAACTGTCCCTGCGTGTTGACGATGGTCGACGTGATCGAGGTAATACCGGACCCGCCGAGGGGGAGCCCCGTGGTCGGGGTCATCGTGGAGGTCTGCGCGGTCGATGGGTTGCCCGAAGTGAAGTTACCGTAGGACAGAGCGCCGGACTGGCCCGAGTACAGGTTGATGAGGTACAGGCTGTAGCCGTCCGCCTGGATCATCGGCTGGCCGAACGGATCCCGGAAGAACACGTTCTGGATCACGTTGTACGGAGCGTCCGGGTTGCCCAGGGAGAACACATCCGGGGTCGTGGCGTTGACCACGCTGGAGATGGTGAAGCGGATGTTGCGGAGATATCCACCGACCGGCTTCAGAGTGGGGGTCCACAGAGTGCCGTACTGCTGGCCGGTCTGCTGCGGGCCCTGGATCTGACCTTGGCGGGAGAGGCGGGCGAAGGGGACACCGGCGGCGGCCGGGGTGGCTGCGGTGGTCTGCGGGGCGCGGGTGACCGTGCCCATTGACGGGTTCGCCACCTGAAGGGTAGAGACTGCCATCTACGTTTCCTTATCTGTGATGGAGGTGGCGCCACTACCGCCGGTGACGTTCACGCGTGCAGAATTGCCGCGAGTCCTTGGGCCCACGTAGCGTTACTGTGGTTAGCAGCGAAGCCCTTCGTGAGGTAGTTCCAGAAAATCATCCACGCGAGGACAATGCCCCCGAGTTCGATGAAACCGATGAGAGACCCAATCATTTCTCACTCCCTGCCCTGTTGAGTTCGTCCCTGATCTCGTCGCGCAACTCGCGGCGGCAGGTGTGACAGTCGCACATCAGGCGCTCACTTTCACTCGTGTCCGCATGAATTCCTCGCCGTCATTGGCGGCAAGTAGAAAGTCTCGCTTTTGCAACTCTCCTACAATGGGGAGTGCATCCTTGGGCATGCCGCCGATTTCGCGCATGCGCTTGCGTCGATCCTCATCCGCAAGCCGTCCAATCCATGCCCAACTAGCCTGGTCATAGAACGATCCAGGCACGTAACGAGGAGCCTGCGTGGAAGCGAGTATGGAGAGGTGACGACTTCGGCCCTTGCGGTACATTTCGTCGATGTGCATTCCCAAACCGAGGTTGGGTTGTCGGATTCCTCCGACGTCTTGGATCTCGTCGAAATAGACGATCCATTCACCCTCGTTGTAGACTCGGTGCATGGCGTTGTAGACCTGAAGTTTGGCCTTCCCGCGACCCTCCGAAGTGAATTGGTCATGGACGCATAGACGGAACCACATATCAAAAGGCTCACGTTTACGTGTTGGCCAAGTCTTCGGCGGAATCTCCGTAACGGCCTTACCAACGCTGGCCACAAGCTTATCGTTACGCTTGCAGTCGATAATGAGAACACGATCGTCGCGGCACATGGGCTTAAGGATCCCATTAATTGCAAGGAAAGACTTACCCCCGCCAGTACCAGCAATAATAGAATGGTGGGGATTATTCTCCGGGTCCCAACTGTTGTTGACAAATGGGTGAACCTCATTCCAGTGTTTCCATGGAGCAAACCCCCCGGCCATGGCCGGGGGGTTCGTCTCCATGGTCACGCTCAACTTTGGTTCCGCATGGAAGCCCCGCGCCCACCGACGAACATCGGGGGCGCGTGGAATAAACCATTCTCGTCGATGCCAGGGTTGTCGAAAACAGGAGGTGGCATGGTACCGAAGCCGCCAAATGATTGGTCGGGTGCCATCTCCTGTTCCGGTGCCATGGCCTGTTCGGCGCTGCGCATGTTGCCGTCGAGTTCCACCCAGAGTGCGGTGATGCCCGAGGCTTGCGCGACCATGGAGTCCGGCCGCATGCGTTCCGATTGAACCTGGAATGCGATGATAACCATGAAGAGAGTGGTGAGTAGTTCACCGGCCGGCCCGACTTGGCTGATGCGCTTGAGCGCGTTCATCATGCCAGGTCTGGTTTCGGCCATCTTCACCAACGCGGCGGCCGTGACATCCGCGCGAGTCGCCACCACTGCGCCAGGGAGCGGGGCAGTCATGGACAGCATAGTGCCGATGAGTACCAGCGGCTCGGCAAGTTCCTTGGCCAGCTTGCTTGTACTCGTTGTGCGGGTTCGGGGAGTTCCCGCGTCGGCACGTTTACGCCGAGTCCGCTTCGGCGGATCATCCGCCACAGTCTCGGGCTCGACATCCAGGTCGAGAGGTGGGAATCCTTCAGCCTGGTCCATGGGAATCACACCGTTGGCGTGGGGCGGATGCTCCTCAGCGTCCACCACAAGGCTCATCTCTGCTGACCGAACAGGGATTCAAAGAAGTTCGGCTTCTGAACGTCCGTCCGTCGCGGGGCCGGGCCATTCTTCTTCGTGAACTTCTCCAGAGCGTCCTCTACGGCCGACGAGACAATGGTCGAGAGAAGCCCCTCATAGTCGGGGGTCTCCTCTTCTTCCTGCTCCTCGACATCATCGTTCTGATCGTCAGCCTTACCGGCGGGCTTGCGCGTTGCCATTACTGGCCGCCTTTCCCGCAATCATGCGACCCATGGGGCCAGCCATGATGGCCCGCTCCGCGTTCGACACGGTCAGCACGATTCCATTCAGCATCTCGCCAACAATGTCAAGCTTGGCTTCAATGCGCTGAAGGTCAGTCAGGCCAGCGTATGGGCCTTCCTCGGAAACACTGTCCTCGAACGGGGTCTCTACTTCCTCGGGCGCCGTCACGAGTTGAGAACCTGCTCGACGTCTTCCTTCACATCCTCTTTGGCTTCCAAGACCAGCGCATCAACCTGCGCGTGCCAGTTCGCCAACTCAGCCTCGGTACGGAAGTTCACCGCGAGCTTGGAAACCAAGTTCTTCAGGAACACAATCACGGCCTGCTCGTCGAGAGCCACCACCATCTCCATTCGTTTGAGGGTGCCGGCCGGGCGCGCGGTAGTGGCGCGCGCCCGGCGGCACACCCAGTATAGACCAAACGGGTGACTACCGGTAGTAGGCCGAGGGGTTCCGCTACGCTGCCAGGGCGGGTCCAGGAGTGGCCTGACCTGGTAATTGACTGGAGCGTAAATTGACACGTGCCAAGAATACAGTCGTATCGGAAAACACCGATCCCGAGATCTGGTCGGCCCCGCCTCCCATCCCGGTTGCGGACAATCAACTGGACATGTGGGACACCGAGGCGGCCGAGGCTGAGTGGTCGTTCGATGAGCCCGACTTGGAGCGGGACAGCGCGGCACTCATGGGTGTCCCGCTGACTGTGTACAAGGTGGTGTATCGGCCGAAGCGCAACGAGAAGTTTGAACGCGACTGGGTTTCCATTGAGATGCAGATTGCCTCCAAGCCGGTGGTTGAGCAGGCCATCCGGCGAGGCAAGATTCCCAACGTGGAATCCCTGGAAGGGCTGAATGTGCTGCCCGGCTCCAAGGTGGTAGTCAACGACGGGTCGACGGGGGTTCGTCGTCAGCTGACCGAGGTGTTCCACAACAAGGGCATCATCAACGTGGGCGGCGACCCGAGTATGGGGAAGCGTCGCTTCGATCGGGAACACGTTGATTGGGAGGAGTGCACCCAGAACGAACTGTTCACCGATGAGGATGGACAGGTGAAGACGGTCCCGACGATCGTCAAGTGGTTGTCGGGGAAGCCGTTGAGGATCCCGGTTCGCCATGGGTTCCGGGCCAGCTTCTCACCGGACTACCCGGAGACACCTATCTACTATCTGCACTGATCACATAGTTGAGGCGGGCCCCCGATGGGGGCCCGCCTCGGTGTCTGGAGCGACCTACCTATAATAGCAAAAGAGACCCCATGGCGACACGGCTTTCACTAGGGCAAATCCTCGCGGATATGCAGGCGGCCGGCTGGTCGACTGCCCAGATTCAGGCTCGGACCGGGGTCAGTCGTCAGACCCAGTGGGCCATTCGGACCGGCCGCACCTCGGGCCGCACGTATGCCGAGGCCATCCGGCAGGCCCGTCGCACAGGTGTCAAGGCACCGCCCAAGGTAATCAGACCTGTCCCGGCCGCTGGATCTAAAAGAGTCTGGAAGCTTGTTGACCAGATTCGTGAGACTGGAGTTCAGGATTCCACTTCTCATTCCGATGATGCCATTGAGCAGCTCATCGCGGATGTTGGGGAACGTTCTGCTGAACGTCTTCTCAAGGAACAGCTGGAATCTACTCGTCGCTACATTGAGGGGCATCTGCAACCGGGTAACAAACGATGGTTCGCGCGAGAGGAGAGATGGAATAGGTTGACCAGGCAGAACGAAGAGTATGCGTTCGATGAGGAACGTGATTCGTACTTCTACTACCACGGGAAGAAGTGAGAGGAGCGCGTAGTGGGCGCACATAAAAAGCATCCCGTTGGATCATACCAATGGCAGAAACGCGCGACCAACCGGAATCTGACAAGGACCACCAAGAATGGTGTTAAGGTTCCCAAGTTCCCTGATCGTCCCTTTGTCGGGGTCGACGGTGAAGGGGGCAACCGTGTCGTTTGCATTGATGGTACAGCCGTCAAGCGTCACGAGTATCAACTATTGCGCGCTGGCAAGGCAGAGCTATTTAACGATGACGGCTCCGCGCTATCCACGGTGCAATGTCTGCGGTTCATTAGCGACTTACCGCCCGGGGTTATTTACGTAGGTTTCTTCTTCGATTACGACACCGCGATGATAGTCGACGGTATGTCTACCGAGAAGAAGAACCGTCTATATCACCCGAATTTAAGACGGCGTAAAAACGATCCCAATTCTTATTGGCCGGTTGACTTCGGGACCTTTCAAATTGACCACCGCGAAAATAAAGAACTCAAGATTCGGCGTAGACTAAGTGTCGAGGGCACGAAACCCACATTCACCGACTGGGTCACGATCATGGATGTGGGTTCGTTTTTCCAATGCACTTTCGTCAAGGCTCTCGAAGACTGGTTTACCGAGCCAGAATATAAGGGTGTTATAGACCGGATCGCTGAAGGCAAGGCCATGCGCTCCGAGTTCCAAGAACTTACTTCACACACTCGCGCATACTGTGGCCTAGAGGTCACCATGCTGGAGAAACTCATGGAGCGCTTCCGCGAGGTCTGCAACACGGTCAACCTGAAGCCCGCCAAGTGGGAAGGACCTGGATATCTTGTCTCCTCAGTCATGCGACGAGAAGGATTCCCCCGCAACCAAGACATCGAGCTTTACCGCACTCCCATCGGCGGCATTGTTACTGATATGGCCAACCGTGCGTACTATGGTGGCCGCTTCGAGGCGGGTGGGTTCGGCCACTTTGAAGGTCCGATATACCAATACGATATTAACAGCGCTTACCCCGCTATTTATGGGCAACTTCCTTGTCTTATACACGGTAAGTGGCACCGCTTCATCGGGGACGACGATGATGTTCTGGCAGGGAGCGGGCTGTACCTTACTAGTTGTCTCTTTGACCATAGCGATGAGGCTTACTATTGCGGCCTACCAGTCCGCACTAAGAACGGGACTATCGTCTTTCCACGTCAAGGCAACGGGATTTATTGGGGACACGAAATTCAGGCTGCGCTTCCTCACCTACGTGCTTTTGAAGCTATCATGGGAGTCCGTTACGAAAAGCTATGCGACTGCGACCCATTTTCTTGGGTCCCTGCTATCTACGAAGAACGGAAAAGGATAGGGAAGGGAGCACGCGGTGTCCCGCTCAAACTGGTCCTTAACAGCACATATGGCAAACTTTGCCAGTCTATTGGTAGTGCTCCTTACGCTAACCCAATCTACGCCAGCCTCATCACGAGTCTGGTACGCACTCAGCTCTATCGTGCTTGTATGGCTTCTCACGATCCTGATCGTCCAGGTTTGGGCACGCTTATGCTCGCCACCGATGGCATTTTCACCACCGATCCAAGAGACCTCCCCATTGGGGCCGGACTCGGTGAATGGGAACTCACCGTGCATGACAACATGTTCATCGTGCAATCTGGTCTGTACTTCCTCGCTAACAAAGCTCCTAAAACCCGAGGAATCAACCGACACAGAGTAGTAGCGCTGGAGTCGCAATTCCGTCATACTTGGGACAAGTACTATCAGGAGATGGAGGCTACAGGCCGTGAATCCACTGATCGCTGTACTGTTCCTGTACCTGGCCAATCTTTCGTTTCTCACCCTCTGGCACTTGCTCGCAACAAACCCGAAACGGCTTGCCAATGGGTGGAAGAAGTTAGAGACGTCCGCTTTGACTGGTATTCCAAGCGAACAACGAAGATCCCAAATAGAGAGGGACTTCTTCTATCCGGAAGGGGACTACTCACCGGACCCAAGAATGGTCACTTCAAAGATACCAACCATGCGTATACCAAGTCCATCGGAGGAACTTCTCTGGCTAGGGAAGTCAGCCGATTCCAACCCGACTGGAACTTTGGACCACTATGAAGATTAGCCTCACCGCGCAACTCATCACGGACAAAGTGCTGAAGGCGGACCTACTGCCGCTAGAGCTACTCCTCGGCCGCAAGAACCTCGAACAGGTCGTCGAGCTAGTACTCCTCACCCACGCCAAGATGAGAGCCGACCAGAGCCGCGACATACGCGGCATGACCCCCACCAAGTTTGACCCAATCATGGGTCATCAACGCACCATGACAGACGAGGAACTCGATAATGACTAGACACTACGGATGGGTCCCGAAGCGACATGACCACGAACTACTGTTCTTCTCCGACTATGTCACTACAGGTGACGTTGTGGTACCCACTCCCCCCACATCTGTGGACTGGACATCACGAATCCCTGCTAGCGCTCTGGGCATGTTGGGAAATGACAACGCAGGTGATTGTGTTGAGGCTGCTACATATCACGCCCTCCAAAGTCTCACAAACGATGCAATCGTTCCCACTGCAGCCGAAACACTAGGCTGGTACAGTACACTCACCGGATACAACCCGAACAACCCGAACACCGACCAGGGGACGGATATCCCCACCGCGCTGGACTGGTGGATGCGCAATGACCTCCCGGGAACGAATTCACGACTCGGAGCTTACTTCTCCGTTGATGTCAACGATCAAGCACAACAGGCACTGGCTCTTGAACTCGGCGGCGTCCTCATCATCGGCTTCAATTGCCCCACGTCAGCTGAAACGCAATACGACAACGGTCAAGAATGGGTACCGGTACGCCATTCCCCCATCGCCGGTGGACACAGCATCACTGTGGATGAGATTGACACACTGAAAGGGACTGGAATCACATGGGGAAAATATCAGACATTCTCATGGCCCTTCTGGCAGCAATACGTGTCGGAAAGCTACGTGCTCTTTGCCGAGGACTGGGTAACGCCGTCTGGCACTGCTCCCAACGGTATCTTGTGGAGCGTGATGAACTCGGACATTCAATCCCTGTATGGGACTCCCGGGCCTTTCACCGATCCTGGCGGGAACACCCCTCCAATCAACCCTCCCACGACCTACACGCCCGAACAGGCGATCGTGGCAATCCAATCTATCCTGACGTCAACCTCGACGAATGGCTAGAATTCCTGGCCCGCGACGGGCGAAAGTCAAATGTGACCACACCGGTAACAAACAACTCCTTCTCAACTGGACCCACCGAACACTCCGACTCCAATGTGAAGGGTGCGGGGATCGATACTGGATCTCACGACTTGCGGCAGAAATGGCGCGAATTGAATTCAGTGATGATGGAGCTAGAGGAGGAACGACGGTTAGCTCCGCTTCCGCCCGTAATAGCGGGCGGCGCACTCGTCATTCCAGCTGGACTAATAGCGCGCCTTAAGGGTACGAGGACAGAGAGCCCACAAACCTTCGCTAAGGAACGGGATCGCGTAGAAGCGCTTGCCATGTCCGCTGTTGCTGCGGCGGAGAAAGCGCGGCAAGACCCACGTCTACCGCCCGACGATGAGCCGCGCCGAGTACCAGCAGGCGCGGGCCCAGAGCGGGGTCGACGAGCTGGTCGCCGACTACGGCGACCTCGCCCTCGCCCACTTCGCCCGCCGGCTCGGCACCCTCGATCCCAAACGCCGCGCCCAGCTTCGCAAGCTGGCCGAGGAGCAGTCCTGATGCGCGGCGCCGGGCGTCTCTACATCCTCCACCTCACGCTGGCCATGGTCGGGGCGATCCTGCTGGTCGGCGGCACGGTGCTGATCCTCGGCAGGCAGAGCTTTTCGATGCCGACGTCCGAGGAGCTCTCCACCGCCTGTCATGACTGG
>Ga0137418_10001568_pt1 | contig 21098 bp, 14 predicted proteins | sample CZODoug3_1_2_16f_FD_122242 | JGI IMG/M metagenome (GOLD analysis project Ga0137418, IMG submission 122242) | Vadose zone soil fungal communities from Angelo Coast Range Reserve, California, USA - CZODoug3_1_2_16fungal (Hybrid Assembly) | ecosystem: Environmental > Terrestrial > Soil > Vadose...
ATGCCTTGCCCTACACGGAGCTTCAATCGATCCACAACTTCTGAATGCGGATTTTTGGAGGCCCGCAGGACCAGCTCATTCCCCTCAAGGACGTAGACAAAACACGAATCGGTCTCCACCACGGCGGAAATGACTTCTACGACGCAACCCAGGACTTCGGGCAACGGATCGGCAACCGCGATGCGGTTGCCGATTTCATGCAACATGTCCAATTCAAGATTTTTCACCGGTAAATGGCCGCTTTCGCAATTCATAACCTATAACCTACCGGGGCAGGACAGTGGTGTCCAATTGAAATTTTGCAACCGCTGAATCGAATGGAAAACGCCCGCTGCTGGCGGGCCGTTTGAACGGCCCGCCACACAGGTCGGGAATTTCTCATCAATCGGTTGCCTTGGATCCCGACGCCGGTTCAGGACGTGCCGTCTGAGCAAGTATCTGGGTCTTGTCCTTCTGGCTCCACCAATCGAAATCCAGAACAAGTCCCTGCTTGTCCAAATACATGGAGTGCATAGCCATGCCATTGTTCAGAGGCGCTAGTACGAGCTTGCTTGCGTCGAGAGCATGGGCACTTCGCGTCGCCATTGCGAAAATAGCGGCAACCGGGCCGGCTTTTGTTTCCGGGCGCACCATGACCTGCACTATCTGCCGCGCACCTTGGATGGAGCTGACGGATTGCAGGATGCCCGCAGGTTCGATGGTAAATGTGTAGGCTCCTGCCGGAAGAAAGCTCTTCCCCAAGCGGGTATTTTCGGTCAGCGTGAACTTACCGGTGACCGTTTCCTGGCCAAGAAGGGGGCTTGCGGCTCCGCATAAGGCCAGCAGTCCCAGCAGTACCACTCTTGCGAATCTACTGCGATAAATCGATTTACTCAGAAGCGTTGCCATTTCGTTCCTCCACTTTAAATTGGGATCGACGCACAAGCTTTGCCTGGGCGTCAGCTGGGTTGTTTTTGTTTCCGTTTCAGACCACGAGGTCAGAAAACAACCGATTCAACCGAGAGGCTGGACGGGCTTGCTAATGAACTGCGAGGTTCTCGTCGTACGTTGCAGCGTGGCAAACGCGCGAACTCTACAATGTCACTCTTGCAGAATATTCCCGGCGGGTCCAATCGAAAGAATTCATCGCCACGATTCGCCCGGTCAATCGATGCAGCCTGCTGCCGCGCAGGGGGATCTGGGCGGTTCGTCAACTCGGGATTTTTCCTCCACCTCGAATCTCAATCCTCTAACTTCCCGAATACCGCTGCTCTTTCCACGGATCGCCGTACGCGTGATAGCCGTTTCGTTCCCAGAAACCAAGCTGGTCGTGATCCAGCAGCAGGAACCCGCGCACCCACTTCACGCTCTTCCACGCATACAAATGCGGCACGATTAGGCGCAATGGACCTCCGTGTTCCGCCGCCAATGGCTCACCGTCATGTTCGAACGTAAACAGCACATCCGCCCGCAGTAAGTCCGCCAGCGGCACATTTGCCGTGTAGCCTTCCTCTGCCAGCACCAGCGCAAACTGCGCCCCCGGCTTCATCTTCACCAGCTTCATCACATCCGTAAACAGCACGCCCTTCCAGCGGTTGTCCAGCCGGCTCCAGCGCGTCACGCAATGAAAATCCGAAGTCACCTCCGTCTGCGGCAGCGCCCGAAACTCCTCCCAAGTCAGTCGCACCGGCTCTTCCACCAGCCCGGAAATCTTGAAGTCCCACTTCGCCGCATCGAACACCGGCACGCTGCCGTAGTGCAGCACCGGCCATTTCAGCGTCAGGGACTGCCCCGGCGGCAGCCGCCCTCCCGCCTTCGCCTTTTTCTCCAGTTCTCTCCGGTCACTCAAATCGCTAAACAATGCCATCTTTGCGGGGTCCCTTTCTGACTGGCGTCCCAACTCACACAATTGCGAATCAATTTTACAACTCTCTTGGATGCCACGAATGTATGGAAGCACTGCGCGCGAGGAAAGATGGCAACGCGAAAATTACGAGAGAGTTGAGAATAACTGCAGCTAACTGATATCCACTTCGAGCCCACCTACCCAGCCTGCGACCAGATTGTAGATAGCGGCGCCGATGGCGGCGAAAATTCCGCCGATGACGCCGTAACATATGGGAAAGAAAATGATCGCTCCGAATCCCATGCCAAAGCCAAGAAGCTTCGCACCCGGTGCAGCTGATTGGCCCAGAGAGCCCAATGTCCCCGCCACCATGGAAATGAACGCCATGAATATCCCCAGCACGAGTCCCAGGAGGGCGTACATAACGAGACCTATTTTGAATGCTGATCCTGGAGCGACCCGCTTGACGGTTGCCATGCTGACCTCCTCGGTTAAGTCAGCGGGATGCTAACAGAGCATTGATGCAATAGAAAGCGGCAAATCCCTGACCGCAACACCGCAGCCGCTCCTCAGCCTTCGCCTTCCTCCAGCTCCCCTCGGTCCCCAAATCTCCAAACAATGCCATCTCGATCTCCCACAAATTAGATACTTAGCCTCGTCAAAAGTTTCTGGTTCCAGTTAAACCCCGCTCGACGCGACAAATTCAATTGCATCTTGACAGTCGCTCAAAAATAGCTCTTGACTGTAAGTATCGATTAGACTATTTTGCTCTAGGCCTTGTCTCAAATGGTCTATGACCGTAGGCCTGGAGCAGACTCCCCACTCATGAAAAAACCAGAACAGCGAGACCTTTTCCCCGGCGCCTTGGAGATGATGATTCTCCGAACGTTGAAGCGCCAGCCCCTGCATGGCTACGCCCTCGTGCAACACATCAAGCGTACCTCCAACGACTTGCTTCAGATCGAAGAAGGCTCGCTTTACCCGGCTCTTCAGCGCCTCCTCAAGGAAGAGTTGGTCAAGGCGGAATGGGCTGTTTCTTCAACCAACCGCCGCGTCCGGATTTACAGGTTGACGGCGGCAGGTGCCAAGCACCTGCAACGCGAGGTCTCCAGCTTCGAAAGAATGCTCGAAGGCATCACACGCGTCTTGACGCCGGGTGAATCGTGAACTGGTTCAAGCAGCTCTTTTCCCGTCGCCACCTTTACGACGATCTTTCCCGAGAGATTCAGGAACACCTCGAAGAAAAGATCGAGGAACTCGTTGACAGCGGAATACCTAGAAAAGAAGCCGCCGCCACCGCCCGCCGCGAGTTTGGCAATGTAACTTTGATGGAAGAGGACAGCCGCGCAGTTTGGAAGTGGCCGTCCTTGGAAAGCTTTCTCATGGATGTTCGCTTTGGCGCGCGTACGTTGCGCAAATCTCTGGCCTTCACTGCAGTTGCCGTGCTCACACTGGCTTTGGGCATCGGCGCCAACACTGCAATTTTCAGTCTTGTGAATGGGATCTTGCTTGTTTCGCTGCCGTATCCCAAAGCCGAGGAGTTGGTCACCGTAACTGGCGCGTATCCGCAAGGCGCCTTGGTCGCCATGCGCGAGCAGATGCACACAATGGATGTAGCCGCCTACGCCGAAGGCCATGACTTCAATCTGACCGGTCGTGGCGAGGCCCTGCGTCTAACGGGCACTTTGGTGTCCGCTGAACTGTTTTCGATTCTCGGTGCGCAGCCAGAACTGGGGCGAATATTTGATCGAGGCGAGGATATTCCTGGCCAGGACAGCTACGTGATTTTGAGCCATGCACTATGGCAGCAGCGTTTCGGGGGCGACGCCACGATGATTGGCCGCTCGATCGAGCTCGAAGGCATAAGCCGGCAGGTCATTGGGGTTATGCCAGCTAGCTTCCGATTCCCCTCCACAAAAACGCAAATATGGATCCCTCTGCATAACGATCCGCGAAGCGTCTTCCACTACTGGGCAGGCGACTTCATGCCGGTGATCGGGCGCCTTCGTCCCGATTCAACCCTTGAGCAGGCACGCGCCGAAATTCGCATGTTTCAGTCTCAGGCGAGAGCTTTGTTCCCCTGGCCGATGCCCGCTAGCTGGAACGCCGGCGTCAGTGTCGTCCCGTTGCAAAATGGCATGGTCGCCGACGTGCGAGTGCGGCTGCTCCTGCTGTTAGCGGCTGTCGCGCTGGTTCTCCTGATCGCTTGCACCAACGTCGCCAATCTAACGCTCTCCCGCGCGGCCACGCGCGAAAAGGAAGTCGCCATTCGCGCCGCGATGGGCGCGGGGCGCCAGAGAATCCTGAGACAGCTTCTTACCGAGAGTGTGCTGCTGGCGTCCCTGGGCGGGTTGCTTGGATTGGTTTTTGCAACCGAGGGGCTCTCCTTGCTCAAGGCGCTGCTTCCCGCAGATACACCGCGCTTGATGGACGTGCGCATCGATTGGCGCGTGCTCGCTTTTGCGGGAGGCTTGGCGATCTTGACTGGGCTTGTCGTTGGCCTTGCTCCCGCGCTGCACATTTCGCGTGGTGCTCTTACCGAGTCCCTCAAATCCGCCGGGCGCGGCGCGGCCGTTTCGGTGTCCCAGCGGCTGCGCGGCGGTCTCGTAGTTGGGGAAATCGCACTTGCCGTGCTCCTGGTTATTGCCGCAGGCCTTATGATCCGAAGCTTCTGGGCGTTGTCGCACGTGAATCCTGGCTTCCATTCCGAGCACATCCTGACCGCGCGCATCACGCCCAATGAATCCTATTGCGGCGATGCGACCCGCTGCCTGGCTTTCTATCGCAATGTTCTCGATCAAGTTCAATCCTTTCCTGGCATCAGTGGCGCCGCATTCGTGAATACTCTTCCGCTCGGAGGAAGAGTGTCCAAGCGCTCCCTCGAGGTCGAGGACCACGTCGATCCTTCAGGTGGCACCGCTCCCCTTTTCTGGCTCAACATCGTAACTCCCGGTTACTTTCGCGTGATGGGTATCCCTCTCTTGTGGGGCAGAGGGTTCAGTGATGCCGATGTCTCGGGGACTCCCGTGGCAGTGGTAACCGCGGAGACCGCGCGCCGGTTCTGGCCGAATCAAAGCGCCCTGGGGAAACATATTAGGCTCCTGGATGACAAGAGCTGGCGCACGATTGTTGGCGTTATTTCTGATGTTCGCGCCTACGATCTCCAGAGAAACACCCCCAATTGGATCCAGGGCACGGCCTACGTGCCGTACAATCCCACCGCCACTCTCGAAGATAGACGCGTGCCTTCAGAGATGACCATTGCTATCCGGACCGCCTCGGATGCCTCACAAATAGCGGCACTGCTGCGCGAGGGCGTCGCCGCCCTGAACCATGAAGTTCCCGTCAGTGAAGTCAAGACTATGGATGCAGTTGTAACAGAGGCCGTCTCCGCGCCGGCATCCACTACCTCCCTTTTTGTTGCCTTTGCTGCCTTGGCATTGCTGCTGGGCATCATCGGCATTTATGGCGTTCTTTCTTTTCTGGTCTCGCAACGCACTCGTGAGATTGGCGTCCGCATCGCGCTCGGTGCCCAGCGCGCTGACGTGTTGTATCTCGTGATGAAGGAAGGAGCAAGATTCTCATTCGCAGGGATTGCCGTCGGGCTGACCGGCGCATTTCTCGTTACGCGCTTGATGTCCAGCGAACTCTATGGCGTCAGCCATCTGGATCCCCTTACATATTTAGGCGTAGCCCTGGTGATGGCCGCGGTTACCTTGTTGGCGTGTTACGTTCCCACGCGCCGTGCCATGCGCGTCGATCCGATAGTCGCATTGCGCTACGAGTGAAGATTTTGAGCCCATGTTCGAAGGGATGACACGTGCCCTAGCGCCAGGTGAATCATGAATTGGTTTAAACAACTGTTTTCCCGTCGCCGCCTGTACGACGATCTTTCCGAAGAGATTCACGAACACCTCGAAGAAAAGATCGAGGAACTCGTTGCCAGCGGCATGCCCAGAAAAGAAGCTGCTGCCGCCGCTCGCCGCGAGTTTGGAAATGTAACGTTGATGGAAGAGGACAGCCGCCGAGTCTGGCGCTGGCCCTCCATAGAAGACTTTTTTATGGATGTTCGTTACGGCGTCCGCATGCTGCGCAAGAATCCCGGCTTCACCGCCGTCGCCGTCCTCACCCTAGCCCTTGGCATCGGCGCGAACACTGCCGTCTTCGGGGTCGTGAACGCCGTGCTGCTCCGCCCACTGCCCTTTAAGCAGCCTTCACGGCTCATGATGCTCTTCGAGGGCATCCCGAAGCTGGGTTTTCCAAAGATGGGGTTTTCGGCGCCGGACCTTGCGGTCTTTGAGCGCGCGCAGAAATCGTTTGAGAGCATCGGTGTGTATCAGAACAAATATTTCAACATTTCCGGCGACAAAGAACCTGAGCGGCTGATGTCGGCGCGCATCTCGTCTTCAGTTTTCCCCATGCTGGGCGCTGAGCCTATGCTAGGCCGCACGTTCACGATCGGAGAGGACGCTCCGGGACAGAACGTCGTCATCCTCAGCTACGGGCTTTGGCAGCGCCGCTTTGGCGCTGACCCCGGCATTATCGGACGCAACCTTGAGCTCAATCGGCAACCTTACACCGTCATTGGCGTTATGCCGAAAGCTTTCAATTTCCCGTTGCGTGGGCCCCAAGGCAGCGAGCCAGCGGAGCTTTGGGTGCCCATGGCTTTTACGGCCACGGAATTGGAAGGTTGGGGCACGAATTACATGAACGGCGTCCTGGCGCGGCTGCGCCCCGGCTTGGCGTTCGAGCAAGCGTCTGCCGAGGCCGCGTCACTTTCGCGCTCCATCGGATCGAATTATCCGCCGGAGCTTACGAAGGCTTTCCAGGGCGCAGAACTTAAAGTCGGCATGAATTCCTATCACGAAGAAGTTGTGAAGTCAGTGCGGACGCTGCTTCTTATTCTGATGGCGGCTGTGGTCCTGGTGTTGCTAATTGCTTGCGCCAACGTCGCGACGCTCTTGATTTCACGCGCTGCATCGCGGCAGAAAGAGGTTGCGCTGCGTACCACGCTCGGCGCCACGCGCGTCCGGTTGTTGCGGCAGATGCTGACCGAAAGCCTTTTGCTCGCGCTCATCGGCGGTTCCTTAGGGCTCGCGTTCGCCTTCTGGGTCAAGACCTTATTGCTGTCGCTCGTGCCTGAAAGCGTCCCACTGCCGCGCGACATTCCCATTGGCGGCAGCGTGATCGTTTTTGTGCTCGCTGCCTCCTTCCTGACGACTGTTCTCTTCGGATTGGTCCCGGCCTTTCAGGTATCTGCGATGGCTCTTCATGGCCAGCTTCAGGAGACGGGGCGCAGCGGCACTCCCGGCCGGTTACGGCTTCGCCTCCAAAGTTTTTTCGTTACCGTTGAATTTGCCCTGGCGCTGGTCTTGCTGATCGGGTCCGGATTGCTGATTCGGAGCTTTGCGAAACTCCTGGAAACTAATCCTGGGTTCCGTCCCGACCATGTGCTCACGCTGAATATTCCTATTCCCTCTGAGAGATACACCCAAGCCACAAAAGTCCGCCAGTTCTATGAGCAGTTGCTCGACCGCGCCGGGAACATACCCGGCGTGAGAGCGGTTGGACTGACCAGTGACTTGCCTCTGAACGGTTGTGGCACGATTGCGATTCAGATTGAAGGTGGGAGAAACGCCGGGGGCGAGACGCCACAGGCGATTTGTCAGACGTGGCAAGTAGGGAACTTTTTTCAGACGCTCGGCATCCCGTTGCGTAGGGGCCGCTCGTTTACGCTGGAAGACCGCATCGATGCGCAGCCCGTGGCCATCGTAAGCGAGACGGCGGGACGGCAGTTCTGGCCGGGCCAAGATCCCATCGGAAAGCGCATTCGTTGGGGTGTGTACACTCCTTGGCAAACGGTTGTTGGAATGGTAGGCGATGTGAACGATGAGCCGCTCGGCCAGCCGGTGCAGTTGCACGTCTATAGACCGTATTTGCAAATGGCCGATCTATTCTTCGAAGACAGCAGATTCGGTGAAGTGCGCTCGATGAATCTTGCTGTGTTGTCGCAGACGGATCCAGCTTCGCTGACTTCCGCAGTCATCGGCCAAATTCATTCGCTCGATCCCGATCTGGCTGTGGCGCACATTCGCACGATGGCGCAAGTCATCAGTTCTTCCGTTGCCGGGCCCAGGTTCAACACGCTTCTTCTGGGCGTTTTTGCTGGAGTGGCCTTGTTCCTCGCCGCGATTGGAATTTATGGCGTCATGGCATATGCGATCACGCAGCAGACACACGAAATCGGCATCCGCCTGGCGCTAGGGGCGCAACCGAGGAATGTTCTGCAGCTTGTTCTGCGACGAGGAGTGCGTTTGGCGGGAGTGGGCGCCACGTTCGGTGTGGCAGCCGCATTGGCTCTTACACGATTGATAGCTGGCCTCCTTTATGATGTCAGCGCAACCGATCCGTTCACGTTTTCCTGTGTGGTGATTCTGCTGCTCGCTATCGCGCTGCTGGCTTGTTACGTGCCGGCGCGGCGGGCGATGCGCGTCGATCCGATGGTCGCACTGCGCTACGAATGACGGCTTTGAACGAATGCTCCAGGTCATTACAGGCATCTTAGCGTCGGGTGAATCATGAACTGGTTTAAACAACTGTTTTCTCGCCGCCGCCTGTACAACGATCTTTCCGAAGAGATTCAGGAGCACCTCGAAGAAAAGATCGAGGAACTCGTTGCCGGCGGCATGCCCAGAAAAGAAGCTGCCGCCACCGCCCGCCGCGAATTTGGCAATATAACTCTGATCGAAGAAGACAGCCGTGCCCTCTGGCGCTGGCCTTCCATTGAGAACTTCCTCATGGATGTCCGCTACGCCCTGCGCATGCTGCGCAAAAATCCCAGCTTCACCGCCGTCGCCGTTCTCACCCTTGCCCTCGGGATCGGTGCGAACGCGTCAATCTTCGGGCTTGTGGACTCCGCGTTTTTGCGCGGCTTGCCTTTCCGCGAACCGGACCGCCTGGTTCATATCTGGACGATTGAGGCCGACGGCGACCTCCACACGCCCACCCCAACGCAGTATCAGGCAGTCCGAGAAGACAGTAAGTCGTTTGAGCAAATCGCGGCCGCCGGATGGGCCGACTATTTTTACGATGCCGATGGCTCAGTCTTGCAAAACTTGGCAGGTTTCCTGGTAACTCCGAACTGGCTACGTACTCTCGGCGTTCAGCCCTTGCTGGGCCGCAACTTTCAAGACGAGGAACAGATCGCGGGCCAAGATGCGGTTGTGATCCTTTCATACGACTGCTGGCACAATCGGTTTCACGCGGACCCAAGCATTATCGGAAAGAAAATAATTTTGAATCGCCGGCCGGCCACGGTTATCGGTGTACTGCCGCAGTCATTGGGTCCTTATTACGAAGAGCTTGAGATTTTTGCACCCCTCGTTCTGGACTCTTACGCAAGCCAGGGAAACGTCAGAGCGGGAAAAATCAGAGTTCAAATCATCGCGCGCCTGAAGCCCGGAGTGACACTCGGCCAGGCGCGTTCGGAAGTGGAAGTCATTGCTGGCCGGCTCAGAAACCCGGGCACTCCGGCCGATCGGGGTGGCCAGCTGGTGGTTGAAGATTTTGCCGAGATGCTCCGGCATCCCGGGCCGACGGTGCAAAATGCGCGGCGCGGTTTGTGGATGACAGCGGTCGCCGCGGGAGCTGTCCTTCTAATCGCGTGCGCAAACGTTGCCAGTTTGCTTGTGGCCCGCGGTGTAAAGCGCCATCGCGAAGTCGCCGTGCGCGCGGCGCTGGGCTGTTCGCGCGGGCGGATGATCCGGCAACTCCTGACCGAGAGCGCGCTCCTGTTCGTTCTCGGTGGAAGCCTGGGTTTAGTCGCTGCGCGATGGTCCGAAGAGATCATCACAAAGGCTGCGTCTGGGATCGTCCCGGGCGTGTATCTGCAGGTGGATGCGCGCGTGTTCGCGATCAGTTTGGGAATTTCCCTTCTGAGCGCTTTGGCGTTCGGGATGATCCCAGCGTTGCAGGCGACGCGCGTAAACCTAAATGAAAGTTTGAAAGATTCGACTCAAAACGCGGCTGGCCGATCGCGATCGCGGCGGTTGCGAAATGTCTTGGTCGGAGGCCAGATTGCGCTCGGTATGGTGCTGCTCGTTGGCTTCGGCTTATTGTTGCGCAGTTTTCTAAACGTGGAATCTTCCCCAATGGGGTATGACCCGCGCGATGTTTTGACGGCCACCATCCGGTTGCCGACAACGCGTTACACTGCAGCGTCGGATCGAGTTCGCCTGATGCGCGAGGCTACGGAACGCGTACGTTCGATGCCGGGCGTCGAGTCGGTAAGTATCGCGAACTCGCTCCCAATGGAGGGTGCGGAAAGTGCCCGGCTCAGAATTGAAGTGCCTTCCACGAAGGCACCGCCCGCGGAACAAGAAATATACTTTGTTTCGGTAAGCCCCGAATATTTTTCAATGTTGAAGGTGGCCATGCTCGCCGGGCGGCCGTTCCAGGAACGGGATGGTCAAGAGGGTGGCCCGGTTGCAATCGTCAATCAAACTTTTGCAAAGACGTATTTTCAGGGGACAAACCCCATCGGCTATCACCTTGCGTTTGCGGATTCGCCCACACCTTGGAGAGAGATCGTGGGCATAGTTTCCGATTTCCGGCAGCGCAATCCGGAGGAAGATTTGAGGCCACTCGCATACTTCCCGGTAGCGCAAACGCTACCGGGACGCTGGAGCATGGCGATCCGCGTTCGGGCGGCGAGTGACATTGGGAACGCCGCCGCGCGCATCAGCAACTGGCTTCGACCCGTGGATCCGCAGCTTTACTGGGATGTGGGCAGTATGCAGCAGCAGATTCACGATTCCGAATCGCTGACATTGCGCCGACCCATTATTACGTTGCTGTCTTCTTTCGGCGGCTTGGCACTGATATTGGTAGTCGTCGGTGCTTTTGGCGTGACCTCATATTCCGTCGCCGAGCGCACACGAGAGATCGGCATTCGCTCCGCACTCGGGGCGGGTCGCTCCGAAATCGCGGGGCTAGTCTTGCGTGAATCACTAGGCGTCGCGTTGGGGGGCGTGGCCCTGGGCACGTTCGGCGCACTTGTAGTGACGCGCCTTTTCCCGACGGGAGGCATCGGCTGGAGCGGATCGGGAATCTTTCTCTACGGCGTCTCCCGAACGGACAGCCTTACCTATTTACTGACAGCCGTGCTGCTGACGAGTGTCGTGCTTGCCGCGTCGTGGGCGCCGGCGCGGAGGGCCATGCGTGTCGATCCCATGGTCGCTTTGCGCCACGAATGACGGCTCTAGGCCAACACGCCAAGGTACGACATTGTCCCGGCACCGGCGAATCATGTTGTAGGGCGGGCGGGGCTCTTGATTTGCTTCTTTGGCTGCCATTGGACGGGTGCCCCGGACGCGAGCCCTGACGATTCTGGGTGCCCTGCCCACGGCGTTGGTGGGCGGGGCTTTTGATTTCGCTTTTCTCCTGTTCGTCTCGCATCCAGAGAAACCATTCACCCGCCTCTTATCCGGATGTCCCGTCGTCTTTCCTCTTCTCCGATTTCTGATTTCAAATTTCTAATTTCCAATTGTCCAAAATTGCCGTTTACTCCTCAATTTCAACTGTTACTTGAAAAATAATTAACAACTTGATTAGTACATGCTATCCTTTTACATGATGCCTTACGCTGAGCCCCGAAGCATCGCTCAACATTCTCGCCGCTCAGAGCATGCGATAAGGGATGCTCATCGTGCCCTAGCTAAGCCCTTTAGATGCAACACTTACAAAATACAGGGGGGAGTGCCTTCTGCTCCTGTTCCCCAACGTTCGGACGTTTTGACGTTCCGACGCTCCCCACGCGCCAAAGCCAGCACGCATCTCCGTGCTATCATCGGCCTTGCTGCCTCTCCTTCAGCGATGAAAGCGAGCCAGGAATGACCGCACGCACCCTGGATGGCCAGAGAATCCGCGACCAGATTTTCGCCGAGCTGAGTGACGAAGTCCGGTTGCTCACCGCGGCCGGCGTTCGCCCAGGCCTCGCGGCGGTCCTCGTCGGAGAAAATCCCGCCTCGCAGCTCTACGTCAAAAGCAAGATCGCCGCCTGCCAACAACTAGGCCTCTCCAGCGCGCTCCTCACGCCGCCGGCCACCGTGACCACCCTCGATCTCCTCGCCGTCGTCGAAGACCTGAATCGCGACAACGACGTCGACGGCATTCTTATCCAGCTTCCGCTCCCTCCCCAGGTGGATGCCAAGCGTATTCTGGAGGCCGTCGATCCCGCAAAAGACGTGGACGGTTTTCATCCCGTCAATCTCGGCCGCCTCGTCAGCGGCCGCCCCGGCCTGGTCGCCTGCACCCCCGCCGGCTGCATGGAACTTCTTCGCCGCAACGAAATCAAAATCGAAGGCGCAAACGCCGTCGTCCTCGGCCGCAGCGACATCGTCGGCAAGCCCATGGCCCTCCTCCTCATGCATGCCAACGCCACCGTCACCATCTGCCATTCCAAAACTCGCGACCTGCCCGATGTCCTCCGCCGCGCCGATATCCTCGTCGCCGCCATGGGCAAAGCCGGCTACGTGGAAGCGGACTGGATCAGGCCCGGTGCCGCAGTCATTGACGTCGGCACCAACCGCGTTACGGACCCCAAAGAAGCCGAGCGGCTTTTTCACAACTTTCCAGACCGTCTGGAAAAATTCCGCGCCAAGGGCAGCGCTCTTGTCGGCGACGTCCATCCCGGCGCTGTCAACATTGCCGGAGCGCTCACGCCCGTGCCCGGCGGCGTCGGCCCCATGACCATCACCATGCTCATGAGCAACACCGTCAAAGCCGCCCGCCTCCGCCGCGCTTCGCCAAAATTTTCCGCGACGCAATCGACCGCCAGCGCGCGATAGTTCACGATCATGCTCCGACTCGGACTCACCGGCGGCATCGCCAGCGGCAAAAGCGCCGTCGCCGCCATGCTCCGCGAAATGGGCTTCTCCGTCCTCGACGCCGACTCCCTGGCCCACCGGCTCATCGAGCCCGGCCAGCCTGCCTACGCCGAGGTCCTCCAGGAATTCGGACACGCGGTGCTCGCCCCCGATGGCCGCGTTGACCGCGCAAAGCTCAGTGCCATCGTCTTTGCCGATCGCGCCAGACTCGACCGCCTCAACGCCGTCGTCCATCCTCGGGTCGCCGAAGTCGTCTTCCGCCAATTTGACGAATGGCAGCGTGGCGGCACACGCGATGCCGCCTTTGTCGAAGCCGCGCTTCTGATCGAATCCGGCATCCACAAGAAGTTGGATGGCCTCGTGGTGGCCTGGTGCGAGCCTGAACAGCAACTCAAGCGCCTGATGGCCCGTGGCCTCGGCGAAGCCGAAGCACGCCGCCGCATCACCGCGCAGCTTCCCGTCGACGAAAAACTGCGTCTTGCCACCGAAAAAATCGACTGTTCCGGCTCTCTCGAGGAAACCCGCCGCCAGGTTGGAGCTCTTGCGGCCAAGGTCCGCCGCAATCAGACCACGCGGTGACCTGTTCCGGAATTTTCCTTATACTATTGGCATCGGTAAATCAGAAGGGACGACAACCATGACCGCAGTAAATTCCCCCAACCGCGCACGCATCATTCTTGCCGCGCTGGTTCTTCTCCTCGGCGCCTATTGGGCCGGCGCGCGATTCGGCCCCCGCCAACCCACCAAGGTCGAAGCCGTGCCCCTCGGCGGTTCGAGCTCACCCGCCGAGATGGCGCAGCGCGATGCTTCTCTGACCGGCGATGAATCTATCAACGTGCGCGTCTACCGGCAGGCGTCCCCGGCCGTGGCCAACATTCTCACCAAGGCGACGGAATATGATTTCTTCATGGACCCTGTCCCCGTCGAAGGCGCCGGCTCCGGTTTTGTGATTGATGCCCGCGGCTACATCCTCACCAATTTCCACGTCGTCGAAGGCGCCCAGTCCATCGAAGTCGTGCTCGGCGATCAATCCCACTACCCTGCAAAATTCATCGGCGCCGACCAGCGCAATGACGTCGCTCTGTTGAAAATCGATCCCAAGGGAAAGCACCTCGCGGCGCTGTCGCTGGGAGATTCCGGAGCGCTCCAGGTGGGCCAAAAAGTTCTCGCCATCGGCAATCCTTTCGGCTTCCAGTCCACGCTCACCACCGGCGTCGTCAGCGCTCTCGGACGCACCGTGCAGACCAGCCAAACCACTTTCATTGACGAAGCCATTCAGACCGACGCCGCCATCAACCGCGGCAATTCCGGCGGCCCGCTCATCAATTCGCACGGTGATGTCATTGGCATCAACTCAGCGATTTACACGCCCAGCGGCACCACCGCCGGCATCGGCTTCGCCATTCCCATTAACACCGCAAAGAACATTGCCAACGATCTCATGACCGACGGCCGCGTGCACCGCGCGTTCCTTGGTGTGGAAACGCTGCCCGTCGGCGGATGGCTAGGTGAAGCGCTGGATCTGCCCGTGAAAGAGGGTTTGCTTGTGGAGCGAGCAACGAAGGGCGGTCCGGCCGCAGCTGCTGGCATTCAAGGCGGCAATCGTGTCGCGGAAGCAGGCATGCGCAAGATCGCCATCGGAGGCGACGTCATCGTGGCCATCGACGGCCAGAAAGTCGTGAGTCAACTCGACGTCAACCTGGTCCTCAACCACAAGCGCCCCGGCGACAGCGTCACCGTAACCGTCTACCGTGGCGGCAAAAAAATGGACATACCCGTCAAGCTCGGCGAACGCACCGGCAACTGAATCAGTTTTCAGTTTTTGGTTTTCAGTTTTGGGTTCTTGGTTTTCAGTTTTTGGTTTTTGACTTCGAATTTTGACTTCAGTTTTTGGTTCTTGGTTTTCGGTCTTCAATTCACGGTTTTGCGCAGGAACGACCCGCTCACGTTTGAGGGTTTGAACGGCTGAATTCGGCGCGATGTTTGGCGCGCGCTTCATCGCTCAGCGAAAACCAGGACTCGGCGATATCGCGGACGCGCTCCAACTCCCTCTGCATTTCGGCGTGCTTGGCTTCCATAGCTTCCGCGGTTGCGTCGGCCGGAACATAAATTGGCGGCGCAAACAGAATCACCGTTCGCGAAAAGGGTCTCGGCATCAAAAAATGGTCCCACGTCTTCTCAAACGTCTTCCCGCGTTCCACTCCAATGTGAAAAACCATGATCGGGCATCCCGTTTTCCGCGCCAGCATCACCGGACCCGGCTTGGCCACATACCGCGGCCCGCGCGGCCCATCAATCGTGAATGCGCAATCGAGGCCTTCTTCCAATCGCCGCGCCATCACCGCCAACCCGCGCAATCCCCCGCGCGAAGAGCTGCCTTGCGCCGTTCCGAATCCCAGCCACTCGATCACTTTGCGTGTCCACTGCCCGTCGAACGCCGTGGTGTTCATCACCACCACGCCGTGGTTTCGATACCACCACACAATCGGGATTATGATCCGGTGCCAGAAGGCCCAGATACATTGCTTCTTTGCCGCATACACGCGCTCGGCATGCTGCCAGCCCAGCACTTCGTAGCGCAGCGTCGGACCCAGCATTCGAATCACGCTGTACGCTGCCGCGGCGATAATCGGAATCTGGATGCGCCGCGACCACGGCAGCTCGGGCAGCCGTATGTCGTAGTGCACATTCACGGGTTCCTCGCCTGATTTCTTTGTGGCCTCGACGGCTGCGTTGGGTGTCGTCATCATCCTCTGCGTGCGGCTGCAAGCCCGCCCACGTATAGTATAGGCGAGACTTTCTGCCTCGTGACGGGGAGCATCACCGAGTGACGGCCTTCTCCAACTCGTTCGAATGCCGGCGCCGGGCCGCAGTTCCGGCGGCTTGCGTCGCCATCCTCTGCGCTGCGCTGCTCGCCGCAGCCGCCGCGCGTCCCGATGAACCGCCGTCCGACTCCGTGGGGGTCATCGACGGCGAAGCCATCACCGTCAACGGACCCATGAGTGTCGAGGTCGTCCACGGCCAGGCGAAAACCGTCCTGCGCAGCGGTAGCGACGTGCGCGTCAAATCCGGCGCCGCACGCATCGATCTTGTGGAAGGCGGCCAGATCAGCATTTGCGGTCCGGCGCATCTGTCGGTCCTCAAGTCCGGTGGTTCGCTGACCATCGCCCTCGATACGGGCACGATTCACGCGCACATCGAGCGCGAGCTCTCCCTGACCATCTACACTCCGCAAATCCAGGCGCAAGCCGTCGCCATTAGTGATGGCCCGCAAGACCTCCTGCTTGGTTTCGACACCGCGGGTGCCATGTGCATCCGTGCGAATCGCGGCGCCATCCGTGTCGAGCAGCAGTTGACCGGGCAGAGCGTGCTCATCCCGCAGGCTGGCGACGTCCTCCTCCTTAACGGACAGCTTGACGGCCTTCGCACCAGCGCCGGCCACTGCGCCTGTGATCTACAAGCTGCAAAAGCAACACCTCCACCGCAGCCTGAAGTCAGCCAGCTCGCAACTGCCGAGGAAGCGCACAAGAAAGCCCCAGACGCAAAGCCGAACACCCAGCCCGCAACTGTCGAAACGCCCCCCGACCGGGAAGAGCCCGTCTATCAGGTCTTTATGCCCCCGCTGATCTACGACGCCAACGCTAAGGTCCAGCCGGAGATCGATCCGAAGAAGATCGTTCTGGTGCGCCGCGTGCGCGTGCGGCCCACGCTCGTCTTCCAGGGCCGCGTGGAAGGCGTGGCCGTCGCTGCCATCACGCCAGTGCCGCCGCCCGCGTCCGCATGGGCCGCCGGGGCCAATGCTCAGAAGCCTGCAGCTCCTGTCAGCGTTTCCTTTGTCGATCGTGTTCGTAATTTCGTCCGCAAACTGTGGCCGAGCGGCTCCTAACCAGCTGTGTTGGCCATACCGGGATTGCCTTCCTCGCACGGCATAATTTCAGGCCCCTGTCCTATAGAACAGGAGAGCAGTCGGACACTCACCCCTGCGTAATCTGCCGGCGCCGCATAATCCGTGCTAGTTTTTTCTTAAGGGGAAGCGTCTCTCTTGTACGGGGCACTTCCTGGCATCTTTGCAGCAAATCAAAATCAAGAGGAGTGGACCCACGTGAAGCGAGTTCTTGGGAATCGCGCCGTCTCCGCATCTTCTTGCGCTGTGATGTGCGCTCTGTGCCTCTCTCTTGTGGTAACCGGCTGCAAATCTGGCTCCTACGCTCCGCCGCCAGATACCGTCGCGCCCAACGCGCCGGCGAGCCTGACTGTCACCGTCGTCTCCGACACCCAGATCAATCTTTCCTGGATGGCTTCGACCGATAATGTCGGCGTCACCGGCTACCTGGTCGAACGCTGCACGGGCGTGGCCTGCTCGAATTTCGCGCAAATATCCACGCCCGCTGGCATCACCTTCAGCGACACTGGCATGATCGCTTCCAGCTCCTTTTCTTATCGCGTGCGCGCCACCGACGCTGCGAACAACTTGAGCGCCTACTCCAACACGGCCAGCACTAAGACTCCTGCTCCGCCGGACACCACGCCCCCAACAGCACCCACAAACTTGACAGCTACCGCTGCTTCACCATCGCAAATAAACCTGGCGTGGACCGCTTCGACGGACAACGTTGGCGTCACCGGCTACCTGGTCGAACGGTGCACGGGCGCGGCCTGCTCGGTTTTCGTGCAAATATCCGCACCAACAGCCACCATCTTCAGCGACAGTGGCCTGACCGCTTCCACCTCCTATTCCTACCGCGTGCGCGCCACTGACGCCGCCAGCAATCTCAGCACCCTCTCCGTGATCTCGACCACCAAGACCTCGGCCTCGCCAGATACCACGTCACCGACTGCACCAACGAACCTGACAGCCAGCGCAGCCTCGGCCACGCAGGTCAATCTTTCCTGGACGGCCTCGACCGACAACGTCGGCGTCACCGGCTACATGGTCGAGCGTTGCCAGGGCGCAGCCTGCTCGAATTTCGCGCAAATCGCCACGCCGACTGGCACCACCTTCAGCGACGTGGGCCTGGCCGCTTCCACGTCTTATTCCTACCGCGTGCGCGCCACCGACGCCGCCAACAACCTGAGCGCCTACTCCGGCACAGCCAGCGCCAACACTCCTGCTCCGCCGGACATCACCCCGCCCACAGCGCCCGCAAACTTGACCGCAACCGCTGCTTCAGCGTCGCAGATAAACCTGGCGTGGACCGCTTCGACCGACAACGTTGGCGTCACTGGCTACCGGGTCGAGCGCTGCCAGGGAGCAGCCTGCTCGAACTTCGCGCAAATCGCCACGCCCACGGCCACGACCTTCAGCGACACTGGCCTGACTGCCTCCACATCTTATTCTTATCGCGTGCGCGCCACCGACGCCGCCAACAACTTGAGCGCCTACTCCGGCACAGCTAGCGCGAGCACTCCTGCTCCGCCGGACACCACCCCGCCCACAGCGCCTACAAACTTGACGGCAACGGCGGCTTCACCATCGCAGATAGACCTGGCGTGGACCGCTTCGACCGACAACGTTGGCGTCACTGGCTACCGCGTCGAGCGCTGCCAGGGAGCAGCCTGCTCGAACTTCGCGCAAATCGCCGCGCCTACCGCAACGACCTTCAGCGACACTGGCTTGACCGCTTCCACCTCCTATTCTTATCGCGTGCGCGCCACCGACGCCGCGAACAACCTGAGCGCCTACTCCAGCACAGCCAGCGCCAGCACTCCAGCTCCGCCGGACACCACACCACCGACTGCACCAACAAACCTGATAGTCAGCGCGGCCACGGACACGCGGATCAATCTTTCCTGGACGGCCTCGACCGACAACGTCGGCGTCACCGGCTACATGGCCGAGCGCTGCACGGGAGCAGCATGCTCGAATTTCGCTCAAATATCCGCACCTACAGCCACCACCTTCAACGACACTGGCCTGACCGCTTCCACCTCCTATTCTTATCGCGTGCGCGCCACCGACGCCGCAGGGAATCTCAGCAGTTACTCCGGCACGGGAACAGCCTTGACGGCAGCGGGACCGATCAGCGTGGCGGTCACACCGGTGCGCGGTGGAGCGACTTTTTCGCAATCCCTGAATTTTACGGCGAACCTTCAGAACGACGTCAGCGCGGCCGGCGTGACATGGACGGCTTCCGGCGGGACTTTCAGCAGTCAGGGGAACACCGCCGCGACGTTCGTCGCTCCAAACGCTGTGGGCAATGTCACCATAACGGCGACGAGCGTTGCCGACACGACCAAGAGCGCAACCGCCACGCTCGCCGTAACCGACCTCACGGGCGTCACCACCTATCACAACGATCTCGCGCGCGACGGCGCTAACACGCACGAATTCGCGCTGACAACTTCCAGCGTCAAGACCGCCACCTTCGGCAAGCTCTTCTCGTGCAGCGTGGATGGCGCCATCTACGCCCAACCACTGTGGGTCGCCAACCTCGCCATTGGCGCCGCCATGCACAACGTCATTGTCGTCGCCACACAGCACGATAGCGTTTACGCATTCGATGCGGACAGCAATGCGAATCCTTGCGCACCGCTCTGGCGTGCCAATCTGATCGACTCTGCTCATGGCGGCACGGCGGGTGAAGGATCGGTGGCGTCCAGTTCAGGGGGCCTCGTAGGCGCCGGTTTTGGCGATATCACTCCCGAAACCGGTGTCACCGGCACGCCGGTCATCGATCCCGGCACAAACACGCTCTACGTCGTCAGCAAGTCGGCCATTGCAAGTCCACTCTCTTTTTTCCAGCGCCTCCACGCGCTGAATCTGACGAACGGCAATGAAAAGACGGGCAGCCCCGTTGCGATCGACAACTCCATATCCGTCCCCGGAACTGGTGACGGAATGGTAAGCGGCAGGGTAGCGTTCGATCCTCGAAACGAACATCAGCGGCCCGGCCTCGCTCTGGTCAATGGAGTTGTTTATATCGCCTGGGCTTCGCACGAGGACCGCGATCCTTATCACGGCTGGATTATCGGGTATAACGCAGCGACGCTGGCACAGGTACCGGGTGCTGTTTTTAACACGACTCCCAACCATGTGGGGACCGTCTCCTACTCGCGAGGCGGCATCTGGATGGGCGGAGGCGCCCCAGCGGCGGATAGTAGCGGCAATCTTTATTTCTTGACGGGCAACGGGACGTTTGACGCCGCCACTGGCGGTTCCAACTATGGTGACAGCACCATGAAACTTAGCACCGCTGCTGGGTTGAGCGTGGCGGACTGGTTCACACCGGCGGATCAGGCCAGCCTGGACGGAGCAGATACCGATCATGGCTCCGGGGGAGCCGCAATTCTTGTCGATCAGCCAACGAGCCCAGTCCAACATTTGGTGATTGGCGGAGGCAAGGAAGGCAATCTTTTTCTTCTGAACCGCGACGCAATGGGCCGCTACGGCGCAAACGCAAATCCGCTTAATTCAAACGCAGTGCAGATCTTCAGTGTTGGCAACGGAATCTTTTCTACGTCCGCCTTCTGGAATAACTCCCTGTATATCGCACCAGCCGGGGGGCGGCTGCAAGCCTATCCGTTCAGCACGTCCGCAGGGCAATTCAACGCAGGGTCGGCGACATCCGCGGGTGTCTCCTTCGGCTTTCCCGGTGCCACGCCCTCCATTTCTTCAAGTGGCGCGTCCGCCAACGGTATTGTGTGGGCCACGGATAGCAGCATGTTCTGCACTCCGCAGTCCCCAGGCTGCGGGCCTGCCGTGCTTCACGCCTTTGATGCAACCAAACTCTCCACAGAACTCTGGAACAGTTCTCAGGCCGCGAGTGATAAAGCTGGATTCGCCGTGAAGTTCACCGTTCCCACCGTCGCCAACGGCAAGGTCTACATCGGCACCCGCGGCAACGATACCGGGACCGGCACCTCCTCCATCCTCGGCGAACTGGATGTTTACGGCCTGAAGCCCAACTGACTGACTCCAACTTTTCCTTGACTTTCTTAACGTTCTGGTACACTAGTGTCTAGGTAAATCTGCGCAGCATCCTGCCGTGAGGGCTTTTTTTAATAGCGAGCCCCGCCCGTTTCTCCACTAAGTCTTTTAGGATCAACACTTGTAAAAGAGCCAAAATTGGCTCCGACCCCGTCGGAAAGCATTCCTGTCCTGCCTGCCCCGTCCCTGTCGGGGAGGACGGTTCCCACCAAGACTCTCGCTACCGTGTTTGAAATTAAGAATCTGAAACTCTGCAACTTTGGAGGTTCTTATGTCGCAGGAAAGAGTTGTGGGCAGAGTACACCTGTTACATCCCCTCGTAATTCGGGCCGCCGCCGCCCTCCGGAACTACCCAATCAATAATCTGATACGGGTCGGCAATATCGCACGTCTTGCAGTGAACGCAATTCGCGGCGTTGATTTTCAGCTTTACGGTGCCGTTTGATTCCTTGGCCATTTC
>Ga0137418_10001569_pt1 | contig 21086 bp, 16 predicted proteins | sample CZODoug3_1_2_16f_FD_122242 | JGI IMG/M metagenome (GOLD analysis project Ga0137418, IMG submission 122242) | Vadose zone soil fungal communities from Angelo Coast Range Reserve, California, USA - CZODoug3_1_2_16fungal (Hybrid Assembly) | ecosystem: Environmental > Terrestrial > Soil > Vadose...
CGCCAGACCGCATCGCCGCTGCGTGTTCGAGCTGGTGTATTTCTCGCGACCCGATAGCACGGTGTTCCATCGTTCGGTGGACGCCGCCCGCCGGGCGCTGGGCCGCGAGCTGGCGCGCGAGCATCCGGCGCCAGGGGCGGATTGCGTGTTTTCGGTTCCCGACTCCTCCAACGCGATGGCGCTGGGGTTCTCCGAGGAGTCGGGGATCAAGCTCGAGCACGCCCTGATCCGCAACCATTACGTCGGGCGGACGTTCATCCATCCGGCTCAGGCGGGGCGGATGGCCAAGGTGAAGATCAAGTTCAATCCGGTGCGGGAGGTGCTGGAGGGGAAGAAGGTGGTGGTGGTGGACGACTCGATCGTGCGCGGCACCACGAGCAAGGCGCTGGTCCAGCTCATCCGGCACGCGGGTGCGGCGGAGGTGCATTTCCGCGTCGCCTCGCCCCCGATCACCGGTCCCTGCTACTACGGCATCGACACGCCCACCAAAGGCGAGCTGATCGCGTCGAGTCATGACGTCACGGAGATCCGCGACCATTTGGGCGTCGACTCGCTGGGCTATCTCTCGCTGGATGGGATGCTGCGGGCCGCGGGCGGCGATCCGGCGGACTTCTGCCACGCCTGTTTCTCCGGCGCCTACCCGACCGAGATTCCGGGAGACGACATGGCAGGGGCGCGGCACGCCGCCCCCCTCCTCACGACCGCGGTCTGATGGCCCGTGCCGTCGCTCGAGCGGTGGGTCTATTTCTTCGGTAACGGCCGCGCCGACGGCTCCGCGGCGATGCGCGACATCCTGGGCGGCAAGGGCGCCGGCCTGGCCGAGATGGCGAACCTGGGCCTCCCGGTCCCGCCCGGGTTCACGATCTCCGCCAAGCTGTGCCTCACCTACCTCGAGCAAGGCACCTTCCCCGATCAGCTGCACGAAGAAGTCGACCGCCACCTGAAGCACCTCGAGCAGGCGACCAAGAAGCGCTTCGGCGACCCCGCCAACCCGCTGCTGGTGTCGGTGCGCTCGGGGGCGGCGGTCTCGATGCCCGGCATGATGGAGACGATCCTGAACCTGGGCCTGAACGACGCGACGGTACAGGGCCTGATCACCGGCTCGAAGAACCCCCGCTTCGCCTACGACTCCTACCGTCGTTTCGTGCAGATGTACGGCGACGTCGTGTTCGATCTCGGCAAGCAGCCGTTCGAGGAGGTGCTCGCGGAGTTCAAGCAGCGCCGCAAGGTGGCGCGTGACATCGATCTTCCCGCCGACGACCTGCAGGCGCTGGTGCAGGAATTCAAATCGATCATCCAGGCGAAGCGTGGCGCACCGTTCCCCGAGGACCCGACGGCGCAGCTGTGGGGCGCGATCGAGGCCGTGTTCCAGAGCTGGAACACGCGCCGGGCGGCCGACTACCGCAAGGTCCACGGCATTCCGGACGACCTCGGCACGGCCGTCAACGTGGTCGCGATGGTGTACGGCAACATGGGCGACGATTCGGGGACGGGCGTCGCGTTCACGCGCGACTGCCGTACGGGCGAGCAGGTGCTGAACGGCGACGTCCTGACGAACGCCCAGGGGGAGGACGTCGTGTCGGGCGCGCGCACGCCCGAGCCGATCGCCAAGCTGAAGCGCGGCGCCCTCGCGAAGGTGTACGCTGAGCTGGAGCGCATCGCGACGAAGCTCGAGCGACACTTCAAGGACGTGCAGGACATCGAGTTCACCTTCGAGCGCGGCAAGCTGTATCTGCTGCAGACCCGCCGCGCCCAGCGGACCGGGCTCGCCGCCGTGCGCATCGCCGTCGAATTGGTGGACGAGCGACTGATCACGCGGGACGAAGCGGTGCAGCGGGTGCCGCCCCAGGACTTGGACCAGCTGTTCCATCCTATGGTGGACCCCCACGCCGTCGTGACGGTGGTGGCGAAAGGGCTGCCGGCGTCGCCCGGGGCGGCGATCGGAGACGTGGTATTCGATGCCGACGAAGCCGAGGCGCTCGCCAAGCAGGGCCGCAAGGTCATCCTGGTGCGGCCCGAGACGTCGCCCGAGGACTTCCACGGCATCGTGGCGGCGCAGGCGGTGCTGACCGCGCGCGGCGGCATGACGAGCCACGCCGCGGTGGTGGCCCGCGGCATGGGCAAGACGTGCGTGGTGGGGGCGAAGGACATCGAGGTCGATCCCCACGCGGGGCGGTTCCGCGCCAACGGCCGGGTCGTGAAAAAAGGGCAGTTGATCACTGTGGACGGGACCACCGGGCGGGTGATCCTCGGCGCGGCCAAGCTGGTCGAGCCCAAGATCGGCGCCCACTACGCGAAGCTGATGGGCTGGGCCGACGAGCGGCGCCGGTTGCGCGTTCGCGCCAACGCCGACACGCCCCATGACGCGGCCCGCGCCCGCGAGTTCGGCGCCGAGGGCGTCGGGCTGTGCCGCACCGAGCACATGTTCTTCGAGGGCGACCGTATCATGGCGATGCGGGAGATGATCGTCGCGCCCGACGAGATGGGGCGCCGGCGCGCCCTCGCCAAGCTGCTCCCGATGCAGCGGGCCGATTTCGAGGGCATCTTCGAAGCGATGGCGGGCTATCCCGTCACGATCCGGCTGCTCGATCCCCCGCTCCACGAGTTCCTGCCCCACACCCGCGAGGAGGTGGCGGCGCTCGCCAAGGTCATGGGTCTGCCGGCGGGCAAGCTGCAGCGGTTGGTGGACTCACTCGTGGAAGCGAACCCGATGCTCGGGCACCGTGGCTGCCGGCTCGGCATCACCTACCCCGAGATCACCGAAATGCAGGCGCGGGCCATCTTCGAAGCCGGCTGCCGCGTAGGCGCGCGCGGCAAGAAGGTCGTGGCCGAGGTGATGATCCCGCTCGTGGCGCACGTGGAGGAGCTCAAGCGGCAGGCGGAGATCGTGCGGCGGGTGGCACAGGAAGTGTTCCTCGCCGAGGAGCGCGGCGTGCCGTACCTCGTGGGCACGATGATCGAGCTGCCGCGCGCGGCGCTCACGGCCGACGAGATCGCCAAGGAAGCTGACTTCTTTTCGTTCGGCACCAACGACCTGACGCAGACCACGTTCGGGCTGTCGCGCGACGACGCCGGCCGGTTCCTGCCCTTCTACGTGGAGCACGGCATTCTGAACGAGGACCCTTTCCAGGTGCTCGACCAGGAAGGGGTCGGGAAGCTCATCGAGATCGCGGTGCGGCTGGGACGAGGTACGCGCAGCGACCTGAAGATCGGCATCTGCGGCGAGCACGGCGGCGAGCCCCGCTCGGTGAAGTTCTGCCACCACGCGGGCATGAACTACGTGTCGTGCTCGCCGTTCCGCATCCCCATCGCCCGGCTCGCGGCGGCCCAGGCCGCGCTCGAGGAGCAGGGCGTCGTCAACCGGACGAAGGCGACGGTCTAGCGCCCGCCGCGCATTCCCGACAGGACACCGGTCACGAGCAGCGTGACCAGCAGCTGCACGATGGCCGCCGTGTAGGCGCTGCCCTTCGACGTCTTGTGCGTCACTGCGATACCGGTCGCGGTCAGGAACACGCCGTACAACGAGAACGGGTTGATGCCGCGCAGCAGCGTCAGGGTGAGGCCCTTGGCGCCGGGAGCGAGCAGATCGAGGCCGAGCGCCGGCTGCAGATCCTCCATTCCGGCGATTTGCTCCGTACCCCGCATCCTCAGCACCAGGACGCCGACCAGCGTCAGCAGGATGTAGGACATCGACGCGTAAGTCGTGACGCTCAGCAGGGTGCCGAACTTCGCCTCTCCGCCGACGACCGATACGACCACCCAGAGCAGCAGCGCATTGATCACGAGGATCAGGGCGTATATGACGGGGGCGAAGATGATGCCGATCGACGCAAAGCTCAGGGCGCGCTGCGCCGCCTCGGGTGGCATGTTGGGCATCTGCGAGAACTGCGCGCTCAGCGCCGCCCGGGTATAGGGGAGCTGCACCAGGCTGATCACCACGATGGCGACGGCGAGCGCCAGGAACGGCGCGAGGAACCGCGGCTTTTCCCGCACCCGCTCGAACACCGCCGTCGGCTCGAACAGCACCCGCACGAGATCGAGGACTGCGTCCATCACGCCCTCCCGCACGAAAGGTTCGCCTTCCCGGACGGCCGGAACGGCGCCCAATATACGGGATGGGATGGTCGCGTCTAGCTGAGCTACCCTCGCGTCCGAAAGGTCACGGGAAACTCGATCAGCACGCGAACCGCCCGTCCCCGCACGCGTCCCCCGCGGAAACGCTCCTGCAGGAGGGCGTTCCTGGCGGCCTGATCTAAAGTGTCGCGTCCGTGCACGGAGGAAGAGGGGCGCGTTTACAGGACAGCCTCGAGCGGGCAAGCAAAGCCGGGCAGCACGCTCTGCGCGCGGTGTGTCAACGCACAGTCAATGGGGGAGAGGTGGGGCCTTCCCCCTTCCCTCTCCCCCGGCAGTTTCCCCTGTCTCATGGAGGCGCGGGGAATTGAACCCCGGTCCGAGAATGACTCCGATACAGCCACTACGTGCGTAGGCGAGGCTCTTTGAGTCTCGCTACCGCGGCGCCTCGCCGGCCACGGCAGCGACGAGCCCTTGAAAACTCTTACGCGACCCGTTCGGGCCCCAGGTCACGCCAGCCCGAATTTGCGATACGTGAGCGCCGCCTCAGGCGGGCTGCCACTCACGCAGGTGCGTGAAGCCGAAGCTTACGCAGCCAGTGCCAGGTTTGAATTGGCAGTTGTGAAATTTGCCAGTGGATTAACCAGGTGACTGACAACCTGGGCACGCAGCCATACCCTCGTCAAACCCGTCGAAGCCTGTCGCCCCCTCTCCCGAAACCAACCTAGCCGGCGGCGATCGCTTTTTCAACTCGATTGCGCCCGCTCTGCTTGGCGCGGTACAGCGCCGCGTCGGCCGTGCTGCGCAGGTTCTCGACTTGCGTGACCGTGTCGGGGTAGCTCGCCACGCCGCACGAGATCGTCAGGGGGTACTCCTCCCCGCCCCACCGCCACGCGCCGGATTCCACGGTCGCGCGGATGCGCGCGGCGACCTCGAGCCCCGACTCGAGCGGCGCGTGCGGCATCCAGATCGCGAACTCCTCGCCGCCGATCCGCGCCACGAGATCCTTGTCGCGCACCGCGCCCTCGAGGATGCGCGCGACGTGTCGCAGCGCGGCATCCCCCGCGGCGTGGCCGAGCGTATCGTTCAGCTTCTTGAAGTAATCGAGGTCGCAGTAGATCAGGGTGGCCATCGCGACGGGCTTGCCGGCGGCGTGCCGCTGCACGGCGCGGTCGAACTCGCGCCGATTGCGGAGCCCGGTGAGCGGGTCGCTCACGGCCCGCTGCTCCGCCTCGTGTACGGCGCGCGCCGCCGCGAGCCGCGCACCGAGCTCCATCGCCAGGCGTTGCAGCTGGTCCGCGAGTTGCGTGTCCGCGGGCAACGGCGGTCCCATCATCACCAGCACGCCGATGGCGAAGTGTCCGTCGAGCAGGGGATACGCGGTACCCGCCCGGTCCTGCCGCCGTCGGTCCGACAGGGCGCTGCCGAGGACGTCTTCCCGCCCCTGCGACACCACCGGCATGCGCCCGGCGATGGCGCGCATCGCCGGGGCGTCGGGCGCGAGCGACAGACCTTCGAGGCGACTGTCCGCCGCGGTGGAGACCGCCACGATGCGGGCCTCCCCGGTCGTCGGCCCCAGGCCCTGCAGGGCGATCACGACGCCGCGCTGCACGAACTGTTGAGCCAGCGCCGCCCCGGCCTTGGCGATCCCCTCGAGGGTCTGGGCTCCCCCCACGATCACCGCGAGCTGCTTTGCCACGAGCTGCGCGGGCTGCTCGGTCGTCTCTTGCCGCTGTGCCAAGAGCAGGCTCGCCACCAGCCGGCGCAGGTCCTCGGCTACCGCTTCGCTGTCGTCCGACGGGGCGTCCGACCGGGCCAGCAACAGCGCGGCACCGAATGGAAAATCGCCGACACCGACGTACGTACCCTCGGGCTCGCGCACCACATGCGCCCGGCCGTCCACCGACGCGAGCTGCGCGACCGCCGCACCGCGGCGCAGCATGTCGTGGCTCGTGTCGTCCTGCGCTTTCACTTCGATATCCCCTTCCTCGAGACCCACGACCCATCCGGCGCGGGCGCCGTGCGCGCGGCGCAGCAAGTCGATGGTGTGCTCGAAGTCGGATGGGCGGGTGGCGGGACGCTCTGCGAGCCAGACGCGCACCAGCGGGGCGAACGCGAGCCCCGTCGCGGCGAGAAACCCGCCGATCGCCGCGAGCAGCGCCCAGAGGTTCGCTTGGGACACGGCCCAGACGACGGCGGCAAGGCCGAGCACGGCGAGTCCGCGCCCGGCCCGCACGCTGGTCTGTTTCACGAGTGGTTGATGCGGCTCGCGGCGGCGGCGGCGCCGAATCCGTTATCGATGTTGACCACCGTGACGCCCGCGGCGCAGGAGTTGAGCATGCCGAGCAGCGCCGCCACGCCGCCGAACGAGGCGCCGTAGCCGACGCTGGTCGGTACCGCGATGACGGGAGCCCGCACCAGTCCGCCCACCACGCTCGGCAGCGCCCCTTCCATGCCGGCCACGACGATGATGACCGCGGCGCGGCGCAGCGCGTCGGCCTGGGTCAGGACGCGGTGAATGCCGGCCACGCCGACGTCGGTCAGCCGCTCCACCCGGTTCGAGAACGCCCGCGCGGTTACCGTCGCTTCCTCCGCAACGGGGAGGTCGCTCGTTCCCGCCGTCACCACGAGGATGGTTCCCCGCCCCGTCGGCGCGGGCTCGGGCTCGGGCGGCAGGTAGACCGTGCGGCCCAGCTCGTTCAGCTCGGCGCGGGGGAACCGCGCGGCGAGCGCCGCGCGCTGCCCCGGCTCCGCGCGCGTGGCGAGGAAGCTGCCGCTCGCCGCCGCGAGCCGCTCGGCGATCCCGACCACCTGCTCCGCCGTCTTGCCCTGACACAAAATCACCTCCTGATGCCCCTGGGTGAGGGGCCGGAGGTGATCGATCGTCGCGAACGGGAGGCGTTCGAACAGGCTCTCCAGGTCGTCCAGCTTCACGCCGCCCGCTCTACCGCCGTCGCTGCGAGATAGGCGGAGAAGATTGCTTCGGCCTGCTGCATGGAGTCGATCTGGAACAGCCGCTCGCGCAACGACGCGGCGCCTGGCACGCCCTTCGTGTACCAGCCGAAGTGCTTGCGAAACTCGAGCGCAGTCTTCCGGCTGTCGCCCTGGAGCCGGAGCGCGAGCCGGGCGTGCTCGAGGGCGGTCGTGAAGCGCTCCTCGGGAGCGGGGTCGGCCCGCTTGGGGCGCCCGGCCAGGAGGTCCCGCGCCTGCGCGAACAGCCACGGGTTCCCGAACGCGCCGCGCGCCACCATGACCCCGGCGCAGCGGGTGTGTCGCCGCATGGCTAGGACGTCTTCCGGGGTCATCACGTCGCCGTTGCCGATCACGGGCACGTCGAGCGCCTCCACCACCCGGGCGATCTCGTCCCAATCGGCGGAGCCTGAGAACATCTGCGTGCGCGTACGGGCGTGCAGGGTGAGCGCCTGGGCACCCGCCTCGCGGCAGCGGAGCGCGATGCCCACGGCGTCGCGCTGCGTTTCATCCCAGCCGCTGCGGATTTTCACCGTGACCGGTAGATGCGTCGCGCTTCGCACCGTCCGGATGATGGACTGGACCAAGCCGAGGTCCTTCAGGCACCCCGACCCGCCGTTGTTTTTCACGACCTTCTTGACCGGACAGCCGAAGTTGATGTCGATGAAGTCCGGCTTGCAGACCTCCGTCACCATCGCGGCCGCGCGCGCCATGACTGTGGCATCGGCGCCATACAGCTGAATCCCGATGGGGCGCTCGGCTTCGTCGAAGCGCATGTCGGCGAACAGGTGCTCGATGCCGCGCGCCACGCCCACCGCCGAGATGAACTCCGACACGACGACGTCCGCCCCGAACTGACGGCACAGCAGCCGGAACGGCGACTCAGAGACCCCCGACATCGGGGCCAGGAAGAGCGGAACCTCGTGCGCGACGGGGTACGGGAAGTGCATGGCTGACAACGTAATGACGCGTTGCATATGAGGCAACCACTCATTAGGTTAGGCCGCCCTTTGCCACGTGGAGCAAGCGACAGTGCGTTTGCGGGAGTTCTTTTCGGAGGAGGCCATCAACCTGGACCTCCAGAGCAGCACGAAAGACGACGTGCTCAAGGAGCTCGTCGGACTGCTCAAGCTCGACGACAAGGCGGAGCAGACCCTCGTCAAGATGCTCAAGCGCCGTGAGACCCTTGGCTCGACGGGGATCGGCCAGAACATCGCCATCCCGCACTGCCGCGCCCTCGCGGTGAACCGGCTGCGTGTGGCGTTCGGCCGCAAGCCGCAGGGGCTCGACTTCAACGCCATCGACGGCAAGCCGGTGCACTACTTCTTCCTGATCGTCGCTCCCCCCCTTGAAGTGTCGAACCAGTACCTCCCTGTGCTCGGAAAAATTGCCCAGTTCGCGAAGGAGCCGGATGTGCCGGGGACGCTCGCCAAGCTGGGCTCGGCGCGGGAATTCCTGAAGCTGCTGGAAGACAAGAACATCTAGTTTCGTTTCGTACCGCGACGTCGCGGCTGCCGTCGCACCGCTGCCATTCCTGTAGCGGCCACGCAAATCGGGTCGATCAGGTGGGCGCGCCCAGGCGCACTATCGCCGTGCGGCCTCGTTGTTGCAGCCCCCAGCTCCACGTCCGTCTACCTGTGGAGCCGCTATGTGTCGTCACCACCGCGTTCTGACCGTCGCCGCCGTGGCTCTGGCGGCCTGCACCCAACCACGCGATGTCGCCTCCCCCGTTGTTGCCGCCGACGCAGTCGCGGGTGACGGCGCCTACGAGATGATCGATCTCGGGACGTTGCTGCCAAACAACCCCGCCGCCGGCTCCGAGGCGTACGGCATCAATGACCGAGGACAGGTCATGGGGTGGAGCTCGATCAATCCGACCGACGGCTACGCCAGGGCCCACCCGCATGCCTTCCTGTGGGATGGAGGTGTCATGCAGGACTACGGCTCGCCCGGGCCCGCGACATTCGGCCAGTTCGTGTTTGGAAACATCAACGCGAGCGGTGCGTTCGTGGCCACGTCCTCTCAACAACGGGCCGTGCTGTGGGCGGATGGCGCGGTTCAGGACCTGGGGACGCTGGGCGGCCCCTCGGCCCGCGCCGGCGGGATTAACAACCGCGGTCAAGTAGTCGGGACCAGCGCGCTGGCGACTCCGGGCGAGCACGCGTACCTGTGGGAGAACGGGGTGATGAGCGATCTCGGCACGCTGGGGGGTCGGGATAGCCGCGCGCTCGAGATCAACCAGGGTGGTCAGGTCGCGGGGTACGCCCAGGATGCGGCGGGCGCGTGGCACGCGTTCCTGTGGGAACAGGGAGTAATGCAAGATCTCGGCGCGGGGGGGAGCCTACCAGGTTCCGCAGCGCTCAACGACCCCGGGGACGTGGCGGGCAGCAGCCTTGCGACTGGGGCATCGGGCTTCTTCTGGTCCCACGGCGCGCTCCAGGACCTCGGCACCGTCAGCGGCGGCAACCCTTTGCGTCTCAACAATCGCGGGCAGGTCGTTGGCAACGACTATCCCAGTGGCGCGTTCATATGGGAAGGAGGCGTGCGCACCGATCTCGGGCACCTGCCCGGGGGCGATATCAGCCAGGCCTGGGCGATCAATAACCGCGGGCAGGTCGTTGGAACGTCCAACGTCGCACCCAACGCGATCGGCAAGCCCCACCAGTTCCATGCCTTCGTGTGGGAGAACGGCCAGATGCTGGACCTGGGGACGTTTGCCCCTCCGCCCGGCGAACGCCCAGTACAGAGCCTGGCGACCGCGATCAACGAGCAAGGGGATGTCGTCGGCTGGGCCGAAGTGCATTCCGAGGTCCCGCACGCGGTACTGTGGCGGCGGGGGGGCGGGCCCCTGGCCCGGTCTGCGACTCGGGACTGAAGGGGTGACGCGGGGGGCTCACTCCCACTCGATGGTGGCGGGCGGCTTCGAGCTCACATCATACACGACCCGATTCACGCCGCGTACCTCGTTGATGATACGGTTGCTGATCTTCGCGAGCACGTCGGTGGGAAACGGGAACCAGTCGGCCGTCATGCCGTCCCGACTGGTCACGGCGCGCAGCGCCACCACGCGATCATAGGTGCGGCCGTCGCCCATCACGCCCACGGATCTGATCGGCAGCAAGACGGCGAACGCCTGCCAGATCTGGTCGTACAGCCCCGCGGTGCGGATCTCTTCGATATAGATCGCATCCACGCGCCGCAGCAGGTCGAGCCGCTCCTCCGTCACGGGCCCGAGCACACGGATCGCGAGCCCCGGGCCGGGGAACGGATGGCGCCCCACGATCTCCTCGGGCAGGCCGAGCTCCCGCCCCACCTGCCGTACCTCGTCCTTGAACAGCTCGCGCAGCGGCTCGATGAGCTTCCACGGCAGGTCGGGCCGCAGGCCGCCGACGTTGTGGTGCGTCTTGATCGTCACCGACGGCCCGCCCCGCGGCGAGGCGGACTCGATCACGTCGGGATACAGCGTTCCCTGGACCAGGAAGGCGACACTCCCGGGTACGTGGCGCGCCGCGTCTTCAAACACGTCGATGAACGTGTGCCCGATGCGGCGGCGCTTCTCCTCGGGGTCGTCGATGCCGACGAGATCCTGATAGATGTTGCCGGCAAAGAGACCGAGCGGAGCCACCGCCTCGCAGCGCAGAATGATCAGTCGACGCTCTTCGGTGCTGAGCAGCCGGTTGGCCTCGAAGCTGGTGAATTCCCTCCTTGTATAGGGCGAACTTTCGTAGTCGTGGGTGAAAAGCACAACGAGGTCGCGCGCGTTTTTGAACGTGACGGCCGAGCCGTTACCGCAGTTGCCCAGCGTCGAGATCCAGCGAGGCGCGGTCTTGTCGTGTCCCAAGCCAGGCCCAAATATCCTTCTTGAGCATGAAGGAAACCGTGTATGGGTTGAAGCCGCGGTGGCGACCAACGGCGTCCCCGGGCTCCCGGATCCTCTCCGCCGTGCCCGGCATCCACGGCGATCGTGACTAGGCGGTCAACGGTTGGGCCGGCCGGCGGCTGTTTGATACTTGGGCCGGCTTGCCGCCTCTGCTCGTCAGGCGTTCCGTCGCCGAATGCCCCGGGCGCGGTCTTCAGCTCGCGCTTTTGCAAAAGCGCCAATATCGGGTCCAGGGGCTCCACCGGATAGATGTCGAGCACCAGGCGGTGTCCGTATTCTCCGATCGGTTCGAGAGTGAAAATCTGCGGCTTCACTTCGCTTTTCAGGTCGAGCACGACGCGCACCACACCGGGCTTGAAGCGCCCCACGCGCAAATTCGCTATGTAGGGGTCGTTCGTGGAGATCTTGTCGGAGAAACCTTGCTGCACGCTCTGCAGATCGACATCTTCCAGATCGAGCACGAGCCGCTCCGGATCGCGGACCCTGAGCAGGTTGTGCTTGAGCGGCTGGCCGGATTCGACCGTCACGCGCGTATAGTCTTGCGCCGGCCAGACGCGGATCGCCCGTATGGGTTCGGCGGACGGTTCTGCGGCAAGGGGGAAATCCGCAAGGATGAGAACCGCGAAGAGCGCCGGGCGCAACAACCCTCTTGCGCCCACGTTCAGGCGTCTTGGGATTTCGCTAAACATCGCTCTCCCGCTGCGTTATGAGCCTTCACGCTGATCTCTCTTCCCGTGTCTGAATAAGCCAAACTGAGGTCCAGGTCGGGTGGAGGAAGGGCATCGCCTGCCCGCTCGGGCCATTCGACCAGGCATACCCCCTTGCCGTGGAAGTAGTCGGCCAGACCTGCATCTTCAAACTCATGAGCATCCAGGAATCGATAAAAATCAAAGTGGTACAAGTCTAATCTAGAAACCACATAAAGTTCAACTAGGGCGTAGCTCGGGCTCTTCACAGGATCCTTAACGCCCAAGGCGCGCAACAAGCCACGAATCAGGGTGGTCTTCCCGCTGCCGAGGTCACCGCGCAGGTAAATCCGCATGCCGGGGCCGATGCCGGCGGCGAGCTTCGCCCCCAGGCCTGCGGTTGCGCTTTCGTCCGGCAGGTAGGAGGTCCAGTGCGTCTTTGCCGGCGGCTGGCTATGATCCGGAGGATGAGTCATCTGAAGGCAGTCCGGGCGCGGCGAATGCCGCCCGCCGATCTCGCGATGCTCGCCGCGACGATCAAATCCTGGGGACGCGAGCTGGGTTTCCAGGCGGTCGGAATCGCCGACACCGACCTCTCGACGGTCGAACCTCGCCTCGCCGCATGGCTCGCATCGGGATTCGCCGGCGAACTCGATTATATGCGAAAGCACGGCGGCAAAAGGACGCGACCCGCGTCTCTCGTTCCCGGCACGCTGCGCATTATTTCGGCGCGCATGGACTATCGTCCCCGCGCGACCGAAAGCTGGAGCGTTCTCGCCGACGGGTCCAAGGCATTCGTGGCCCGCTATGCGCTTGGGCGCGACTATCACAAGGTGCTGCGGGGACGACTGCGGCAGCTCGCCGAAAGGATTGCAGGCGAAATCGGTGAGTTCGGTTACCGCGTGTTTACCGATTCGGCGCCGGTGATGGAAGTGGAGCTGGCACGCAAGGCGGGACTCGGCTGGCGGGGCAAACACACCCTGCTGCTCGCGCGCGAGGCGGGCTCGTATTTCTTTCTCGGAGACATCTACACGGATCTGCCGCTTCCCTTGGATACGCCGGTGGGCGAGCACTGCGGCAGCTGCACCAAGTGTCTGGATGTTTGCCCTACGCGCGCCATCGTCGCACCTTATACGCTGGACGCGCGGCGCTGCATTTCCTACCTCACGATCGAGTTGAAAGGGAGCATTCCCGTCGAGCTGCGGCCGCTCATCGGCAACCGCGTCTTCGGCTGCGACGACTGCCAGCTCGTTTGCCCCTGGAACCGCTACGCGCAGTTTGCACCGGAGCCTGATTTCCAGGTGCGTAACGGTCTGGACAGCGCCGAGCTCGTCGACCTTTTCGCATGGAACGGAAACGAATTCCGGGAGCGCATGTCCGGCAGCGCCATCCTGAGGATCGGCCACGAACGCTGGTTGCGCAATCTCGCCGTGGGACTCGGCAATGCTCCGAGGAGCGGGCGCGTGCTCGCGGCGCTGCATTCGCGAGCGCAGGACCCGTCGGCACTCGTGCGCGAGCATGTCGCCTGGGGGCTGGAGCGTCATGGAGCGGACTGATCCCAGAAATTCACCGTCGGAAAGTCTCCATCGGACTGCGCAAGGTCCTTTGCTATAATGCCTTGGCTTGTCACCCACCCTGTCCGCAGATCTACCGTCACCGACTGAGGTTTCTTCGGCCCGGACCGAGGGCGGAAGGAGAGTATTCGTTTGCCGAGTTTTGCTGAACTGGACCTGCTGCCCGAGCTGCTGAAAGCGGTTGCGGAGCAAGGATACGTCGAGCCTACGCCGATCCAGGCGCAGGCGATTCCGTTGGTGCTGCAAGGGCGTGACGTCCTGGGGGGCGCCCAGACTGGCACCGGCAAGACTGCCGGATTCACTTTGCCGCTCCTGCAGCGGCTCGCGCGGCACGCCAATACCAGCGCTTCTCCTGCACGCCATCCGGTGCGTGCGCTCATTCTGACCCCGACCCGGGAGCTGGCGGCGCAGGTGGAGGAGAGCGTCCGGACCTATGGTAAGTACGTCGGTCTGCGCAGCACCGTGGTGTTCGGGGGGATCGATATGAAGCCGCAGACCGCGGCCCTGCGCCAGGGCGTCGAGTTCCTGGTGGCCACTCCCGGCCGCTTGCTCGACCACGTCCAGCAGAAGACGGTGAACCTTCAGCAAGTCGAGGCTTTTGTGCTCGACGAAGCCGACCGCATGCTCGATATGGGATTCATTCCGGACGTGCGTCGCATCATGGCGCTCCTGCCCAAGCAGCGCCAGAACCTGTTGTTTTCGGCCACCCTGTCCGCAGACATTCGCACGCTCGCCGACTCCTTCCTGCACGACCCGGTGCTCGTGCAGGTGGCCCGACTCAACACCGCGGCCGAGTTGGTGCAGCACGTGGCCCACCCGGTCCGGCGCGAGCGCAAGCGCGAACTGCTCGCGTATCTCGTGCAGTCGCGCGATTTGCGGCAGGTACTGGTCTTCACTTCAACCCGCATCGGCGCCAACCGCCTCGCCTACCAGCTCAACCGCGACGGCATTCATACCTCCGCAATCCATGGCGACAAGAGCCAGCCGGAACGGCTTCAGGCGCTCGCCGACTTCAAATCGGGAAAGGTTCGCGTGCTGGTGGCGACCGACGTCGCCGCGCGCGGTCTGGACATCGAAGACCTGCCGCACGTCGTGAATTTCGAGCTGCCCGGAGTGCCCGAAGATTACGTCCATCGCATCGGCCGCACCGGCCGGGCCGGGGCGAGCGGTGAGGCGATCTCGCTGGTGTGCGCCGAGGAGCATGAACGGCTCGATGCGATCGAGAAGACCATCCGGCTCAGCATCCCGAGGAAGATCGTTCCGGGATTCGAGCCCGATCTGAGTGTCGCGCCCTCGATGATGAGCAAGCCGGCCGCCCGGCGTGATCACGCGGCGCGGGAACCCCGGCCGCGTCAAGGCGATCGAGAGCGCGATCGCCTGACCCGTGCAGTTGCGAGCCCGAAGAATGTCGACCCGATTTTCGATTCTCCCTACAAGCCGGCTCTTGCAACGTCGGCCGTTGCTCGGCCGGCGGCTCCCCGGCAGGCCCCTCGCCAAGTCGCCGCGCTGCTCTGCGGCTTGCCCAAGAGCAAGTAGTAGGCGTTTCTAGTTTTTTGTCCGGAACGGGCTCCGTTCGGCCAGCTCGTCGACGTAGAGCTCGATTCCCTTCGACTCCCGGGCAAGAAATTTTTCCACCGCGTTTGCGAATTCCGGATGACGCAACCAGTGCGCGGACCACGTGGGGTTCGGCATGAATCCCCGCGCGAGCTTGTGCTCGCCTTGCGCGCCCCCCTCGAAGACACGGATGCCGCGCTCTATGCAGAACTCCAGCGCCTGGTAATAGCAGACCTCGAAATGCAACAGCGGCACGTGGCCGATCGAGCCCCAGTAGCGGCCGTACAGCACGAGCGGCGAGAAAATATTGAGGGCGCTTGCGATCGGCTTTCCGTCGAGCTCGGCAAGCACCATCAGGAGGTGTTCGGGAAGCGTCGCGCCGAGCCGGCGGAAGAACTCCAGATTGAGATAGGGCGTCGAGTGATGCGCGCGGTACGTGTTGTTGTAGCAGCGCGTGAAAAAGCTCCAGTGCTCGTCGCGGATTTCGGCTCCTGTCAGCCGCCGCACCTGCACGCCCGTTTCCCGTACCCGCCGCCTCTCCTGGCGGATTTTCTTGCGCTTCGCGGAGGCGAGATCGGAGAGGAATTCATCGAAGCTCGCGTAACCACGGTTTTCCCAATGAAACTGCACCGACCGGCGCAGCATCATTCCCGCGGCCTCCATCTCGCGTGCTTCGGGTTCGGTGGGAAACAGCACGTGCAGCGACGAGACTTCGAGTGAGAGCCGCAGCGCGGCGCGAACGAGGAGTGCCCGGGTCTCGCCGTCGCGCGCAAGCAGACGGGGTCCGGTGACCGGCGAAAACGGTATTGCGCCGAGCAGCTTGGGATAGTACGAAAGTCCGTGACGGTGATAGGCATCGGCCCATGCCCAGTCGAAGACGTACTCGCCGTAGGAATGCGACTTGGCGTAGAGGGGCATGGCACCCACGAGCGACGCGCCCTGCCACAAGGTGAGATAGTGAGGCGACCAACCCGTCGTTTCGCAGGCGCAGCCCGTTTCATGAAGCGCGTGGAGAAATTCGTGGCGAAGGAACGGATGCCCCACGGCGAGCGCATTCCATGCCCGCGGCTCGATAGCCCGGAGCGTATTGACGACTTTGACCGAGGGCGTATCTTCCTTCAACCGACTGGTCCCGAGGTGGCGCTCACGGGTGCCGATTATAGAATCGATTGAGCCGCACCGAGCGCGAGGGCTCGCCCCCCGATGCTAAACTTGCCGGATGGCGAGCATCGTCAAGATCGCGATTGCCCAGATCAACTGTGTCGTCGGTGACCTTGCCGGCAACGCCGCCAAGATCCTCCGATACTGCGAACTTGCGCGCGCCGCCGGCGCGGACTTGATGCTGACCCCGGAGCTCGCGCTCTGTGGCTACCCCCCCGAAGACCTTCTGTTGCGCGGCGGTTTCTATCGCGACTGCAACGCCGCGCTCGAGCGCTTGGCGCGCGAGGTGAGCGGCATTACGCTCGTGGTCGGGCATCCGCATGAAGATCAGGGGAAGCGCCACAACGCCGCGTCCGTCGTAAAGGACGGGCGGATCCTGGGCACCTACTACAAGCACGTCCTGCCGAACTACACCGTGTTCGACGAGGAGCGCTACTTCGAGCCCGGCGACCGTCCATGCGTTTTTCAGGTAGGGGAGACCCGCTTCGGCGTAAACATCTGCGAAGACACCTGGGGGCCGCAGGGGCCGCTGACCACCCGGCCGGATGCCGTCCGCGTCGGCATCAACATCTGCGCAGATGCCTGGGGTGCGAAGGCGCCGCAGGCGGCCCGTGAGGCGGGCGCGCAGGTTCTGCTGGTTCTGAACGCCTCGCCCTATCACATGCGAAAACAGGAGTCCCGCTACGACGTCATGCGCGAGCGCGTGACCGAAACAGGTATGGCGCTCGTCTACGCCAACCTGGTGGGCGGCCAGGATGAGCTGGTGTTCGACGGCGCTTCGTTCGCGCTCGACCGGCGAGGGGAAGTGGCATGCCAGCTCCCGGTTTTCGAGGAGACGCTGGAATTCGTGACGGTGGCCGATGGTGAACCGCAACGGGGCCGGATTGCGGAACCGCTGCCAGTCGAATCCGAGGTCTACAAGGCGCTTTGCCTCGGGGTGCGCGACTACGTCGGCAAGAACGGATTTCCCGGAGCGCTCGTCGGCCTCTCGGGCGGGGTCGACTCGGCGTTGACGCTGTGCATCGCCTGCGATGCGCTCGGCTCAGAGCGGGTGCGCGCGGTCATGATGCCTTCGCAGTTTACTTCCCAAATGAGCCTCGAAGACTCGCGTGAGCTCGCCAAGAACCTCCGGGTGCGCTACGACGAGATCCCCATTGGTCCGGCGTTCGACGCCTTTCTCGCTTTGCTGGCGAAGGAGTTTGCGCGCCTTCCGGCGGACGCGACGGAGGAAAATCTCCAGGCACGAATCCGCGGTACTTTGCTGATGGCTTTGTCGAACAAGTTCGGAGCGATCGTGCTGACCACCGGCAACAAATCGGAGATGGCGGTCGGCTACGCAACGCTCTACGGGGATATGGCCGGCGGATTCGCAGTGATCAAGGACATTCTCAAGACCCTGGTGTACCGCTTGTGCCGCTATCGGAACGGGGTCGAGCGCGTTATTCCCGAGCGCGTGCTGACCCGCGCGCCTTCAGCCGAGCTCAAAGCCAATCAAACCGACCAAGACAGTCTCCCTCCCTATGACGTTCTCGATTCCATCATTTCGGCTTACATGGAAAACGACTTGAGCCCCGCTGAAATGGTGGCGCAGGGCTTCAGCGCAGCGGACGTGAGGCGCGTGGTCGAGATGATCCACCGCAGCGAGTACAAGCGCCGCCAGGCGCCCATCGGCATCCGCATCACCCACCGCGGTTTCGGCAAGGATTGGCGCTATCCGATCACATCGCGCTACCGGGAGCCGTACGAATAGCCGGTGACGGCGTGCGCGTCTCATCGGGCAAGTTTCGACGCCCGTTTGTTATACTGGCGAGCAGCAGTCAACGCGGGAGAATGGCCATGAAGAAAATCGAAGCCGTCGTGAAACCCTTCAAGCTCGACGAAGTCCGCGAGGCCCTCGCCGAAGTCGGGGTTACCGGGCTGACCGTGACGGAGGTGAAGGGCTTCGGTCGCCAGAAGGGGCACACGGAGCTCTACCGCGGCGCCGAATACGTCGTGGACTTCCTGCCGAAGGTCAAGATCGAGGTCGTGGTGACGGAGAAGATGCTCGAGGGAGCGATCGAGGCTATCGTCAAGGCGGCGCGCACCGGCAAGATCGGCGACGGAAAGATTTTCGTGACTACGGTTGAGCAGGTGGTGCGTATCCGGACAGGCGAAACCAACGAGGCTGCCGTCTAGAAGCGGCGCCGAGTATCGAAGCCTGGGGAAAAGCCCGCTCGGCCTGCATCGATCCTAGGCTTTCAATAGCACCAGCAGCGCGCCGCTTCCACCCTGATTTTTCGGGGCCTCGCAGAAGGCGAGGACTTCGTCGCGCTGAGCCAGCCACCGCTGCACTTTTCCCTTCAACACCGGCTCCCGTCCGGGCGAGCGCAGGCCCTTTCCGTGGATCACGCGGACGCAGCGCAGTCCGCGCTTGAGGCATCCGCCGAGAAATTCCGCGAGCAACGACCGGGCCTCCTGTCGGTTGAGCCCGTGCAAATCGACAACATTCTGCACCACCCAATGCCCTCGCCTCAGCTTGCGCAGCACATCGCGGGCGAGCCCGGTTCGCAGGTAGGAGGGCTCTTCCCCGGTCTCGATCGATTGATCCCAGGAAAGGGCGCCGGCAAGACTCTCGACGAGCGCGTCATGTCCGTCGAGCAACGATTGAACCGGTACAGGCGGGGGCGACTCGGATTTGGACCCCACTCGCGCCGAGGATTCGAGGGGTGTTGCATCGCGCACCGCGTCGCGAAACAGGGCGGCTTCGTCTTCGGGAAGCCCGCTATTCGCGCGTTTGCGCATGGTCTCGTCGTCGGCACGACGTCCGAGGCCGGTCGCGGGGCTCAGCGCAGGCCATCCAGATATTTTTCCGCATCGAGCGCGGCGATGCAACCGCTGCCCGCGCTGGTCACTGCCTGCCGGTAAACGTGGTCCTGTACGTCCCCCGCTGCGAACACTCCCTGGACGCTGGTTGCGCTGGCGTTGCCCTCGCTCCCCCCGCGGGTGACGATGTATCCGCCCTTCATCTCGAGTTGTCCCTCGAAAATGCCGGTATTCGGGGTGTGGCCGACGGCGATAAACAGCCCCTGCACGTCGATCTGCTGCGTGGCGCCGGTCTGGATATCCTTGATCCGGGCGCCGGCTACTCCCCTCGCATCGCCGAGGACTTCGTCCAAAACGTGGTTCCAGCGCATCGTGACGTTGCCCCTCTCGAAGAGCTTCTTCTGAAGGATCTTCTCGGCCCGGAATTTGTCTCGTCGGTGGATCACGGTGACGTGACGCGTAATATTGGAAAGGTAGAGCGCTTCTTCCACCGCGGTGTTCCCGCCGCCGACGACGGCGACGTCCTGACCCTTGTAGAAGAACCCGTCGCAGGTGGCACAGGCGGAGACCCCTTTTCCCATGAACCTTTTCTCCGATTCGAGCCCGAGATAGCGGGCAGAGGCGCCGGTGGCGATGATGAGGGAATCGCAAGTGTATTCACCCGCGTCGCCCTGGAGCCGAAGCGGCCGCTCCCGGAGGCTCACGGCGTGGATATGATCGAACACGACCTCGGTTTCGAACCGCTCGGCGTGCTTCTGGAAACGTTCCATCAGCTCCGGACCCTGCACTCCCTTGGCGTCAGCCGGCCAGTTGTCTACGTCTGTCGTCGTCATGAGCTGTCCGCCGGGAGCGAGGCCCGTAATGACGACGGGTTTCAGGTTTGCCCGCGCGGCGTAGACGGCGGCGGTGTAGCCCGCCGGACCGGACCCCAGTATCAACAAGCGAGAATGTCTGGACATGAAGGAGTTGTGGGTACGAAGGTGTGCAAATTCAATTCAACCGCCAATTCAACCGCCTTGCGCTTCCAAATTATAACCCGGCTGAATCGCTGCTCCGCCTGACGCGGGCACCTGAAGGTATTGCGGCGTCGATCGGATCCGCAATGTGCGGGCGGTCTTCCCGAGTCTGTTAAGATACGCAAGTAGCAACTAGGTTCCGTGGAGGAGGGAAGATGCCGGCCCCGGCCAGCGTATCGATGCTGCTTCTGCGCAATGTGCCGCTCTTTTCGATGCTGTCCGAGCATCAGCTGGCGCTGCTCACCAGCGCGGTGAGCCGCAAGGGCCTTCCCCGCGGGACCACCATCATTGCCGCCGGCGACGTAACGGAGTCCCTTTACGTGGTGATATCGGGCCGGCTCAAGGTCATGATCAGCGATGACGAGGGGCGCGAGGTGATCCTTGCGATTCTCGGACCGAACGAGTTTTTCGGGGAGATGGGCCTGATCGACGATCATCCCCGCTCGGCGAGCGTGGTTGCCCTCGAGGCTTGCGAGCTCCTCAGTCTCTCGAAGCGCGATTTCAAGAGATGCCTCTCCGAAAACTTCGAGATGACCATGACGGTCATGCGAGGACTGGCCAAACGCCTTCGAGAAGCCGATCAAAAGATCGGCAGCCTCGCCCTGATGGACGTGTACGGCAGGGTGGCGCACTTGCTGCTGGACATGGCGGAAACCGTTGACGGCCAGAAGGTGGTCACTAAAAAACTCGCCAAGCAGGACATCGCCAAGATGATCGGAGCCTCTCGCGAGATGGTCAGCCGGGTGATGAAGGACCTCCAGTCGGGCGGCTACATCGAGGTGCGTCCCGGTTCGATTTTCCTGCACGAGACCATCCTGACGATCGATTGAGGAGGCCAGACCCGGAGGAGGTCGAGCATCCCACAGCGCAGTGAGCGGTTTGAATCAATCAGAGCCTCTTTGAAACGGAACCCAGCGCCCCTACCCGGCAAGGTCGCCGCGCTGCTGCGCGAGTCGAGGCTCTTCGTCCTGGCCGCGGCGGCGCTCTATCTTTCCCTCGTTCTCACCACTTTTAGCCGAGCAGACCCCGGCTGGTCCCACAGCGTGGCGGCGGGCGAGATCCGCAACCTCGGCGGCAGGGCAGGTGCCTGGCTGGCCGATATGCTGTTGTCTCTGTTCGGCGTTTCGGCCTGGTGGTGGGTCGTGCTCCTCGCGGTCGCCGCGACTTGGACCCTGCGGCATCTGGATGGCAGCTCGACCAACGACCGGCGGTCATCCTTCATCGCACTCGCCGGGTTTTGCTTGCTGCTGGCCGGATCGAGCGGAGTCGAAGCCTTGCGTCTTCATTCACTGAAGGTCGCGCTTCCCCTCGCCCCCGGGGGCCTGGTCGGGGCTGTCGTAGCGAGGGCGCTGCAATCGGGCTTCGGCTTCAC
>Ga0137418_10001572_pt1 | contig 21076 bp, 23 predicted proteins | sample CZODoug3_1_2_16f_FD_122242 | JGI IMG/M metagenome (GOLD analysis project Ga0137418, IMG submission 122242) | Vadose zone soil fungal communities from Angelo Coast Range Reserve, California, USA - CZODoug3_1_2_16fungal (Hybrid Assembly) | ecosystem: Environmental > Terrestrial > Soil > Vadose...
ACGAGTTTCGTCGCCATGATCTTCCTCCGGCGTCTGCGAATGTTTTGGATGGTTGCGTTAGGAAGGAGCGGACGGCAGGATGACTATCCGTCAGAAAGGAGTGCGCGGCAGGACATATTCCCACTCTGGACCTTCCACTCGAGACGCGGCTCGAGTACTCCAGAGCGACCTCACAACGCATCGGAAACTCCCTAAGGCTGGCGAACAGGAGGTTCGATGTTATGCACCGGAGAACGCTAGGTGCGAACTTCACGGCGCCGGGTAAAGCAACGACCCCAAAACACGGCTTTCCGGTTCGGCGCTCCAGAAAGCGTCCCGACGGATAGGCTTCCGCTTATCCATCAAAGCAAGCACGACTGCCCGTGACCTCGTGAACCTTGCAGACAGCTTGCCACCAACTCCACTAGTTACGTTTTATCAAAAACCGACGCCCTGATTCAAGTTCGCTGCCCTCAAAAATGTGTATTGCCTTAGCAATAGATTCGCATAGGCATTCAAGGATAAAGCGCGGCCTGGCTGCTCTGTCAACACCTTCAAGGCCCGGCGTAGCATCCATCTCGTGCTTGTACGACCCGATGCTTCTGCTTGGTGACAAGACGGATCTTGCGACAGCCAGGCCCCAGATCGGCGTTGTCGGGAATGTAGCCAAGGTTGTATTGGCTGCGCAGTTTGTTCTGGACCTGATCGTAAATCTGTTCGATTGGCTGTTTCTTGGAAGCGTCAAAAAGGCGGCTGTTTCCTTTGAGATTCGCTCAAGAATCTTCTTGCAATCCGGGCGGGCTTCCTGCGGGTACCGGCGCACACCGCCATGCCGGCCCCTTCCACCCCGCCCGGCGAAACCTGTCCGCTGAGCTGACTCGATGGCCTTCTGCAGAATCTCCTTGCTGCCTCGGTCGATACACCATCCGACAGCACAACGATCGCTTTTCGACCCTGCTGCTTCTTCATCAATTCGTCGGATGCGAGGAAGATCGCGTCATAGAACAGCGCGCCCCCTCCGCCGCCCATTGCCCCTACGGCGCGCCGGGCGAGGATTCCGGCGAGGGTCCCCACGATCCCGTGTGAAGGACGGGGTTTGTAGCGAATGGAGCGCAGATTCCAATTTCTCATGGGAGGCGGTGATGTTCCTCGAGAAGCACGACTTCCCGGTCGAAGTGAATTAGGAATGCTATATCCTTGGGCTCGTGCAACATCCTATCCAAAAAATCTGCAGCTGGCCGTCCGTTCCAGATCAAGAACACCCCTTTGGCTTAAGCGGTGTCCACCGCCAGGCCGAGAGTGAGAGGAAGATCGGATTCCTGCGTGAAGTAGCGAATCGCTTGCGGCCGGCCATCTTCCTCGAGGGGTGAAGTCGTCCCGGGTCAGGTTACGGACGGCGGACCGTGCTCGTCCCGAACCGCGGCAAGCACATTGACCACTTTGACGTCGACCGAGATCTGGGTTCCTGGCTGAGCAGCGGCTGGCTTACAAGAAGTAGGGCAACCGTCAATGCCCGAACGGCGCCCGCAGGGGGATCCATTCAGGGTATGATTGCGCCCGACGTGCAACAGTCGCCCGCACACGGTTGATCCTCCAGCTGCATCCTGCCGGTTTCAGTTCGGACCTCGAGGATCCTCGACGGGCGCCGTTAAGAGCACCCGAAGCTCTTCACGAGCGCGATTTCTAGAATGCCAGGAGAGAGCAGCGATGTCTTCTTCATCCCCGAAAAAACACGCGGGCACGCGCGCCGCGAGTGACCAGCCCGTGGTCCCCGAGCCTTCGTTCGCCGAGCGGGCACACACTTTGCTCTACCTGGGACGTATCGGAAGTCTTTCAACCTGGTCGCGCAAGCAGCCGGGCTTCCCCTTCGGGTCCGTGATGCCCTACGGGTTGGACGAGCCCGGGCGTCCTATCTTTCTCATCAGCACGATGGCGATGCACACTCAAAACCTGCAGGCGGATCCCCGTGCCAGCCTGCTGGTCACTCAGCCGGACGCGAGCGACGATCCGCTGGGCGCTTCCCGCGTCACGTTAATCGGCAATGCCTTGCCAATCCCGAAATCGGAGGTGCCGGAGGCACGTCGGCTTTATCTGGCGCGTTATGCCAACAGCCAGTACTGGGTGGACTTTGACGATTTTTCCTTCTACCGCATGGACGTGCTGGACGTTTACTTCGTGGGCGGCTTCGGAGTGATGGGCTGGGTGCCTGACGCAGACTATCAGCACACACAACCAGACCCACTGGCCGACGCGGCTGGCAAGATCGTGCAACACATGAATGCCGACCACCAAGATGGGCTGATCCTGCTTGCCCGCGTCTTTGCCGGGATCGAGTCGCAGGAGGCGGCCATGACTTCGGTGGACCGACTAGGTTTTCAGGTGCGCCTCAGAACGCAGGATGGCATGCGCGGCGCTCGCATTGCGTTCTTACGAGAAGTGAGCAACCCGGACGAAACCAGAAAGGTTCTGGTGGAGATGGTGCACCAGGCACGGCAAGGCTGATGGCAAAGGCAACCGACGAGTTTTCCCGAACAACACCCCGACGAGACGAACTGTGCTCAGACATCGCACAGATCGACCGCTTGCCGGAGGGACGTGAGCGCGTCACGCGTGGGAACGAACTCGTGCGCGACGTAGCCCTGAAACCCGGTGGCGACGATGCCGCGCATAACTCCGTCCCATTGGACCTCCTGGGTATTGTCCAGTTCATGGCGGCCGGGCACTCCGCCGGTATGAAAATGACCCAGGCTTTGGATGTTCTGCTGGATGGTGCGAACCAAGTCCCCTTCCATGATCTGCATGTGGTAGATGTCAAACAGAAGCTTGACCCGCGACGAGTTCACGGCCTGAACTACCCCGACTCCCCAGGCAGTGCGGTCGCACATGTAGTCTTTGTGGTCGACCTTGCTGTTGAGAAGCTCCAGGCAGACGGTCACGCCGTGGTCCTCGGCGATCTTTTTGACGCGATTGAGTCCGACAATGGTGTTCTTGGCGCCTGCCTCGTCGGAGAGGCCGCCGCGATTTCCGGAGAACGTGATGACGTTTGGCACGCCTGCCTTGGCGGCGAGCGGGATGTACTTGCGAAAACCTTCTTCAATTCTCGCGTGGTTTTCGACGCGGTTCAGCGCGCTGACAATTTCGCCGCCTCCCGCGTAACCCATGCTGCAGACAAGGCCATAACGCCGAGGCACCTCGTACTCGTCGGGATTTAAGAGATCGATGGCCTTCAGGCCGAGCTTGGCGGCCGCCGCGCAGAGTTCCTCGAGCGGAATCTTCTGATAGCACCAGCGAGAAACGGATTGCTGGATTCGGCCTTTGCGGCTCGGAGCGTTCTGCTCGGGCCACGAGACACCCGGGACAGAAGCCATGGTGAGTCCGGAAAGAGCACCCTTCAGCAATGTGCGCCGCGAGAGATGCGACATAAGGCATACGAAGTGTATAGAAAGACTGGGTCAGAGGGGAGTACATATTTTCAAGGGGCGGAGGCGCCGGCGACGAACTTCAGGAGAGGGGACTTGTACTACGAAAACATTCGTAGTGCCGACCAAGAACATCGTAGGACGTTCGTGGCAGTCAGGGGATGCAGTTGGTGCGGTAGTATATTGCCTCTGTCCCAATTGGAGCGCGCCGCCAGTCAGGAGTCCACATGCCAAATCCCTCGGTCATCGTTCAGCACGTCGTCGTTCTGATGCTCGAGAACCGCTCATTCGATCACATGCTGGGCAACATGAAATCCGAGATTCCTTCCCTGGATGGTCTCGACGGCACTCAGTGGAACCCTGAGGATGCCTCGAATCCAGTGTTGCAGGTCCCCGTCTCAAGCGATGCGGGTTACCTGGACACGCAGGTCGACCCCAGTCACTGGACGCCCGACGTGCTGGATCAGATTTACTCTGTCTACAAGTGTGGGACAAAGCCGCCCGCCGTGCCTGGCATCGGACCCAACATGTCCTTTGTGTCGAACTATTCCTACCGGAACAACAACTCGCTCCCTGCCGCCCACAAGATCATGCGCTGTTTCGCCCCGGACCGTCTTCCGGCTCTGACCACCCTGGCCCGTGAATTTGCGGTGTGCGATTCCTGGTATTCCTCGCTGCCCGGCCAGACCTGGCCCAACCGGATCTTCGTGCATGCCGCCACCTCAGATGGCCACATCGACAACAAGATATATGACTACGACATCGATACCATCTATCAACATCTGCAAGAAGCCTCGCGCTCCTGGAAGGTCTATTTCCACGACATTCCCCAGTCCCTCGCTCTGAAGCGCCTTCAGGGAGAGGTGTTCAAGGACAGGTTCCAGCTTTTCCGCGATTTCCGTGCCGACGCGAGAGAGGGGAAGCTGCCCAATTACAGTTTCATCGAGCCCCGCTATTTCGACTTTGCCTTCAAACCCGCAAACGACCAACACCCCAACCACGATGTCAGCCTGGGAGACGTGCTGATTGCGGACGTGTATGAAGCGGTGCGCAACTCTCCTCTGTGGGAGCAAACCCTGCTCGTCATCCTTTGGGACGAGCACGGCGGCATCTACGATCACGCATTTCCTAAGCAACCGCGAGTTCCCTGCCCGGATGGTAAGGTGAGTGTTGACCCGCCCTTCGGCTTCGACCTGGTCGGCGTTCGCGTGCCGGCGATCCTGATCTCGCCCCACATCGCAAAGGGCGAGGTGGACCACACGCAATACGAACACGCATCGGTCCCTGCCACGCTGAAGAAGCTGTTTGGGTTGTCAGGGTTTCTGACCAAGCGGGACGCAGCCGCCAACACTTTTGAGGGTATTATCTCTCTCGACGCTCCCCGCCTGGATACGCCGGCCATGCTGCCACGTGTTCCTCAAGCCGCCAGCGTGGCTGCGCGCGCTGCCAAGCTACCGTTCTTATTGAGCGCCGCGCAGTTGCTTGAATCCCAGGCCGCAGGCGTCATCTCCAAGACGCCGCTTTCTGAATTCCAGGGGAGTCTCACCGATCTGGTTTCCAGGATCTCCATTGCCGGAGGCGTCGAATTGGCCGCTGCCGCAGAAGGCCCCAACTCTGAGCATGCTGCGGCTGAGGGTGTCCGGCGCTTCTCCAGTGAGTATTTTGGGATTGCTTAAAGGGACGAACTCAAGCAATCGGTACACCGCGAAAACGAGGCCTATGGGGCGACCTGAAGGTAGGGCTGACCCCTTACTTAGGTCCGCAATCGGACGTAAAATTCTGGCGTTGTGAAGCAACTTTTGACGAGCAGCCGGGTGGCGGGCGACCGCCCCTGACCACCTGGTGGCACCAATATTGTTGCTTTGGACCCATACCATGGCAATGTGGTGTCGTTGAGCAGGTCGAGCGATTTGTCGCGTGGGGATAGGCTTTTGGCTATCAACCAAGCGATTCACACCGGGAGTGTTTTGGGAATGCCGAGCCGGATCGCCGTCTGCTTGGCAAGCACAATGGTGTTTGTGCAAGCGTCGAGCGGGCTGCTGATGCGCGGCGCCCGCCCGCAACTCTGTCCTGCGGGCCGAGTAAAGCAATGGCAGCAGTTGTCCTACTGTTAGCGATGAACGCGATGGCCGGAGACTTGACGGGCAAATGGTCCGGGTCATTTAAGGTCGATGGCGCTGACCACGACGTACCACAGCTGTTGATCTTGAAACAAGACGGAAACAAGCTGACAGGTAGCGGTGGCCCGGACCAGAGCGAGCAGTATCCATCGAGAACGGCAAAGTCGATGGCAACCGGGCAACGTTCGAGTTAACGACTGGAGAGTGGACATTCACCTACAAGCTGGAAGCAATTGACGCGAAAATGGCGGGCGATCTCGAACTCAAGAGCATCAACAACGGGAGAATTGCAAAGGTGTCCTTGAGCAAGGCAAAGTAGGCTTTTTCCTTTAACTGCTGCAACCAGGCGTCACAAGTTGAGAATTCCCGCTCATTCCCAGAGCGAATGTACACTGTCAGAATCGCTTCTCAGCGCTCCCGGTGTAGTTTGTGGGCGCTAGAAAGAAGGATGCACATGAGCTCGCTCCTGAAGTCGCTCTCGATTACCTTTGCCGTCATCATCGTTGTGGTTGCGCCGGGAACACCTGCCCGAACGTCCAGGCAAAACGAGCAGTCCCCAGGAACGCCGGCGACGAAAGCGGCCCACCACGTCAAGCAATACACGATCGAACAGTTCCTCGATACCACATCGATCTTCGGTTCATCTTTCTCTGCCGATGAAGCGCAGGTGATGTTCACGAGCAATAAATCGGGGATCTTCAACGCCTATACTGTCCCGGTGCGTGGCGGCGAAGCGGCGCCCTTGACGCACTCGACGAAAGAGAGCACGTTTGGCATCGGCTATTTCCCAACCGACAACCGTATCCTTTACACCTACGACCGTGGCGGAAATGAAAACAATCATCTATACGTGTTGGGCGCCGATGGACAGGAGAAGGATTTGACTCCGGGCGACAAGGTCAAAGCCATCTTTCTGAAGTGGACATTTGATGGCGACGCGTTCTATTACATGACCAACGAGCGCGACCCGAAGTTTTTCGACGTGTACAAGATGCAGACGGCCGACTATCAACGGAAGCTCGTGTATGAAAACACGACTGGTTTGCAGCCGTCCGACATATCTAATGACGAAAAGTACATTGCCTTTGGAAAGCCAAATACTACGTCTGATTCCGACGTTCTGCTCTACACCGTCGCGACCAAGGAACTGAAGAACATCACCCAGCATCAAGGCGATATAGCGAATGCCCCCCAGACATTTGATGTCCACTCAAAATGGTTCTACTACACCACTAACGAGGAGAGCGAGTTTGCGTACGTCAGCCGTTACGACCTCGCCACCGGCAGGAAGGAAGTGGTTGAGAAGGCCCCCTGGGACGTCATGTACACCTACTTCTCGCATAACGGTAAGTACCGGGTCGTTGGCGTCAACGAAGATGCCGTCACACGAATCACCGTTTACGATACGGCGACGGGAAAGCCGATCCCACTCCCCACCTTCCCGCAGGGCGAAATCACGAACGTGGATTTCTCCCGTAGCGAAAAACAGATGGCGTTCTACTTCAACGGAGACCGGTCGCCGTCAAACCTGCACGTATTAGACCTGGAGGGAAAGAACGTCGCACGTCTTACCGATGCTTTGAATCCGGAGATTGACCCAAAGGACCTGGTCGAAGCTCAGGTGGTCCGCTACAAGTCTTTTGACGGATTGGAGATCCCCGCGCTGCTGTATCGGCCGTATCAGGCGGACGCTGAAGCCAAGGCGCCGGCCATTGTGGAAGTGCACGGTGGTCCCGGCGGCCAGTCGCGCCACGGCTACCAGGGGCTCATGCAGTATCTCGTGAACCATGGCTACGTTGTACTCATGGTGAACAATCGTGGCAGCAGCGGTTACGGAAAGACATTTTTTACGGCCGATGACGGAAGGCACGGGCACGAGCCGCTGTGGGACTGCGTAGAGGCAAAAAAATACCTTTCGTCGCTCGACTACTTGGATGCAAACCGGATCGGCATTCTCGGCGGCAGTTACGGTGGTTACATGGTTCTGGCGGCTCTGACGCTCCAACCCGATGTTTTCGACGTCGGCGTCGATTTCTTCGGAATATCCAACTGGATAAGGACTCTGGAGTCGACTCCGCCATATTGGGAGTCGTTCAAGAAAGCCCTCTACAAGGAGATTGGGGATCCCGTCAAGGATCGCGCCAAGTTGATGGAAGTCTCACCGCTGTTCCATGCTGACAACATCCGGAAGCCTCTGATGGTCCTGCAGGGAGCCAACGATCCTCGCGTCATCAAGCCGGAGTCGGACGAGATCGTCGCAGCAGTCAAGAAGCGCGGCGGGATTGTCGAGTATATTGTTTTCGCGGATGAAGGCCATGGCTTCACGAAGAAAAAAGACGAAATCGCAGGCGACAAAGCTGTGCTGGAATTTCTGGATAAGTACCTGAGAAACAAACCCGCGACCGGGGCTCGAAACCAATGACATGAGTCGGAGTGACGCAGTCTTCCCGTCACCAAGACTGCATTCGCACCAAAGTGGCCCTTTCCCGCGCTACATTGTATGTTCATCAGGTATCTTGCGAGCGGAGTTTCATTCCGACAAACCCAAATATGCCGATTGCAAATCGCGCCAGGATGCCCTATCAACGATCTTCTCGTGGCGCCTGGACATTGTCCATCCCCCGAATGTTGGCTGTTTTGAGAAAAATGTACTTTTCAACACCCACGCCTGATTACGTTTAGCAATCAATCCCCGCTACTTGGCGGCGTTCTTAGCCCTCTCCTGAAGGAGCGCTCGAATCTCGTTCTCAAAGGCGTCTTTGTCCACCATGCCGGGATGCGAGTCGGCGATCTTACCGTCACGGTCGATCAGCAATGTCACCGGTAGCGCGTCGACGGCATATAGCCTTGCCAAGTCTTCATTGCCAATCACTACGGTGTAGTTCATCTTCTTCTCTTCAAGGAATGGCTTAACCGATTTCCAGCCGTCCTCGTCCATCGAAACGCCAATCACCGAGAGTCCTTTATCCTTGTATTTATTCTGGAACTCCATGTACCAGGGGATTTCAGTCTTGCATCCGTGGCACCAGGTCGCCCAGAAATCGAGAAGGACTACGCTGCCTTTGTAGTCGGCCAATCTGACAGAGGCGCCGTTAGAGTCGCTGAGAGTAAAGTTCGGGGCGGTCTTCCGTAAATTGTCGGCAGCGGGCGTTAGTGTCGGCCATACCAAGAACGCAGCCACCAGTCCGATTCCCAGTGCGATCTGTGCGAGCATACGACGTAGCATTTGACCTGACCTCCTCAGTTTCCGCGATGTTATCACTTCCTGGAACAGTTTCTTTTCGTTGTTGGCGATCGCGGTTCCGCAGCTTTGCCGGGATCGCGCGTGCCGTCGCACTGGTGCCCTGGAAAGCGCGCAAGCCGGTGGCGGCCGACCTGCAGTTGATTTATCGCGCGGGCACAGCGGTCGCTCGTGCCCGCGGAGGGGACGGGTGCGATAATCGGCGTGACTTTTGCGACCAAGCGATATCCCACGCGGGGGACAGTCTCGATCTAGGAAACTGTCCCTTTCATACGGTTCCGAGTCTCTTGCGCAAAACAGAAATGTTGGCATTGAGATTATTTTCGTCGACCACGGTGTCAGGCCAGGCCTGCCGCAGCAGCGCCTCTTCGGTCACCAGGTGTCCGGCATTCTCGACCAGCATGCGCAGCGTTTCGAACATCTTAAGTCGCAGCGGGACCGGAACGCCATCCCGGAGCAGACTGCGCTCGGCCGCATCCAGGTCAAAGGGTCCGAATTGATAGACGCCGGTGGGGGCTGAGCATTCGGTTTCAGAGAAAAACAATAAGAAGCTAACCCCGCTTAAAGGACATCCACACTAGGTCTGCGGCTTAAGGAAATTGTTTACACGCGGTCGGGCAATCACCGGGTCCTGCGGCACATTATTCCAGCCTGCCTCGGCCCGAAGCCGCACAAAATCACACTGGAGAAACTTGCAATGGCAAAACTGCTCCCAGATCAGAGCTTTTATCCGTCACCGAAAATGGCGATGCAAGCAGCGCCCGAAAAGCTCGCATATGTCGCGTTGCTCAACCAGAACGCAGGAAACTCTGACGCTATGGCGGTTGTCGATCTGGACCCCGGTTCGAAGACCTACGGGAAACCGATCTATCAGCTCGACATGCCTAACGCAGGGGACGAACTGCACCACTTCGGGTGGAATGCGTGTAGTTCCTGTCTGTGTCCATACTCGCCGCATCCGCACATGGAACGCCGCTACCTGGTCGTGCCGGGGCTGCGCTCTTCCCGCATCTACATTCTCGACACCAAGCCGGACCCAGGCAAGCCCCGCTTGGTCAAGGTCATCGAACCCGAAGAGGTGATGAAGAAAACGGGCTACAGCAGGCCGCACACCTCGCACTGCGGACCCGATGGCGTTTACGTCAATGCCATCGGTTCTGTGGACGGCAATGGTCCCGGCGGTATCTTTGTCCTCGACCCCGAAACGTTCGAGATCAAAGGGCCGTGGGAAGCAGAGCGCGGCCCGCAATACCTGGCTTATGACTTCTGGTGGCACTTGGGACACGACACCATGATCACCAGCGAGTGGGGTACCCCATCCATGGTGGAAAGTGGTGTGAACCCGGAGTTGCTACTTGCCGGCAAGTACGGACACGCGCTGCACGTGTGGGATCTGCACAAGCGACGTCACCAGCAAGTACTGGATTTGGGTTCCGAGCATCAGATGGCGCTCGAACTGCGGCCGGCACACGATCCCAGCAAGGCCTACGGGTTCGCGGGCGTAGTTACATCCCTGAAGGACCTTTCGGGTTCGATCTGGCTTTGGCACCGCAAAGGCGGGAACGGCAACGGTCCGTGGAACATCCGCAAGGTGATTGAAATTCCAGCCGAACCTGCCGCTCCTGAATTGCTACCGCCGCTTTTGAAGGGTTTCGGCGCTGTACCGCCGCTGGTGACCGACATTAACCTGTCGCTCGACGACCGCTTTCTCTACGTTTCGTGCTGGGGAACCGGAGAACTGCGCCAGTATGACGTCTCAGATCCTTTCAATCCCGTACTGAGCGGATCGGTGAAGCTGGGCGGCATCGTGCCGCACGAGGCACGCTCGAAAAACTCTGAGCGCGCCCTGAATGGCGGTCCGCAAATGGTCGAGATCAGCCGTGATGGGAAGCGGGTTTATGTCACCAACTCTCTCTACCGCACCTGGGATGAGCAATTCTATCCGGACGGAATTCGCGGCTGGATGGCAAAGCTCGATGCCGGCCACGGAGGTGGCATTCGACTCAACCCCGATTTGTTTCTGGAGTTCGCTAGCTTCCGCCCCCACCAGGTTCACTTGGAGTCCGGTGACGCCTCATCCGATTCCTACTGCTTTTCCTGAGGGGAACGACATGGGACAAATGACAGTGTCATGGCTGACCCTGTTAGGCCTGGGGGCATTCCACGGAATCAACCCCGGCATGGGATGGTTGTTTGCGGTGGCGCTCGGAATGCAAGAGCGCCGCCGCGGTGCGGTGGTCGGGGCTCTGTTACCCCTGGGCCTGGGCCATGGCTTGGCCGTGGCCGCCGCCATCTTGCTGGCGCTGCTCGCGGGCGTGGTCGTGCCGCTGCACTATCTGCGCTGGCTGGTAGGGGTGACACTGATTCTTTTCGGCGCAGGTCGGCTTTTCCGGCACTGGCACCCGCGCTGGGCCAGCATGCGAGTGGGCGCGCGCGGTCTCACCTTGTGGTCCTTCCTGATGGCCTCGGCGCATGGCGCAGGCCTGATGGTTGTGCCGGTGTTCTTGGGCATGGCAACACCGGGCACACAAGTGGCGTGTCATAGTGCTGAGGCAGTACATCTGTCTGCTTCTGCTGCGCTGCTTGCTACCGCGACGCATGCGACTGGTTATCTCGCGGTGACCGCCGCTACCGCGCTGTTTGTCTTTCAGAAAGTTGGGCTTGGTTTGCTGCGCAAGGCCTGGGTCAACCTCGACTTCCTCTGGGCGGCAACCCTAATTGCCACCGGCGTGATCAGCGTTTTTCTGTAAACGGGTGGAAGGCAGTTAAGCGGTGGGGCCTCGCTCTTCTTTCACTCGTTCGACCGCGTTTGTCAGTGGAGTAAGAGGCCGGCTGGGGTTCGTCGGCAGCCGGAGATGTGATCTGACCTTTAACCTTTTGCGATTGTGCCTGAGTCGCGGGCCACTCGGACATTTCGGATCGTGGAACCGTTGCCGAAAATACAGACGGCACATGTCGGAGATACCGAGCGGCAGAGGATTGCTGCTCGCCATCAGTAGAATATCTTGTCTTCGCAGCCCATTCGCTTTTTGGGGAGTGCTCATGCAGGAAGTCGAAAGCGGCTTTGGAAAGCTTGCTGGTTTTCGACATTGGTGCATCCCAACCGGGTCGAACGTACGGCAAGATACAGGGCCTGGGGAACGCGAGGATTCTGCGGGTATTGCTTCGCATAGGCAAGAACCTGGCCCGTCAGGTAGTTCGGAGCAGTGTCCACCGCTGACAGTTGCTCCACTCAGAGGTGGCCACAGCCTTTTGAGAATCGGCCAACCAGCTTGGAAAAGGAGAATCCGGATCCCGGTCCACAAATTTTAAGTTGATATCCTTGCTAAATTCTTCTTAGTGGTGCGCGCGCCATGCCGTGAACAGGGCGCAGATATCCCGATAGCTCACGGCCTCCTCTGCGAAGGCAAAGGTGCCGCGCTCCAGCATCTCCTGGGCGGCGCGAAGAACGGCGCCATGTGCGGCGCGAGACAGGGCGCTTCCCACGCTGACGCGCCTGACGCCGATCGCCGAGAGCTCGGCCAGGCTCAATGGAACGCCTTGCAGTCCCATAACGACGTTCACTGGGCGATCCACAGAGCTGACCACGGCGGCAATGTCCGCCTTGCTGCTGAGGCCCGGCGCATAAAGAACATCGGCGCCCGCCTCTTGATAGGCCTGCAGGCGCCGGATGGTGTCCTTCAAGTCAGGCCTTCCGACCAGATAATTCTCCGCACGCGCCGTCAATGTGAAATGAAACGGAAGGTCGCGCACTACTTGTGCGGCCGCGCGGATTCTGTCCACGGCATGCTCTAGCTCATACACCGCACAATCGGCGCGTCCGGATACGTCTTCAATCGAACCGCCAACCAGCCCAGCTTCTGCGCCAAGCTTGATGGTCTCCGCAACGCTCTCGGGGGCGTCTCCAAAGCCATTCTCGAGATCGGCGCTGACCGGCAGGTCCGTCGCAGAGACCATGGAGGCCACGTGCGCCACCGTTTGGTCACGAGCAATCGTGCCGTCCCGTTGCCCGACAGAAAAGGCATAGCCGGCGCTGGTCGTGGCCAGCGCCTCAAAGCCCAGGTGCTCCAGTAGCCGAGCAGTACCGAGGTCCCACGGATTTGGAATGATGAATGCACGATCACGCTGGTGGAGCGCGCGAAAGGACCGTCCCTTTTCAGCCTGCGTCAACATGGGAATCACGCTCGTCCCAAAAGTTTCGAGGGAAGGCCGAACGTTCGATCGACTACTTCCACGAAATTTCTCTCTTCGCGCAGGATAAGGCGCTTGGTCTGTGCCATAGCGAAATTTTCACGTGCTTCCGGATCTGATTTCAGGCGTGCGCGATAGGCCTCATAGGAGGCGAGACTATCGAATGCAATCAAGCCCCATGCCACATCATTCGTGCCTTCATGCGGAAGAAAATATCCGACAAGGTGGCCACCGCATCGAGGAATGATGCGGCTCCAATTCTCGGCGTATGTCTTGAACTCGTCTCGCTGGAACGGATCGATCTCATAGCGGATGACGCAAGTGATGGTCATGAGTGTCCTCCTGGTGGTCGGTCTGCCGGAGAATCGCCAAAGCCAAGGGTCAGCACCGCCGCAGCGGTCGGCACGATGCCCCCGATTGCTTCGCGGCGGTCGATCCGCCCGGTTGAGGGCTTTGTCGGATGCATACTTGGCAAGATGCCACTTGCCGGACATGAACACTTCGTCTACGATAAAAGTATGGATGTCGAGCGCCACGCTGACGCTGCGGTTTCAAAAATTGCTGCTGCCATCGGTGAGCCGGCACGCGCCCGCATGCTCTACTGCCTGGTGGACGGCCGTGCGCGAACGAGCACCGAGCTTGCGGTGATCGCCGACGTAGCCCCGTCAACTGCCAGCGTGCACCTGCAGCGGCTGAAGACGCAGCGGTTGGTGAAGGTATTCGCCCAGGGGAAGCACCGCTACTACAGTCTGGAGGGAGCCAACGTGGCCGCCGCGCTCGAAGCGCTGAGCGTGCTCGCCAGTGGTTCCCGCGACGTCTTCGTGCCGAACACGCCAAACCGGCTGCGCGCCGCACGGACTTGCTACGATCACATCGCGGGCACCCTGGGCGTCTCGTTGCATGACCGCTTAAAGACACTAGCCTGGCTGTCGGGCACCTCAGGTGCCGATAACGGTTATGACCTCACACCAGTTGGAGCAAAGGCGTTTGAAGCTCTGGGGGTTGACATCGAAGCAACTCGGACGCTGCGCCGCCGGTTCGCGTACGCCTGTGTGGACTGGAGTGAGCGGCGACCGCATGTCGGCGGCGCGGTCGGTGCGGCCCTGCTGAACGTCGCCCTGAAACGAAAATGGGTGGTCCCGGATCTCGACAGTAGAGCCTTAGGCGTCACAAGTCTTGGGCGACGAGAAATACTGGCTCGATTTGGCCTTCAGGTTTGAGCGATTCGCAGGACAAACCCCCGTGGCCCCTGGCGACAACCTTCTTTGTGGCCAGGATGACTCTATATTATGCGAGACTGCATCAGTAGAGCGCTTACGCTATTAGCGCAGTCTGAACCTGACGATTCTGCAAAGCGGGTCATCAGCCCAATACACTGCGCCGACATGACCTCGAAATCAGGCTCCCTGCGCTTCAGAAAGACCAACCCCTCGCAGATGTCGGCGGCGAATTTCACTATCTTTTCTTCCTCCGAACTGGAAGTAGCAACGGCTACGGCACTCATACAACCGAGCTTCGCACGCTCCCCTACCTGTTCGGATCCACCACAGCGACCTTGTTCACTCCACTGCATGCCAGGTACAGCCGTCGATCGGGAGTGGCGACCATGTTGCGAACCACACCGCCACCGGATGGGATCGGCTTCGTACTGAAGCTCCCCGATTTGGGATCGAACCTGACCAGTGTGTTAGGGTTCACGCCCGATTCGCTGTACCAGACCTCGCCATCGTTCGTGATCGCGATCCCATACGGCTCTGACTCCGTCCCTCCCGGCGACGCCCATTCCTTGATCAGCTTTCCGCCCGCCGGATCAAAGTGCCCCAGGTACCCGCGTGCAAAATCGGTGTAATAGATCGTGCCGTCAGGCGCTAGCGCGATCCGCCGCGGGCGTGCGTTCGCCGCTGGCAGCGCATACTCGCGGATTTTCATCGTGTTCTGGTCGATGCTGGCCAGCTTGTTGGTACCGAATTCGCAGAAGAAAGGCACATTGTTCTGCGTAACCACAATGCCATAGGGGACAGCATGTGCCGTAGGTGATTTGGTCAGGATCATCTTGCCGGTTTTCGGATCGAGGCGCCCGATGTAGTTGGTCTGTTCGTTGGTGAACCACAGAATACCATTGTGGTCGAAAACGGGCGTGTGCGGGTCGATTTCGGCTCCCTCCGGCGCGTGATACTCGATGATCTCACCGGTCCTGGGGTCGAGCTTGCCGATGTAACCGCCAGAGATTGCGGTGAACCAGATGTTGCCTTCTTTGTCGGCGACCAAACCGTGGGGCCCGGAATCGCGTGTCTTCAGGGGATATTCCCTGAACTCTCCGGTCTTCGGATCGAGCCGGCCCAGCTTATTCGCCCCCTGACCCGTGTACCAGAGCGAGCCGTCGGGCGCCAGTGCTGGATCGTGTGGTCGCGACCGCGGCGTCGGCACCTCATATTCCTGGATCTGCACGTTCAGAGTTCCCCCCGTTGCAAATCCGGCAACCGTGGCAGCCAATACGAACCAGTACAGTTTGCGCAGAGACATGGGGCTCTCCTTACGCGAAAATTGTAGTCTTTCATCCCTGTTCTTTCCCAGCTTGGATCGGCTAGACGAGCTCTTTCTCCATAGCGCCGGCAGCCGGTGCCTCGCTTTACGCCATCTGGCTGCCCATCTGCGGGCTGGCATGGGCGGGAATGGGCCTCTCTCCAAGAATTGCCCGAAAAAGAATACTGGCGAAATTGATGCTATGTGTTGTGCTGGCCGTCGGTGCAGTGTTCCAGGTTGCTTGCGGCGGAAGCGCGGAACATCACACAACGGATGGCACGCCGCCCGGCACCTACGCCGTCACGGTCACGGGCGGATCGCCAGGATCTCTGCAGCATTCCGCAACAGTGACGCTTGCGGTGCAGTGACCTGACGGGGTGCGACAAGCGGAAGGCCGCTATCCGCACGGAGTGAGGCAGATGCTGGGAATGACAAGATTGTCTTCTGGCCTTCGGCATTGCAAACTGCCGAGATGCCACGATCCACACTGGTCTGCTTGGTTGCGGGCGCATTGGCCGCCGCGATCATGGCTCAAGGCTGCAGCAGAGGAGGCAGCAAGGTAGGTCCCCAGATCACGCCGCCCTCTCTGCCCACACCGCCCCCAACACCAACCACCAAGCGCTCAGAACCCGGTCAGTGACGGTTAAGGCGATGTTACAGCTACCAGTTCCGTAGTCCGATTCGTTTAGAATCGGTTCTCCAACTGTGGAGCGTCCAAATCGAACGTTCGTGGCTGAAGGCCCACAATTCGGTATCTAGCGAGTCTGTAGATGCCGACGGTCGCCGTCCGAACTAATCGATAGGGTGACGCCCCTGCGGCCGGGAGGCTGGATCGTGAATAGAGCACTGTGCTTCTTCGTCGCGTGCGCGGCGGTGACCTGCTTTAGAGCCGTCGCTCAGAACTCCTCGCCCCAACAGACCACACCCGAAGCCCAAGTCAGACTCGGCAATACCTATTTGGCTCAGAAGGACTATTCCTTAGCAATGACCTGGTTCCGCAAGGCAGCAGGGCAAGGCAATGCCGTAGCTCAAAATAACATCGGCTGGCTTTATGAGAACGGGTTTGGAATTCAGCGGGATTATGCGGAAGCCGTTACCTGGTACCGCAAGGCCGCAGATCAAGGGAACACTCGAGCCCAGGAGAACATCGGGGCGCTTTATGAGAAGGGGCTTGGAGTGAATCAGGATTATGGCGAAGCAATGATTTGGCACCGTAAGGCAGCGGATCAAGGAAACGCGAATGCCCAAGTGAATGTCGGGTGGCTTTACCAGAATGGCTGGGGAGTGAAGCAAGATTACCCTGAAGCGCTGAGATGGTACCTCGGGGCGGCTAATAAAGGCAACGCTTACGCGCAGAATGATATCGGCTGTCTTTACGAAAATGGGCTCGGAGTCGATCGGGATTATGCCGTCGCGATGGCCTGGTATTACAGAGCTGCGGATCAAGGCCATGCTGAAGCGGAGAACAATATCGGGCTGCTTTACCGGAATGGGTTGGGAGATAAGCAGGATTACGGCAAAGCAATGACTTGGTTTCGAAAGGCAGCGGATCAAGGCCTCGCGAAAGCCCAAGCGAATGTTGGGTGGCTTTACGAGAATGGCCTTGGAGTGAGTCGGGACTACGCGGAGGCGATGGCCTGGTACCGCAAGTCGGCGCAGCAAGGCAGTGCTCTGGCCCAGAATAATATCGGCTGGCTTTACCAAAATGGTTGGGGAGTGAAGCAGGACTATGCCGAAGCAATGACTTGGTACCGCAAAGCAGCCGAGCAAGGCAATGCTCGGGCCAAAGCCAACATCGAATGGCTCTCCCAGAATGGATGGCAAGGTGACCAGGCGCATGGAACGACACTAGACGACGTTTCGGTGCGTTCCACTTCTGAGAAGGAGAATGTACCCGCCCCGGTGCTGCCGAACGGAATCCGTGCCCCTCGTGCTATTTATCAGCCGGAGCCTGAATATTCAGAAGAAGCACGCAAGGCAGTGTTTACTGGCGCAGTGCTGCTGTGGTTGACTGTCGGACCCGATGGCCAGCCGCGCAATATCAAAGTGGTGGCACCTCTTGGTGTTGGGCTGGATGAAAAAGCAGTCGACGCGGTAAAGATGTGGAAGTTTGAACCCGCCACCAAGGATGGCAAGCCGGTCGCGGTTGAGATCATGATTGAGGTCGACTTTCGTCTTTACGGACTTTCGGGCGTAGGCAAGGTAGAGATCGTTACCGATCCTGACGGTGCGAATTTGCGTTCATATCTTTCCTCTATCATCCTCGAAGCCGGCAAGTGTTGGAGTAAGGCGACGGCGGACAAGACGCGTGCCCCCTTGCTCAAGAAAGGGCAGGTGGCAATCCAATTTTCCATCGGGAAAAACCTGCGAATAGGCGCGACCGAGATTGCCTCGTCTTCGGGCGATGACGTGCTTGATCGCGACGCTCGCGACTGTGTCTCACCGTTGAGTACAGACAAGCCTCTGCCAGCCGAGCTTAACGGGAACGACCTTATAGTCCGCATGCAGTTGCTGTACAACATGGGAGGCGTGTCGCTTAACCCCGTTCATCCGCAAATTGCTGCCGGAAGTAGAGAACAGTTTTACATCGAGACGGCGGGAATTCTGAGCAAAGCGGCGGATTGGAGCGTTACGGGTATTGGCTGCACTGATGCCGCTTGCGGAACGATCTCCACCGAGGGCTTGTACACCGCGCCCGACGTCTTACCAAAGCCTCCCTTCGTACGGGTGAAGGGGACGCTGCCCGGGGCGAATCCGATTCCTGCGTCTGCCGTTGTCACGCTCACGCAAAAACATTAAGCCGTCAGTCACAACCCCGGGGTAGTGGTAGTGCTACGCTCCGTTTTGGAACACATCAACAGCGACGAGGAAGCGTCGAATTGTGTGTGTGATCCTTGGCAACCAAAACGCTCGGTGAGCGTAATGGCGATATTTGTGCGCCGGGCTAAACCGGCATGAAGCAGAGCTGCGAAAACTTACAACCCGGACGCCGACGCAGTAAATATGTGCGGAAGGCAACATGAACAGGGGCGATAACGCGAGTCCATGTTCAGTCCGGCGTAGTCGAATACCCCAGCCACGCCTAGAAACTTCATACACGAGAACCGGGAGACCTCGGAGAAGATGCCTGCGGCGAACGTCAGCCGCAGGACGGCGGGAGAGGGCTCAGGCCACACGGCCCGCGTGTACGTCTGCGAGGAGTCACACCGCGACATAGTACCCATGAATCACTCGAACAAAGACGGGACATCGGCGGCGGAGCGTGAGGAGGGAAGGCTGCGGATCAAGGACAACGCTCTCCCATTCGACACGTACCCGACACAGAGCGGGACTGCGCGTGTCCCACAGGTGGGCGAGTGTGCGGACAAGCTGTACGCTTGGCCGCCATTCATCCGAGATAAGAACCGAATGAGCGCCCGTCCGGGTCTGTGCGGGGGGGGCACCAGGCAACTGGTGTCCCTACCGCGACCGACAACTATCACCCAGGGTCGTTTCTCAAGCTCATGTCATCACTTCTTGCACCAGCCGAAATGCAGATGCGATGACAGGCGACTAGGCGGAAGAATAGAGAGCCTTTTGTAATCGCCAAATGAGATACGGCAACACGGTGAGCGAGAAAATCACCAAAATATGAAACAGGCCGTCGGAAATACCCTGAACGGAAGGTCCAAGGGTCAAGTTCATGCTGATATGTCCGACTCCCCCGGGGACGGCTGGGCGACTGGCGTGAACTTGGGCCGTGCCGCCGGTCAATGCGATCAGAACCAAACCGACAGTGGGCCAAACCCACTTAACTCTTTGACGGGCGGCGATGAGTCCGATACCCCAACCGATGAGAATCGGCGCGTAGAAATAGAGTGACCTGCCGATGCCAAAATAGAAAATCGCGAACCAGGCTGGATATGATCCGTACAAAGGCACATCTAATCGGATGAACGGCGTATTCGTTCCCGGTAGAAAGATCTTCCAACCAGACCACAAGATTGAACAGGCAACGAAATAGGCCCCACCCAGAAAGAAGAGGGGGGCGAGACCGAACATCGCCCACGGCGCTAGGACGCACCAAGATTGGAACTGGCGCTGCTCGATCATCGCCTTGGCGAGATCATCCATCCCGCCGAGTCGGACGAGCGCCGCGGATTCCGCATCCGCTCGGCTAAGGCCCGCGCGTTCTTCTTCCGCTCTTAGGTCGGCCAAATGATCAGCAAGTTCGGTCAGATAACGCCGCACATGCCGTGGCGCGACGCCAGCCCGCAGCAAGCGTTCGCGAAGTTCATCGAACGGCTTCGACATACTGCCCTCCCGTCAGCATCTCTTGGATTGCCGTTGCCAGATTGGTCCAAGCCTTCGACATATCAGCCAATCGATGCGATCCGACGGGCGTTACGGAATAATAGATACGGCTACGGCCGTTGATGGTCTTGCGCCGCGACTTCAGCGCCCCATCGCGTTCCAACGCGTGCAGCACCGGATAGACAACACCTTCGCCGACTGCGATCACCGCGTCGGTGCGGTCACGGATGGCTTGAACGATCTCATAGCCATACATCGCCTCCTGCTGGAGTAGCCTAAGGATCAGGAGCTCCGGAACCCCATTCATAAAATTCGGATTGGTTTCGCGCGCTGCCATTGAAGACCATTATACCTTGTGGTTCGATGTATTAAAGATAATAAAACGCTGTTGTTGTAAATGGAGTCCACGGACAACGTCAGTGCGGTGATCGGGACACACTCAGGAATCGCAAGGAATTCACTATTCGCTCCACAGCGTGCGGTTCCTGCTGATTCCTCGGCCAACGAGCTGAAAAACAATCGAACTTTCCGTCAACGCCGATATTTCGGTCATACTGTTTACTCAAACCGGCGCGCGACGAGTTGATCCGGCAGGCGGCACAGGGCGAGGTGGTACACAACGACGACACCAGCATGCGAGTGTTACGGCTCGCGCGCGAACCGTCGGACGAACGCACGGGCGTGTTCACCAGCGGCATCGTGTCCACCGGCCAGGGCTGGAAGGTTGCGCTGTACTTCACCGGACGCCAGCATGCCGGCGAGAACATCGCCGACGTGTTGCAGCAGCGGGCCAAGCACGCGAGCTCGCCCATTCAGATGTGTGACGCGCTCTCGCGCAACGTTCCGAAGTTGGCTGCGGGGGTGGAGATTCTGCTGGCGAACTGCCTCGCCCATGGGAGAAGACAGTTCGTGGAAGTAGCGGCAAACTTTCCCGGCGAATGTCGCTATGTACTGGAGATGCTGGGCCAGGTGTATGGTCACGATGTCGAAGTCCGCGAGCGCAGCTTGACGCCCGACGAACGGCTGCAGTTTCATCAGGCGCACAGCGGCCCGGTCATGGAGCAACTGCAGCGGTGGCTGGAAACGCAGTTTGCCGAGCGCAAGACGGAGCCGAACTCGCGGCTGGGCAAGGCGATCACGTACTTACTGCGACACTGGCGGCCTTTGACGCTGTTTCTCCGGCAAGCCAGAGCGCCGTTGGATAACAACATCATCGAAAGGGCACTGAAGAGGGCCGTTCTGCATAGGAAGAATGCCTTGTTTTATCGGACGCTGAACGGGGCGCAGGTGGGCGACCTGTTCATGAGCTT
>Ga0137418_10001574_pt1 | contig 21073 bp, 13 predicted proteins | sample CZODoug3_1_2_16f_FD_122242 | JGI IMG/M metagenome (GOLD analysis project Ga0137418, IMG submission 122242) | Vadose zone soil fungal communities from Angelo Coast Range Reserve, California, USA - CZODoug3_1_2_16fungal (Hybrid Assembly) | ecosystem: Environmental > Terrestrial > Soil > Vadose...
TTGCCGTTGCCCGCGATGGCTATTTCTTCCAGGCCCTGGGCCATGTGCATGCACGCTTTCGCACCCCTGCTTTGGCCTTAGCGGTGCAGGCCGGACTTGCCGTTCTGCTGCTCTTGCTGGGCGGTTCGTTCCGGCAGTTCTTCTCTCTCGCCATTTTCGCGGAATGGCTCTTCTACATGATCGCCGCCAGCACCATCTTTATCTTCCGCCGCAGCAAAGTAACCCAAAGTACCTATCGCACTTGGGGGTATCCCATTGTTCCTGCGCTCTTCATCCTCGCTTCTGCCGTCCTTCTCTACTACACGTTCCGCGAGAATTTGCGGTACTCCATTTGGGGCACACTGCTGATTTTGGCCGGAATTCCCGTCTTTTATGTCTTTTCCTCGCTTCGCTCGCGCCAGCCCAACGCCCGCTAGTCCCCGAAGTGGCAGTGCCCGATTACCTAAGTACAAGGTCATTTGACACATTTACCGTGTCCAGATTTCCGCCTAACCTTGAACTCACCCGCGATCTCCTCCCCAATCGTGAGTTTCCCAGGAAGCAGGAGTGTTTTTGTCATGACCCAGGTCGACACGGATCGGCGCCGGACTCACCCGCAGATCAGGCTGCTGCCCGAAAAGCAGATCGATTGGCGCACCATGTGCGTCAGCTACGGCGCACAGACCGTACTGCTCCTGGTCATCCTGGTGCTGGGCATGCTCACGCCCGAAACAATGAGCCTGAAGACGTACAAAATCGAGATGGTGGCATTGAAGCCGTACAAACCGCCACCGCCGCCAAGAATCCGGATCAAGATTCCCAAACTGGTAGCGCGACTGCTGCCACCGGTTCCGATCGAGACCCCGAAAATGATCGTGCCGCGCGAAATTCGCAAGCCCAAGGTGGAGACGCCCGAGGTCGAAGCGCCCAAAGTCAATGTCGAGGCCAAGCTCAACCCGGCGCTGCTGAACTCGAACAAGCCCCTGCCGGTCACGATTCATACCGGAGCGTTTGCGGGCAGTGCCGTGCAGCCTACCGTGAACAAGCCGATTGAGAAAGTGCAAACCGGCGGCTTCGGCGACCCCAACGGACTCAAAGGTGAAGGCAAAGCTGGAGCCAAACTGGTGGCGGCGCAAGTGGGATCGTTTGACATGCCCGTGGGTCCTGGGCAGGGCAATGGCTCGGGCGGCGCCAAGGGCGTCAAGGGTACCGTAGCCAGCGCGGATTTTGGTTCTGGAGTTGCAACGGGGGGCCACGGAGTTCACGGTACCGTGCAGCAATCCGGCTTCGGAGCGCAACAGCCAGTGCAGAAGGTCGCGAAAACCGTAACCGTCGACGCCCCCACAACCGGCGTAGAAATTCTGTCGAAGCCGACTCCGGTCTACACGCAGGAAGCTCGCGACCTGAAATTGGAAGGACAAGTTTTGTTGGACATTTTGTTTACGGCTGACGGTCACGTGCAAGTACAGCGCGTGGTCCGCGGCCTGGGACATGGGCTGGACGAAGCGGCGCAGGTCGCAGCCAGCAAAATGCGTTTCAAACCGGCTATGAAGAATGGACAGCCCGTGGATTCCACGGCAGTTGTCCACGTTGTTTTTCAATTGGCTTACTGATTCGGGGAGAGGAAACTCGATATGCGTTTTACGAAATGGACTTGCACGATACTGATACTGCTGTCGCTGGGAGCGTGGGCGAACGGCCAGGCTCAGAGCGATTCGCCCAAACCTGACGCCGGGCAAGCCCAGCCCGCCGCCCAACCAGCAGCGCAGTCCGCTGCCGTAACGACATCGGCGCCCGCCCCAGCGCCTCCGCCGGTCACGGTTGCTTCGGTAGGCTCTTCCACTTCCGCGCCAGCCACCTTGGCGGTGCCTCCGGCGACCATGGATCAGGTGGTGGACCGTTTCATCGCCCGCGAAAAGGGCTTGGTCGATCTGTTGAAGGATCGCACGCCCGTGGTTGAGACCTATTTGCAGAACGTCAAGGCGGACGTGGATCTCGGTTTGGTTCCTACCGGGGACAAGTACTTCCTCGGTCATATGGACCTCGGCGAAGACATCGAGAACCGGACTTACCTGAAGGACAGCGCCAGCATCCAGAAGCACTTGCTCGGCGGCATGAACAAGCTCTTCACGGTGCAGTACAAACCGCTTGGGTTTTCGTGGATGATTTTCGCGGATCGCGACGAGTTTGACCGCGAGCATTACGAATTTAAGTTCATCCGCCGCGAATTCCTCGGCGACGTTCGCGCGCTTGTGTTCGACGTGACCCCCAAGAAAGAAGCTGGCAACGGCCGCTTCCTGGGCCGCATCTGGGTCGAAGACCAGGATTTCAACATCGTTCGCTTGAACGGCACCTACGCGCCGCACCAGCGCAACGAATACTTCTTCCACATGGATAGCTGGAGACTGAACCTGGTCCCCGGCTATTGGGTGCCTGCCTACATCTACAGCGAAGAAGGCGACTTCCGCTACGGACAGAAGAACAAGTTTGCTTTCCGCGCGCAAACACGCATGTGGGGCTATGACTTGAAGCGTGCCGGCAAAGAAGACGAGCTCACGCAGATTCTGGTGGATTCACCTTCCGTGCAAGACCAGAGCGCCGCCGCACAGGACGCTTCGCCGGTGGAAAGCCAACGTTTGTGGCAGCAGCAGGCAGAAGACAATGCTTTGGATCGCCTCCAGCGCGCGGGCTTACTCGCTCCGGAAGGCGAAGTCGACAAGGTTCTGCAGACCGTGGTCAACAACATGATGATCACGAACAATATCGATCTGCCGCGCCCGGTTCGCTGCCGCGTGCTGCTGACTTCCCCGCTGGAAACCTTCAGCGTGGGCAACACGATTGTTCTCAGCCGTGGTCTGGTAGACGTCCTGCCCGACGAAGCCAGCCTAGCCATGGTGCTGTCGCACGAACTGGCGCACATCGCTCTCGGCCAAAACGTGGGCAGCAAGTACGCCTACAACGACCGGATGCTATTTGCCGACGAAACCACCTATTCCAACTTGGGCTTCCGTCATGATGATGTGGAAGAGCAATCGGCGGACAAAAAGGCTTTAGAGCTCCTGAAGAACTCACCCTACGCGCAAAAGCTGGACGCGGCAGGATTGTTCCTAAGAATGTTGTCGGCCCGCGGCGTAGCCTTGCCCGGACTGCTCAGCGCTCACTTGGGCAATCCCATTGCGGTCAACGGAACGCCAACGCGTTTGACGGACATCATGAACCGCGCTCCGCAGCTCGACATGAACAAGCTGGACCAGATCGCCGCTTTGCCCCTGGGCGGACGCGTCAAGCTGAACCCCTGGGATAACAAAGTGGAACTGATCAAGTCGGCGGCGGTGGCGTTGACTTCAGTCCGCGAGAAGATGCCGTTTGAAGTCACCCCGTTCTTCCCGCGGCTTTCACGACTGAGCATGCCAAGCGAAACTCCGGCAGCGCCGAACACGGCAGCGGCTGGCTCGGCGGCTTCAGCCCCGGCAATGTCCACACAGGCAGCGACCACGCCGGAGACGACGTCGCCGTCGGCGCCAACGACGGTGATGCCAGTGTCCACTTCCAACCAGTAGCACCAGGTTGTGGAACAATACTTGGCCGGGAATCGCGAGCGGCAAGCTCGCGATTGCCGGCCAAATTCATTTTAGGGAACCCCTTCGTGGCACTGCTGAGCAGGATTCGGCCAGCAATTCTCTATCGACAAAGTGCACAGTCTGGCCCCCGTTGTTGCTCCGGCCCTCTTCCGTTGCTCCGGCCCTCTTCGTTGCTCCGGCCTTGTTCCCTGGGCAGCACCCTTTGAAAAATCACAAGCTATTTATTATCAAACAGTTACAAGCATCCTGGAACTTGGGGAACATTTCGCCGGCAGTATCACAACTTGCCCCTTGCTCGGGTTAGTATTAGGTTGCATCTAAAGAGTGAGAAGGTCTCTGTGGACCCGGAGGCGACGACGATGGCGTGCTTTGGAATTGGTCGTTGGTTGGCAGGACTTGCATGGCTGGCGCTATCCACCCCCCTGTTTGCAGATTCCCAGGCGCGGATCGTCCGCTTAAGCAACGTCCAAGGAAATGTTCAGATTGACCGGCGGACAGGCGAAGGCTTCGAGGTGGCGCTGGAGAATTTGCCGGTCTTGCAAGGCTCGCGCATCGCCACCAAGGATGACGGACGCGTAGAGATCGAATTCGAAGATGGCAGCACAGTCCGTCTGGCACCCAATACCAGCGTCGAGTTCACCCGGCTCTCCTTGCGCGATTCCGGCGGCAAGAACACGGAATTGGAAGTCAGCGAAGGTACCGCTTACTTCAATATCAACCCCGGAAAGCGCGACGACTTCGTCGTTGACGTGGGCCACCGCTCCATCAACCTGGACCACGCTGCCCGCTTTCGAGCCACGGTAGACCGGTCGCGCGCCCACATCGCCGTGAGCCACGGCCAGCTCGACCTGTCCGCACCAGGGTCGGACACCGTCCTCGTTGCCAAGGGGCGAACCGCTAGTTTTGACCTTTTCGATCAGGACAACTACTCCGTGGCCCACGACTACGAGGACGGACCCTACGACTCCTGGAACGACGATCTCGACCAATACCACGCGCGCAACTTCCGGCACGCAACCGGCGAAATGCCTTACGGATATGGCTTTAGCGACCTGAACTACTACGGTAGCTACATCTCCGACCCGGGATTCGGGAGCTGCTGGCGACCCTATTTCGCAAACTACGGCTGGGATCCGTTCGCCGACGGCACCTGGGTCTGGTATCCCGGGTTTGGATATACGTGGGTGTCGTCGTATCCGTGGGGATGGGCGCCGTATCGGTATGGCAGCTGGAATTTTGCGCAAGCGGTGGGGTGGTGCTGGCAACCGGGCTTGTGGACCCAGTGGGTGCCGCTGCCGAGATTCGGGCAGCCGCCTCCGGGCTGGAAGCCCCCTGTGCCGCCAACCGGCGGCCACGGACGTGTGCCCCGGATGCACGAAGGCCCAGTGGCGGGCGGCCCAGAGCAGCGGTTTGGCGATCCTACCCGGCGGATGGTGCGCGAGGGTAGCAATGGCGGAGTCGTTCTTGCGCACGGGGGAGCACGAGGGGAAGCCGGGCTGGGCGTGCCTCGAGGCCATGTCAACCTAGGCACCCTCACAGCGCCGCCGACGCCTGGGTCACGAGGGTTCGTCGATGAGCAGAGAGAGAGCGGGGGCCGCAGGGGAGGAACGGGTGCGCCGGTTTCAGGACGTTCTTCCGCGCCACCTTCCGCGCCACCTTCTGCGCCACGGCCTGCGCCACGGCCCGAGCCAGCTCCTCGGATGTCTGCGCCGCCAGCGCCTCGCGCTCCGGCTCCGGCCCCTGCCCCTCGTGGTGGCAAGGGTCTCTGATCGCTCAAAGCTGTTTCCCGGGAAGGTCCGAAAGGCGGCCTTCTGGTATTGTCGTTCGCGACGACCCCTCGCCGTTCTAAAATACCCGAATGCCCGCAACGCCACCGACCCCCGAACACGCGCGCCTGCAGGAGGCGCACGACCTCAAGACCCCCTGGAAGAAGTGGGGACCCTACCTGAGCGAGCGGCAGTGGGGCACGGTACGCGAGGACTACAGCGCCGACGGCGACGCCTGGGACTATTTCCCGCATGATCACGCCCGTTCCCGCGCCTACCGCTGGGGGGAGGACGGCCTGGCCGGCTTCTCCGATGAAAAACAACGCCTATGCTTCGCGCTGGCGCTCTGGAACGGGAACGACGCGATCCTGAAAGAGCGGCTCTTTGGTTTGACAAACCGGGAAGGCAACCACGGCGAGGACGTGAAGGAAGTCTATTTTTACCTCGACAGTACGCCAACCCACTCGTTCATGAAGTATCTGTACAAGTATCCGCAGGCGGCATTTCCGTACGACGATCTGGTGGGCACCAATCGCAATCGCGGGCGAAGCGAGCCGGAGTATGAGTTGCTGGACACGGGGGTTTTCGAGGGCGACCGCTACTTTGACGTTTTCGTCGAATATGCGAAGCAAGACGCCGAAGACATTCTCATCCGCATCACGGTGTACAACCGCGGGCCGGAAGCGGCGCAACTGCAAGTGCTGCCGCATTTGTGGTTCCGGAACAACTGGTACGACGCAAAGCGGCCGGTGATGCCGACGCTGAGCGCCATGCATAGCCTCGGCAATATCACTCTCGCCGAGGCTAGCCATCGCGATCTAGGGGATTGGTTCTTTTATTGCGACGGGGACGTCCCGCTGCTGTTCACCAACAATGAGCACAACCGGGCCAGGTTTTCCCAAGTGGCTAACGCCACGCCGTATGTGAAAGACGCTTTCCACAGATACATCATCCATGGAGAGACCGACGCGGTAAACCCGGCCGGGACGGGAACGAAGATGGCGGCGCAGTACAAGATTACGGTTCCGGCGCACGACAAGAAAGTGATTCGGCTGCGTCTGACGCGCGCCAGCCTGGCCAATCACATCGGGACGCCGTTTTCCAGCAACTACGACGCGGTTTTCTCCCTGCGCCTGAACGAGGCAGACGAGTTCTACCAAGCTCTGACTCCGGGTGCGGCCTCGGAGGACGAACGCAACGTCTATCGGCAAGCGCTTTCCGGATTGCTGTGGAGCAAGCAATATTACTTTTTCGATCTGGAGAAATGGCTGGCGGATCACGGCCACAATCCGCTGCTCGGCATGCGCAATCCTGCCGCGCGCAATGCCAACTGGTTCCATATGTTGTGCGACGACGTGATCTCCATGCCGGACAAGTGGGAGTATCCCTGGTTTGCAGCTTGGGATTTGGCTTTTCATACGCTGGCGCTCAATGAGGTGGATCCTGATTTTGCCAAGAGCCAATTGCTCATGCTGCTGCGCGAGGTCTATCTCCATCCGAACGGCCAAATCCCCGCGTACGAGTGGAGATTCGGCGACGTCAATCCGCCGGTGCAGGCCTTTGCCGCGCTCACCATGTATGGCAATGACAAGCAGAAGTATGGCAGCGGCGACAAGAACTTCCTGAAGCTGGTGTTTCAAAAGCTCTTGCTGAATTTCAGCTGGTGGGCAAACCGCAAAGATCCGTCGGGAAAGAATCTGTTCGAGGGCGGGTTCCTCGGACTCGACAACATCGGCGTCTTCGATCGGAGCCAGCCTCTCCCCACCGGCGGCTACCTGGAGCAGGCAGACGGCGCAGCTTGGATGGCGCTGTACTGCCAGAACATGCTGGAAATTTCCCTGGAGCTGGCCATGGACGACCCCACCTACGAGCCCATGGCTTTGAAGTTCATGGAGCACTTCCTGTGGATCGCTGGCAGCATGGACCGGATCGGAGAGAATCAGGACGAGCTGTGGGACGAAGAGGACGGATTCTTCTACGATCTGCTGCACCTGCCGGATGGCACAGCCGGGCGGTTGAAGGTGCGGTCGATGGTCGGTCTACTACCACTGTGCGCGACTTCGATAATGTCGCGCGACCGGATAGAAAAGTTTCCCCGGCTGCGGCAGAAGGTCGCTCAGTTTGTGCGGAAGCATCCGGAACTGGTGGCCAACATTTTTCCACCAGACCGGGCGGGACGAGATGGAGGCTATCTGTTGGCCGTGGTCACGGAACAGAAGCTGCGACGCATTCTCTCGCGGATGTTGGACGAATCCTGGTTCTTGAGTCCCTATGGCATCCGTTCGCTGGCCCGCTATCACCTGGACAATCCCTACAAGTTTGACGTGCATGGTGTTGACTACACCGTGCAATACCAGCCGGCGGAATCCGAGACCGGGTTGTTTGGCGGGAACTCGAACTGGCGCGGGCCGGTGTGGTTTCCCATCAATGTGCTGATCGTTCGGGCGCTTTTCGGGTTCTACCGCTACTTCGGTGATGACTTCCGCATGGAGTGCCCGACGGGATCGGGGAGGCTGATGACCCTGCACGAGATCGCCGTGGACCTGAGCCAGAGATTGACGAGAACCTTCTTAAAAGACGTGAACGGGCGGCGGCCGGTTTACGGAGCGACGGAGAAGTTTCAACGCGACCCGCTGTGGCGGGACAACATTCTATTTTTCGAATACTTCCACGGGGACAATGGCGCGGGACTCGGGGCGAGCCACCAGACCGGGTGGACGGCAACCGTGGCCAGGATGATCCAATTGGCGCACATGAAGCCGGACGAGTACCTTACGGCTGGCTCGGCGAATCACGGAGTGCTGGTTGGGAAGAGGTAGCGGAACCGAATACAAGATCGTTCCCCTTGGGCCGGGATGACAATGTGCAAGAACCGCTCATTCCTCCTTGAGGACGATGTGCCGCACGTGCGGCATGGGCTTGGAACCTTTGCGGTCGCGCCAGAGAATCGCGTTGAGGGACCTGGAATCGGCGGCGTCGGCATGGGAGAAGTCGAGTTTTGCGGATTCCTTCGCGCCGGGGTCGGCGGGAGAATTGGCCGTGTAAATCAGGCCATTGTTCTGGTTGCGGTAGTCGGCGGAGAAGGGTGTCTGGTCACCCTTTCCTGAAAATAGGCCTGTCATGAGCGGGGCATACGCGTCGTTCACATTCATCGGGGGCAGCCCTACCAGCGCTTCGAGCGTGTGCACCAGGCTCACCGTGGTGAAGAACTCGTGGTGTACCGCCGGATGCTCGGCGGACCCGGGCGCGTACTTGCTGATCACGAACGCCGTGCTGCGATGGGCATCGACGTGGTCAGCGCCATCCTGGGCATCGTCCTCCAGAATGAAAATCGCCGTGTCTTCCCAATAGGGGCTGTGGGAGACGGCCTCGACGACCCGGCCGACGGCGAGGTCATTGTCGGCTACGGACGCTGCCGGGGTAGGGGAGCCTGCCTTCTTGCCGGCGGTGTGATCGTCGGGCAGGCGGAGAAAGACGTAGTTGGGCAATTCCTGATCGCGCTTTCCGCGGTTACGAACGAAGCCGTCGAACTCGTTGAGAAACTCATCGACACGCAGTTGGTCGGGATAATTGGTCTCGAAATCCGCGAAGTTGGGGTCGAAGTGGTCGCGCAGCTCCGGCTTGGTCGCAACATCACGTTTTATAATTGGAATGGACCAGGGATACGGACTCGGGGAGCCCTTCGGCCGTCCCAGGTGTGCGGGCAGGGGCTGGCCAAAAGCAATCGAGGCCTTCGGGCACTCATGTCCGGGTGGAGGAGGCGTGCCTGCCTTGGGGGAAGGCCACTCCGCGGGCCTTTTCTCTTCGCACCACTCGGTGGCGACGAATTCCCCGTAGTGCCGGTAGGTGAGCGCGTGAGCGGCAGCGTTGCTGAACAGGTACTTCGACTGCGGCTCGTTGACGTCGGGCAAGTTGTGCTGAAGGGGGTATTCGTCGGCCACGAGACCCTCGTAGTCGTAGGTGCGCTCGCTGCCCCGGTAGTTGATTTGCCAAGTCTTCTCGTTGTAGTCCGTGGTCGCGGCGGCGAGCGACCACATGTGACCGTCGCCGGAGACCTCGCCGGAATCGTAGAAGTTGTCGAGCACCCCAAACTGGAGCGCAAGTTGGTGTTGATTGGGAGTAACGTCTTCGCCATAGAGGACCAGCGAAGGATCGCCGTCGCCTACTTTCAGATCCCCTAGAATCTGGTCGTAGGTGCGGTTCTCTTTCACGATGTAGATGACGTGGTGGATGGGATTGTGGCCGTTAGCAAAGGGGAAACTGCGCGCTTCCGCCAGCAGAAGGTTCTCGTCCTGCGCGGCGCGGGTGAAGGCGGGAAGTTGCTGGCGCAAGTCTCGGATCTTGAGATGAGCCAACGAACCATGCAGCAGCGTCGGAATATAGGGAAACTCGTGCCGGCGTTTGGAGTGATTTTCGGCAGCATTCCGTTGCGCGTTGGCACCGGTGCCTCGGCCCTTACCGGAGGCAATCCAAAGATCGTCGCCGCGAGCAGCAATGGCGGAAGGGTACCACTCGGTAGGAATAAAGCCCAACGCAGGCCGGGGCTTGCTGGTTTCGATGGGTCTGTTCGTTTCAAAAACGGCTACGGAGTTGGTTCCAGCGTTCGCGGAAAATAGAAGTTTGCCATCTCCGGAGAGCGCGAGGCTATTGGGAACGCTGCCGGTCGATTGCTGCCCGGGCAGGAGGGTGGAGAACCAGGCCGAAGGCTCACCCTTGGCAGTATCCACGGCGGCTACCAGATCAGCGTTCGACAGGGCCACGTAGAGCTCGGAATCGTCCGCGCTGAGAAGCAGAGCCGTGGGATGGGAGCCAGGATCGGTAGCGACCTTAGGTTCACGCAGGGTGATCGTGCGGACAACCTTGCCGGATGCGAGCTCCAATTCTGCAACCTTGGAAGCATTCCACAGGCTGCACCACGCACGCTTGCCATCGTGGGCTACGACGACCGTATAAGGAAACTCAGCAGGAATGAGGCGGTGTTGACTGAGATCGAAGTGTTGCAGTTCCCTGCCCGTCTCAGCCTCGACCAGGATGACGTTGTCGGAGAGATTGTTGGCGATAAGAAGTTGATCGTGTCCATCGTGAGCAACGACAGCCAGTCCAGCTGGATACGGGATCGCCTGGCCCCGGCCGAGTTTGAATAGTCCTTGCGCGATAACCTTGTCGGCGCCGACGGCCTGCGCGCCAATCTTCAGAAAGCGTTCGGGCGTGATCTTGCCCTGGTCCAAGCGGTACACGGCGATGCCGTTGCCGGTGCTGTCTTTCTTGGCTCCGGTGGGATCCGTGATGGAACCGAAGGAGGCGTAGAGATGAGAGCCGTCGGTGGAAAAAGCGAGGCCCAGGAAGTAGCTCTGTCGGGCGCCTTCCCCGAGGCGGTCGTCGGGAAAATCGGTGAGCTGGTTCTTGGCGAGATCGACCATCGCGATCGATTGTTTGGTGCCAGAATCGGCGGCACCGTAGCCGTTGTTGAGGAGGGCGGCGTAGCGGTTGGTGGGATCGAGGGCGATGACGGTGGAAAGGCCGTTGGTCTTCTGCGGTTCGCCCGGCAGGCGCGGGGGCAAGGAGCGTCCCGAGGGTAGCGGGTCTTGAGCGCTCGGCTTGGTCTGGTCGGCAGCGGGTCCAGCGCGGAGAGCCAAGACGGAAAGAAGAGAAATCGAAGCAACGCCGACGATCGCGAGGCGTACACCAGAAGGCATAGGGCGGCTCCGTGGAGACATGGAGTCAGTATAGAGGCTGGGAAGACACCACCGAGCTGCGCTCGGGGCGCCGCTCGAGCGCTCAGGTTCCGCTGATCGGTTGCGGCGCGGGTTCAGGGCTTACGTTATGCCGAACGTCGTCACCGCGTACCCAGAAGATGACATCTTCCGCGATGTTGGTGGCATGGTCGGCGACGCGTTCGAGATTGCGCGCAATGAGCAGAGCGTCCAAAGCCTGGCGGGTGGATTCCGGATTCATATTCATATTCTTCACGAGCACGATAAAGGCTTCATCGCGCATCCGGTCGACGACGTTATCCATTTCTAGAACAGCTTGCGCCAGTTCGGCTTTGCCTTCGACAAACGACTCCAGGGAGCGCCGGACCATGGCGGACACGGCCGTGGCCATGCGCGGGATATCGACCGGCAGGTCCACGGCGGGCAGCTCGACCATATCCATGACGCGCTCGGCAATGTTGACTGCCTGGTCGCCGACGCGTTCGAGATCCGCATTGATCTTGACGACCGCGAGGAGGAAGCGAAGATCCACGGCCATGGGCTGCTGCATGGCCATCAAGTCGAAGGCGGCCTCGTCGATCTCACGCTCGGCAGCGTTGATGATCGTCTCGTTCTCAAGAACCTGGTGGCAGCGGTTGAGATCGCGGTCTTTGTAGGCCTGACAGGCACGTTCCACCGCCTGCTCCGCCAGTCCGCCCATGCGGAGCAGTTTCTCCCGTAGATCTTCGAGACCTTGCTGGAAACGCGTGCGCATTATCCGAACCTGCCTGTGATGTAGTCTTCCGTCCGTTTATCGGAGGGATTGGTGAAAATTTTCGTCGTTTTGTCAAACTCGATCAACTTGCCCAACAAGAAAAATCCAGTGTACTCCGCCACGCGGGCGGCCTGCTGCATATTGTGCGTAACGATCACGATGGTGTAGTGCTCTTTGAGCTGGAAGATGAGGTCTTCGATCTTGCTGGTAGAGATGGGATCGAGCGCCGAGCAGGGTTCGTCCATGAGCACGACTTCGGGCTCCACCGCCAGCGCACGGGCGATGCAAAGGCGCTGCTGCTGCCCACCGGAAAGGCTGGCGCCGGACTTCTTCTTCAGGTCGTCCTTGACCTCGTCCCACAAAGCTGAGTTCTTGAGGGAACGCTCGACGATCTCGTCCAGCTGCTTGGCACCGCGGAAGCCATTGAGCTTCAGGCCGGAAGCAACATTGTCGTACACGGACATGGTGGGAAACGGATTAGGTTTCTGGAACACCATGCCCACTCGGCGGCGCAGTTGCGTAGAGGACGTGCCGTTGTAGGCGTCGACCTCGCCAATCATGATGCTGCCCGCGGCCCGGGCGTCGGGGATGGTCTCGTGCATGCGGTTGATGCAGCGCACGAACGTAGACTTGCCGCAGCCGGAGGGTCCAATCACGGCGGTGCAGTGGTTGGCCAGAGCCGTCATGTTGATGTCGTACAAGGCCTGCTTCTTGCCGAACCAGGCGTTCAAGCTCCTAACTTGGATGCCAACGCCCATAATCTACCGAGCTCCACGGAGGTTGCCACGGCTGACCGCAACACGCACAGCTGAAACGGAAAGAACAATCATGACTATCAGCACCAGCGCGCCCGCCCAAGCCTGCCGGTGCCACTCGTCAAACGGGGAGTTCGCGTAAGTGAAAATCTGAAGAGGTAAGGCCGCCGTGGGCTCATTCAGATTCAAGCTCCAGTACTGGTTGCCCAGGGTGGTAAACAACAGAGGAGCGGTCTCGCCGGCCACACGCGCGAAGGCGAGCATCACTCCAGTGATTACGCCAGAAAGCGCCGTGCGCAGAGTGATGGAGAGCGTCGTGCGCCACTGCGAAATCCCAAGACCAAAGGCGGCTTCGCGAATCTGCGCAGGCACGAGGAGCAGCATCTCTTCCGTGGTCCGCGTAATGGTGGGAATCATCATAATGGCCAGAGCCACACCGCCGGCGAGCGCGGAAAAATGCTTCTGCCGGATGACAACGATGGCGTAGGCGACGATACCAATGACGATCGATGGTACGCCGTTGAGCACGTCCGAGGTAAAACGTACAACCGACCCAAACCGGCCACCTCGTCCGTACTCCGCCAGATAGATGCCCGCCCCGATCCCGACCGGGACACCCAGCAGGCTAGCGATCCCTAGAATCAGCGCGGACCCTGCGATCGCGTTGGCCATACCTCCGCCCGTTTCGCCCACGGGTCTAGGCATTTTTATCAACAAATTCAGGTCGAGCGAGCCGATGCCTTTGTAGACGAGGTAGCCGAAGATGGCAAATAGCGGCACGATCACCATGACCATGGCCAGCACGGAAAGCAAGGTCATCACCCGATCCGTGATCCGCCGGCCCAGACTCACGCTGAGCATTTGCCCTGAATTCGGCGTACCCATGACCAAGTTGGGGCCTAGATTGGGAACTGGATCAGGCATGGCCCCTCGCAGGTTGCCCTTTCGTCACCGACCAAACCAGGAGTTGGGCAAAGGCGTTCACAACGATGGTCACGAGGAACAGCGCGAGGCCGATTTCGATGAGGGCGCTGGTGTAGAGGTCTCCGGTCGCTTCGCTAAATTCGTTGGCGATTACCGAGGCCATGGTGTAACCCGGGGCAAACAAGGATCTCGCGATCTCTGGCCGGTTGCCGATCACCATGGTGACAGCCATGGTTTCACCCAGTGCGCGGCCCAAACCCAAGATGATGGCTCCCACGATACCCGTTCGAGCGTTGCGTAACACTCCTAAACGAATCATTTCCCAGCGCGTCGAACCGAGCGCCAGAACCCCTTCACGTTGGTGCGAGGGGACGGCCGACACCACTTCTCGGGCAAGGGACGAAATCACAGGAATAATCATGATCGCCAGCACCACACCGGCGGCGAGCATTCCGATACCGAAAGGAGGGCCTTCAAACAAACCCGTCCAGCCCAACGTTTTCGCCAGCACCGGCTGGATATACATCCGCAAGATGGGCACCAGCACAAAAACTGCCCACAAACCATAGATAACACTCGGGATAGCAGCTAACAATTCGGTGAAGAACGAGAGCGGTCCGCGCAACCAGACCGGGCACATTTCGGTCAGAAACACGGCTGTACCTAAGGAAAGCGGGACGGCAATCAACAGGGCCAGCAGCGACGAAACCAGCGTGCCGTAGATGAAGGGCAGTGCCCCGAAGTGGTCCTGAACCGGATCCCATTCCTGGCCAGCAAAGAACTTCAGTCCAAAGGCGTTCCACGACAGGCGGGAGTTCACGACGAGTTCGTAAACGATGAGGGCGAGAATCACGAGCACGAACGCGGCACAGGCCCACATGGCATAGCGAAACAGCTCATCCGGCCAGCTCGCCTGCTGCGAGTGCGCCAGCGGCGAGGGGCGGCGCTCGATGGGAGCTGCGAGTTGAGGTCCGGCGGCCGGGAACTCCTGGAAGGATCCGGACATGGGAAAGGCAGGGTCTGCCATCGCGGGATACTAGCATGGGAGTGTTACAAAGATGTTAAAAAGAAATTTGGTTAGCGTCCTACGACTTGTAATTTAGGACACTGCCGAAATTTGGGCAGTGTCCTCGAACGCTCGATGAGGGGGCTACCGAAGTTTGGGGCAGTGTCTTAAAACCTGTGCGATGGGAAGACGACTGGAGCCCGGACTTCTCGAGCTCTATCTTCTTTATGAAGGCGAAATCGGGTTGGTTGCGCCAATCTCCCGGTACAATTCAAACCGTAGCCCGAATCGCAAGCTTAAGCCCACATGCCGGTCTTCGCCGCCGTAGACATTGGCTCCAACTCTGTGCGCTTGAAGATCTCCCGTCTTCAGGGCAGCAAGCTCATCGATCTGCACGAAGACCGCGCCGTCACGCGTCTGGGCGAATTGGCCTTCCGCACGGGATATCTTGCGCCGGACGCCATGGCGGACACGGTCAAGATCCTGCGCCGTTTTCACAAAGCCGCGCAGAAGCTGGGTGCGGATCGGGTGCGTGTGGTGGGCACGAGCGCCATGCGCGATGCTCGCAATTCGCAGGCGTTTCTCGAATGGGTTCGATCCGCCACTGGCTGGAACGTGGAAATCATTTCCGGACAGGAAGAAGGCCGCTTGATTCACCTGGGTCTGGTTTCGAACCTGCGCCTTCCAGCGACGCCCGTGCTCATGATGGACCTGGGCGGTGGCAGCTGCGAACTCACGATTTCGAAACAAGGACACATCAAGGAGACCACCAGCCTTCCGCTGGGCGCGGTCCGGCTTACGAATGAATTTCTCAGGCACGATCCTCCGCGCAGCGGAGAGTTGGAGCGCATGCGCGGCTTCATCACGCGCTATGTTGGCCGCGTGGCCGCGCAAATTTCGCGCGCAGGCATCAAAGCAACCATCGCAACCTCGGGTACGGCAGCCGCATTGGCGGCGCTGAGCGCGGCAGCAGCGAAGCCGCCGGGGAGTTCGAAAAAAGGCCTGGTCACCCAACACTCCGCCCGGCGACTGACCAAAATCCTAGCGCAACAGAGCGTCGATGAGCGCAAGAAGCTGGCTGGCATAGGCCCGCGGCGGGCCGAGATCATCATCGCCGGCGCATCTGTGTATGCCGAGATTCTCGAGCGCTGCCGGCTTTCGGGATTCCGCTATTCCCCGCTGGGATTGCGCGATGGGTTGCTGGCGCAAATGGCTGCCGAATACGACAGTCACACGCGCTCCGGTAAGCAGATTGAGTCGGAGCGCTGGGATTCGGTTATGGCCGCCGTCCAGCACTACCGCGTGGAGGAAGATCATGCTTTGCGGGTGCGGGAATTCGCGCTCCAGATCTTTGATGTTCTCAAATCATGTCATCTGCTGCCCCCGGAATATCGCGAGTTGCTCGGCGCCTCCGCCATGCTCTATGAAGTCGGCGACTACATCAACCGCAACGGGCGCCACCGGCATACGCATTACATTCTGGCCAACTCAGAAATGGCCGGATACACCCCCGAGCAGCGCATGGTGATCGCCGCCATTGCGCGGTATATGGGCAAGACGCAGCCGCTGCCCGCCGATGTCCTGATGAAATCTCTTCTACTCTCGGAACAGGAACGGGTGCGGAAAGCCGTTTGCCTGCTGCGTTTGGCGCGGGCGCTCAATTTAGGCCGCAGCGACTCTGTTCGGTCGGTACGGATTTACGCGCGAGGGGCCGATGTCAAGCTCACCTTGGTTCCCAAGCGCGGCATGGGAGCCGACCTCGAACTCTGGGCGATCGAAAAGGAACAACTCTACTTCCGCGAGCTTTTTGGACGCACGCTCTCGGCCACCGTAGCCTGAAGTGCGCGAAGAATTCGCGGGGTCACGCACCACAACAATTCACCGGAGTTCCGCCGCAGTTCGATGCGCGCCACGGCGCCTTTCTTGAGGTCAACTGCTGCTTCGCATCCGGAGACGCTGATCATTTTGCCGACAAACTCGCTGAGGTTGGGATTGTGTCCCACCACCAGGATGGCGTCCTGTTTGCGGTGCTTTTCGAGAAGTGCGCGAAAATCCGCGAAGGTCCCGGCCGGACGCAAGGCTGCCTCCATTTGGATTTTTCCGTCAAAACCCATCTCATTCCCCACCAGAAATGCGGTTTGAGCGGCGCGCTTCAGCGGGCTGGAGACGATGGCCTCCACCTGCACATCGGCGGCGGCCAAGAACCGTCCAATTAAGCCGCACTGTGCAATCCCCTCCCGGTCGAGGCCGCGCTTCTCGTCCTTCCCCGGACTGTCAAAAGGCAGGCCGGCACTGGCGTGGCGTAGGAAATAAATGACCATGAGCGCTTAGCTTTCCTTTCCGATCCGGTCGCGAGTGCGTCGTGCCCGCGGCAAAGGGATGGCATCGGGAGCTAGCTTGCCTTCCGCCAAGGCCATGAAAAACTCCTGGGCGTTGAAGCCGTCTTGTTTGGGACGCTGCTGGTCGCGTCGTAGGCGACGGGTGTGCTGGTAGGTTCCGTCGCGCTCGAGTAGGCGGGCTTTCCGGTTGTCTTGCAGGAGAGCATCCAGGATCTCGTGGCGAATGCGTTCGCGAATCATCTCGTCGCGGACGGGGACCAGCACTTCGACCCGGTCGTAAAGGTTCCGGGGCATCCAATCGGCACTGCCAATCCAGGTCTCGCCTTCGCCGCCGTTGGCAAAATCGAAAACCCGGCTGTGCTCTAAATAGCGGCCAACGATGCTGCGTACATGGATGCGGCTACTCACTCCCCGAATCCCTGGACGCAACGAGCAAATTCCCCGCACGATCAGGTCGATCTCGACGCCCGCTTGCGCGGCGCGGTACAGGGCCACCACCATGTTCTTGTCGAGCAGCGCATTCATCTTCGCAATGATGCGCGCGGGACGCCCAGCCAGCGCGTGCTGAGTCTCACGGTCGATCAAGGCCAGGCATTGCTCCGCCATATGCAAGGGCGCCACCAGGAGCGGATCGTAGTCGGGATGCTCAGCATAAGCAGTGAGGAAGCTGAACACGTTATGTACGGCGCTGGTGATTTCCGGATCGGAAGTAAAAAGGCTGAAGTCAGTGTAGATTTTCGCGGTCGAAGGATTGTAGTTGCCGGTTCCGATGTGGCAATAGCGGCGGGTGACACCATCGGGATCGCGGCGAACCAAAAGACACAGCTTGCAGTGCGTCTTCAGGCCGACCAATCCGTGGAAGACCTGCACGCCCGCGTCTTCCATATCACGCGCCCAGCGGATGTTAGAAGCTTCATCGAAGCGGGCTTTGAGTTCGACGACCGCAGTCACTTCCTTGCTCTCGGCGGCTGCGATTAGCGCCTGTACGATGGGGGAATTGTCGCCAGTTCTGTACAGCGTCTGCTTGATGGCGAGCACATGGGCATCGTTCGCCGCCGACGCTACAAACGACACCACAGCGTCATAGGAATCATACGGGTGGTGCAGCATGACGTCGTGTTCGCGCAGTTCTTCGAATAAATCCTTCGTCTTTCCGGTGAGCCTCAATTCGCGTGGCGTGAAGGGGCGGAACTTCAGCTCAGGACGATCCGTCTCACCGTAAACCGTAAAAAGACGTGAAAGATTCACCGGCCCATCCACGGAGAAGACCTGCCACGGGTCCAGTTCGAAGTTGGTGCGCAGGCGGTCGATGATTTCCTGGTCGGCGTTCGCCTCGATCTCCAAGCGCACGGCGTCGCCCTTGCGGCGGTTATGCAGCTCCGCGCGCACCGATTCGAGGATGTTGCGCGACTCTTCTTCCTGCAAGTAAAGATTGCTGTTCCGGGTTACCCGGAACGCAGCTGACGACACAATTTCGTAGCCGCGATACATCCGCGCGGCATGATGGGCCACCAAGTCGGCGAGGAAAATATAGTCGGTGGTACCCTCGGAAGGCACTCGGATGAGGCGCGGCAGGGAACGCGGCACGGTTACGACGCCCATGTACGTCATCGAGGAGCGGCGGCGGCGGCGGAGCAGAAAGGCCATGCACAAGGCCTTGTTAATCACCCGCGGAAATGGGTGCGCTGGATCCACGGTCACGGGCGTTAGCAGGGGATCCAGTTCCTTCTCGCAGTACTCCTCGGCAAACGCTCGCGCCTCGGAGTCCAGATCCTCCATCCCCAGCACGCGGATCCCGTTTTCCATTAACTCGGGCAGGAGGGAATCGTTCCAGCAACGATATTGCTCATCGACAAATCTCTTCGCGGTTTTGGCGATCAGGGTGCGCTCTTCCGAGAGGGTCAGCCCGTCTGGGCCACCCTGCGTGAAGCCGTCCTCAATTTGCTGCACCAAACCGGCTACGCGGACTTCGAAGAATTCGTCGAGGTTGTTGGCTGTAATCGCGAGAAACTTGACTCGTTCCAGAACTGGATTGCTCTCGTCTTCGGCTTCCTGCAAAACACGGCGGTTGAACTCCAGCCAGGAGGCTTCGCGATTAATGAAATAGGCCGGATTGTCGAGAGCGGCGCGGGCCATGGCGATTCGGGGTTTTCAGTGTTTCTTCGGAGCTTCCGAATCCGGAGCCGAGGGTTTCTTCTTCTGAATTTCCCAACGCATCTCAGCGTCGGAGTCTAGACACTGCACGAACAGGTGCCGATGGTCCACCCTAACCTTCACTGCTTGTCCAGCTAGACATCCGTCGGGAATCACTTCCCTGGAGGATTTCGGTTCGTACTCAACGGTGTAAACCAGTCCCGCGGAATCAATCTCGGCCTCGAAATACGGTTCTTCGACTCCGACCGGGGTATTGACGACGTAGTATTGCGTGCGCGAGCGTGACTTCTTCTCTAGGGCAAGCACCACTCCTGGCTGGCTCGCCTTCACCTTCTCGGCGGCCTCGGCGCCCAGAACTGCAAGGCCCAGGGCAACGGCGAGAAGCATCGTTCTGCGGCTCATACGACAAACTCCCTTGTCCTTCAGTATAAACGACGGGCCTCGCAGTATAAACGACGGGCCTCGACTCGTTGGCGGCGACAAAAGACTCGGGCGCCGGCTGGTTGGCCGACGCCCGGATCGTGCTCGCTGGCGAAAGTTAGAAGCTATAAATAATGTCGAACTGCAGGCGGTTGAGGTACTTGTCCGTCTGGCCGGCTTTGACGCTGGCCGGAAAGACCGCATTTTGCAGCGCTGTGTTCAGCGTACGGCCACGCCAGAACGTGAACCCGGCCGTCGTATTCGGGTTCAACCGGTACAACGCGTAGAAGCGATGTTGCAGGATGTTTGTCGGAGCACGCTGATCGCTTTCGACGAACGAGGCGATGGCAGAATCTTGCTCCTGCCGCAACCACGCGTAACCAACCTGGATGTCACCCTTATGCAGTGTCTGGCCAACGCTCACATCGAGGGAGTAGGCCAGCGCCTGTTTGCCAAATTGGGTCAGCACGGGAGCGATTCCCGTAACCGCGTCGGGGTTTCCGAGAGGGTGAGCAATGGCGTCGAGATTGTCTTCGAACTCACCCACCACGTTGAGAGGTAAACGCTTAAACGGCGTTTTGAACTGGTTGTTGATGATGAAGTCCGCGTACAAGAAGCCCGAAGCAAAGTGCGGGACACCCTTCGAATCCACCACCAGTGCGTTGGTCATTCCGTTCGGAGCGAAGATGCAAGGCGGTGTGATCACGATGGGCACTGCCACAGGAAGCCCCCCCACCGTCGCGGATCCGGTGGTCGCTCCCTTGGGGCTCTGACAGCCTTGGCCTTCTCCGGGCACGTTGATGGTAACGGTGGTAGGCGACGGCTGGGCTGGTGTCGGATCGGCCACTGTCGGTGGAATTACCACCTGAATCACGGTTGATCCGGTATTCGCCGCCACCGCAAAGGCACTGGACTGGAGGATGGCATCCGGACGGTTCCACTTCGTTGCCGAGAATGAAGCCGTCGCCGTCCACCAAGGGAAAGGCTGCAATTTAGCCGAACCGTGCGCACCGAGGGCATACGAATCCTGCTGATTCTTACTCGTTGTGCTCGTTGAAATCTTACTAGCCTCGTTGTAGACAAGCTCATAAGCACCCACGGTGAGGTTCTTGACGACTGGATTGTGCAGATCGAAGGAGAGCTTTTCGCTGAAGCCTTCCGGGTTCAGGTCGGGATCGAAGGTCACGCCCGTTCTGATCCAAGGGTAAACAAATTTGCCCGCCGTCAATTGCAGAGCCTTAAACTGGGTGGGGTTGTAAGTGACGTAGGCGCGGTCCAGACCGATCGTCTTGCGATCAAAGTTATTGGTGAGCGTCTCGTTGGTCGTAGTGGGATCGCCCATTGTCCCGGTCGCCAAGGCAATGCCGCCGAGGAAAGACTCGCCGAGTTTGCCCTCGATACCAAAGCGGGCACGTATACGAGCTCGGTTCCGATCTGGTTGAGTTTCCTGGGTGAAGTTTTCGCCGCGGATGCGAATGTCTCCGCTGAAGCGGAAGCGCCCCAGCGCCGTTTCAAAAGCGCTCAAGCGTTTCTGATCTTCGACGGTTGTCAAAGCGCTACTTGTCAGCGTGGTTTTCACATCCGTCATTTGGTTGGCTAGGCGGTTGTAAGCTTCCCGGTCCTGCGCGGCACCCGCTTCGACGGCAGCGGCGCGAGACTGCGCCTCCGACGCAGCCGCCTG
>Ga0137418_10001575_pt1 | contig 21071 bp, 22 predicted proteins | sample CZODoug3_1_2_16f_FD_122242 | JGI IMG/M metagenome (GOLD analysis project Ga0137418, IMG submission 122242) | Vadose zone soil fungal communities from Angelo Coast Range Reserve, California, USA - CZODoug3_1_2_16fungal (Hybrid Assembly) | ecosystem: Environmental > Terrestrial > Soil > Vadose...
GAAGAATAGGAAGACGGCGGTTTGTCGTCCGTTTCAGCTCCTCGCGATAGGTTGCCAGCCTCGGCTGCGGACACACTCGACACAGCGGTAGCCACAGAAGACAGCCCCGAAGCGATGGCCAGAGCAGGGGTCGGAGGCTCGTGCGCTTTCGCCGGACGCTGAACCGGCTCACCGCGCCATTTTTTTTCTTCGCAGTCCACACATAACACGCGTCCCTCGGAGACCGGAAAACCGCAAGCCTGGCACCTGTGCACATTCCTGAGGGCAGGTGGCACAGCGATAGAATCGGATGTTTGAGCTGGCGGGCTGCCGGTGTTCGCGGTCGCCGGGGCTGACCACAAAACTGCTCTTTTCGGCGGAGAATCGTTGGGAACGACCACCGGCGGGGCCTCGGAGTTCGAAACGTCAGGGCTTGGAACATCACGAGCCGGGAGCTCAGCCTCCGGCACATTAGCCGGCGTCGCGGTCACACTTGCGGACTCCGGGGAAGTTTTCGAATCGGCTGTCGAGACTGCGATAGATGAGGAAGATATCTCCGCGCCGCATTCTGTTTTGATTTCCGTCTGCAATTCGACCGGAGATTGCGGCGACGCGATCTGCGGTTCGGGGGTTGGCGGCGGCGGAGGAGTCACCATTGATAGGGCAGCCTCATCGGAAGGGACCTCCGCACCCACGCGCAAACTAGCTGCCCGGGCGTGCTGGACCGCAGTCTCAACCATCTCTCCCAAACGCTGCAGAGCGGAAAGGTCGCGCTCATCGAAGGCCTTCGGACGGCCCGAAAAAAGTTCGAACACCCCGAGCACTTGGTCTTCGCTCACGATCGGCATGACCACCACGGAGGCGATTCCCAATTCGCGGCAGCTCTGACGGTTCACGCGGGGATCGCTCTCAGCATCGTCGCAACGCAAGGGCTGCCGCGTGCGCACACTCTCGCCGGAAAGCCCAGACTCTGCGGAAAGAAGCGCGCCCAGTTCCGGGGCGTTTGAGCCGGCACTGGCGTGGCAAAGCATGTCATTATGCCCGCCGCGACGCAGGGCGATGGCCGCCCCGCTCGCTCCGGTGATGTATTGAGCGCGCTCGGCCAGAAGTTGCAGGGCGGCGTGGAGGTCCCGCTGGGCCATCCCAGCGAGCGAATTACCTCTGTCTTCCCCGGGATAGGGCATTTCGGCGCGGGTTGCAGGTTCCTGGGTGGAATGGCTCGCGGTGTTCATGTTCGCATAGCGATCCCGGATGTCAAAAGTGTAATAATTGGAGTGTCGCTCCCCCCAAGCGGACTGTCAAGGAACTTGGCTGGCGGGAGCAGGCGGGACTTGCCAGGCGGAGTTCCGCTAAACGGCCGTAGGGTGCGTTACAATTCAGATCTCATCGAAACACCAGCGGGGAGCTTTGACAAGCTTGTGTCTCCGGCTCTCAGGGATTCGGCTGTCCCGGGCGCAATGAGTCATCGGCTCGATCCCGTGGAAGACACACGAAAAGGCAGTTCGCAGTTCAGGTTGGGCAACCGCCGAAACATTGGCGACCTCGGCAACAGTTACATGGCCGCTAAGGCCGGAGGATCGCATTGGGGTCGTGCCGCTTGCCGTCGATATGCACGCTGTACTTATAACAATGATCATGCTCAACGTCTGAGCGGGGAGTGCTGGAGACGTGGTTCCCGGGATAAAAATACCAGGAATCAAAAAGGTCTCGGTCTCGAAGACGACAACGAAGTCTCCGGGATAATCCCATTTGACCCTCTCGTGCATCGTGATGACGACGTCTTCCGGGTCGGTGTGCGGCTTTGCGTGTGGCTTGTGGCTGAGCCTTACGGTTTCCGGTATGGACACTGGTTTTGCACTACCCTTGGGGTTCCTCCCCAATGAGACGATTGACTACGGCCGACCAGCTTGCGAGAACGTTGATCTGATTTCGGATGAGGTGCTTGAGCCTGATTTTGCGGCCTTTGATCACGCCCAGTTGCACCCGCGCCTTTAACGGCACTTCGACTGCCGAGCCCGCGATCTCGCCGTCTCCCATAGCCGCATGGCCGTCGCCGAGATAAAGGAGGCCTCCTTTTACGTTGACGGGGAAATAGACGGTGTTGCCGACGCTGGCCTCGGGCGAGTCCATGTTGCCGCCAAATTCGGCAGGGACCAGCGAACTGCGGGCTTCGCCATCAGCGGGGGCAACGCCGATGCATCCGAAAAACGGATGCACGGGAATCTTCACCGAGAAGTTGGAGTCGAGCGCCTTGAAGGTTGCCGTGTTTGCCGCGTGATCGATGCGGTAGAACCATACCCGTTCTTTCAAAGGCGGCTCAAGCACCGGCGTATAATGCGAACCGTTGATCGCACCGAAACCCGGGGAAAAGGCGCCGACGCCCATGTCGCCGTCCACTTGCAGATCGAGAATTTTCACAGTGAGCGTATCGCCAGGCTCTGCGCTCTCCACGTAGAACGGTCCAGCAAGAGGATTTTCTCCTCTGGCCATGCTGAGCGTGTCGCCTGGTTTCTTAAGGCCGTTGCCGAAGCAGTCGAGCGTGTTGGTGTCGAGAATGTCTCCGGGCTTAAGCCGCGCCACCGGCTCTGCCGTGGCGAAGACGTACTTCACGTTGTCGTTAGTAGTCCTGTAGTGAACCACATCCTGGGCAAGAGCAAAACCAGCCAGCAGTAAGACGGCAAAGAGACGAAAGATCACGCGAGCCTCCGGTATTGCCGATTGTCAATTTCCGCTTGGCGATTGTAATTGTTGGCTGCCGATTTTTGGAGCGAAAGTGAGCCTTGACCGCGTTACTTCTTCGAGTTCGTCTGGTCGAGCGCCGCCTTTAGTCCCCTGGCCAGCTTGGCTGCATCGTCGTTCGCCCAGAAATGCATGAAGAACAGCCGCGGCTCCTCGGTCAGCATGTGGCTGTGAAGCGCTGTCACCTGAATCCCGTTATCGCGCAATGCCTTCATGACCGGATTCGCTTCTTTGCCCAGGAGCACGAAATCTCCGGTGATTGCAGCTTTGCCGCCCCCGGTCGGCTGGAAATTAATGGCGGTCGCTACCCCCAGGGCTGGAGGCACGGTCATACCATTTTCTATGATGGTCTCGGCCCGCGGCACGCCAAACTGCAGAATTCCACCGTTCACCTTCCCGCTGCGGCCGAGAATATCTTCGATTGCCTTCTGATCGAAGCCCAGGGGTTCGGATGTCTGGGTCGCAGTCCCCGAATCCGGCCCGGGAGTTTTCGTCAGGCCCAGCGCCTCATGAATTGCCCCAGCCATCTTCACCGCATCGCCGTGGCCTTCGATGTGCATGTATACGACATGGGGCGACTCGCTGATCAGGTGATTGTGTATCGCCGTAATCTCGATTCCCCTCTCCTGCAGTCTCCGCATCACCGGCCCGACTTCGTCTTCGGTGAGCACCAGATCGCCCATCACCATGGCTCCATCCCCGGTACGCATGAAGGCGCTCCATGAACCGAGCGCCAGTCCCGCCCTGACGGTTACGTCGCCGAGGGTGACATGCAGATCCTTGCGCGGCATGCCGAAGCGGATCACGTCGGCAGACTGCACTTGACCGGGGCGTCCCATCGCGTCTTCGAGCCGCTTCCAGTTGGTGTCACCAGGCGCCTGCGCCGCAACCCAGGTGCCCGACGCCATGCACATGCAAGCCAGGACCGCACTGGCAAATTTCGGACTCTGCCCGCTGATTTCCGCCAGATAACCGGACCTTGAATTCATAGGTGTTCTGATCATTGATTTTTCCCTCAAAATGATTATCGATGATCAGGGATGATTCATGGTTGCGCCGTAATCGTGCTGCACTCTCAAAAGACCGCTAGCAACAAATTTACCCTTCGCGCTGCCGGGCGTAAAACTTCCGCACCTTCGCGCGATTGCCGCACAGCTTCATGCTGCACCAGCGGCGACGGTGGTTCTTGCTGGTATCTAGAAAAAACCACTGGCAGGTCTTGGAAGAACAGGCGCGCACCAAGGGCAAATTGTCGGAGGCGAGCAACTCGGCGGCGGAACGCACAATGGGCCACAGAATGGTTTCGAATCCGCCAGGAGAATCGCCGCAGCTATCATACCGCCAGGCAAAGCCGCCGTTGGCAGGTGTCAGACTGAGGTGTTGCGCGGCGAGTTGAATATAACCATTCAGCAGAGCAAGTGCCGACGCGGGAACAGCACGTTTTGCAATCACGGCTGAAAAAACAGCGTACATGACTTCGCGCAATTCGAGTGCGGCTTGCAGAACCCGCGGCGTTTCGTCAGGATCGGCGGCGCTCCACACAAACAATCGATCGGCTTGCGCCGGCGTAAGAATTCCGGTGTCTTCCGCGAAGCGAACCAGGTCTCCGTAGCACGCGAGCAACTCTTTAGGCTCTCCACTCGGTCGGTTGTCCAGAGTGTTAATGAAATCCAGACAGAGAACTCCAGCAGTCAGTTCGAAGAGAGGCGGCCTTCGCCTGACCATAGTTGGGTGCAGCTTTTTTCGACGCCCCGCCATAAGAACACTCGACGATACCACTCGTTCACCGACCTAACCGTCAAAAATACATTGACAAGTTATGCTAGCACGGTTACGATCATATCTAACCTATGAACTAAGTTTTAGAGGTTACGAACATGACAACGGAACAGGCAACGCAAATCACAGCCCTCCTCCGCAGCGGCCGGGTGATAAACATAGGTGGCAGACCCGTGAGCGTACCTCCAGCCATCGCACAGTCAACAACGCACGACCGGACACATGCCATCAAGTTGGCATTCGCCTTCGTAGCGATCTACCTCATCTGGGGTTCGACGTACCTCGCCATTCGCTACGCAGTCGAGACCATTCCTCCGCTGGTGACCGCGGCCGTTCGGCATTCGATTGCAGGCAGCATCATGTTTGCCTGGGCGTGGATGCGCGGCTTCCGTCCGACACGTCAGCATTGGATCTCGGGATTCATTGTTGGCGGGCTTTTCTTTCTGGTGGGACACGGCACGCTGCATTGGGCCGAGCAGTATGTGGGCTCCGGTCTGGCGGCGTTGCTCATTGCTACCGAGCCCATGTTCATTGTGGCGCTGGCGTGGATGGTGGGGCAGCAGAAAATTACCCTCTTCAGCATGCTGGGATTGATCGTGGGGATGGGCGGTGTAGCCATTCTCACGGGCACTGAAGTGACGAAGGGGTCGAGCCTGCTGGGACTGCTGGCCGTATTGCTGGGCTCATTTTCGTGGGCTGCTGGTGTGGTGATTTCTCCCAAGGTCAAATTGCCTGCTGACGCCCTGGGGCGAACGGCGTTGCCGACGCTGTGCGGTGCGGCGATGCTCCTGATCGCCGCCGGATTGACGGGTGAATTTCAGGCGACACACTGGGCGAGCATTTCTCTGCGGTCACTCCTGGGGTTGGCGTATCTGATCACGTTCGGATCGTTGGTGGCATTCACGTCCTACACCTGGCTGTTGCAGCAGTGTCCGCCGGCGCTGGTGGCTACGCATACGTATGCGAATCCTGTGGTGGCTGTTCTGCTGGGATGGCTTCTGGCTTCGGAGCCTTTGACGCTGCGTTTAGTATTGGCGTCGGTCGCAATTTTGGGAGCGATTGTTTTGATACGGCGCGGCGAGCATACTTCCGCGGCGTCTGTCTGTGCGGGCGATTGAAGCGGCGCCATCGTAATGATCGCTAGATGGTGCGTCGTGGGAAGAAGACGCGGTTAGGAGAGCTCGGTTGTGAGGAGACGAACGTGATCAGCCGGCTGTGGCATGGATGGACGACGCGCGACAACGCTGATGCGTATGAAGAGCTGTTACGCAGCGAGATTCTGCCAGGGATTCATCGCGTCGCGGGATTCAAGGGAGCGTTGTTACTGCGGCGTGATGGGAAAGATGAAGTGGAGTTCGTCACGCTGACCATGTTCGATTCGATGGAGGCGGTGAAGGAGTTCGCAGGCGACGACTACGAAGTGGCAGTGATCTTGCCCGAGGCACGGAAACTGCTGGCGCGGTTTGATGCGCGGTCAGCGCACTTCCAGACAGTTTTGCGAATCGAATAAGTTGTCCCTGATTTGCCGCTCAGTTAGGTGTGCTGGTGATTTTCGAAAGGTCACCCGCAAAGTAACAATCCGGCGGGGAAGTACTTCGTGAAAACAAAACACTTCATGAAAGACAAGCAAAAGAGATCGGAGAGCGAAACTCACGTCGAGCGGCGGTCAGGTATGTCAATCATCGGAGGATTTCATCGCGGCTTCTCGACGTGTACCCTCGCCAGAAGTTTTCCACTGCACTGCCAGCCGTTGACACCAAGATAGAGGTGGCTAGAGGCGATGACAGGCAATTCCGCGTCGGGACTCGCGACCACCGGCTTCGCTTCCGGTTGCAGCTTCGCAAGCAGCGCTCCGGCCGGGCCCGACGGAGGCGGCAAATGCGCCTTCTCGGTAAGTGACGGGCCTCTCAGGCGAGCACTCTGCCGTAAACGAACACTCGATCCCCCTTCTGAAAATCAAGCCCTGCATCGATCCACACTTGTTCAGCACCAACATCGAACCGGTAGTCCTTCGCCACCATGGTTGTTGGCGGAGACCCTCCCGACTTTTGGGCAGTCGCCAGGGAGTAATCAGTAAAGCAAATCCCGCGACAATGCGAACCATGGGCCAAGTCCTCATACACAGTTCCGGAAGAGGTCCAGAACAGGGCGATCGGTAACCATGTGCGGCCAGTGAGAGGGTTCTGATCGGGCACTGGCTAGCTCGAGCGCAGCACCCAGCCTTATTGCAAGCGCGGAGACGAGCAGTTCGTGAACCGACATAAACTCGCGCCTGAATTTGAGATGCACCACGGGTCAGCGCAGTCGCAGGAAAATTTCCTCGGTAGCGTGGGTTTTGTAAGGAGGCAACTCCGAGGAAAGTAGAACCAACGAGGGGTTACGGGGTACAACTTCTCACGGATTCTCAGAGGGTATTCGCTTATCCGTCGAGCCCCGCTGCGAATTGGCGGACCCTTGTCCCCCTATCGCACGAGCCATTCGGTGGCGGTGTGAACGCGTACCAGCGCTTGGCTGTACGTCACGGCAACGGCAGCCACTGTCGTGACCATAACGCACACGGTGTACAGCGGCGATATTGCCAGTGTCGGCTTCTGCTGCTGCCCCTTCCAGGCGATCAGGCGTTCGATTCTTGCATTCACCGACGCCAGCGGTGCATGTACTAAAGTCGTGGTAATGTCTGGAGCCGACGGAAGCGTCGACAGACGCGACACCTTGATCAGGGCGGCAGCCAGATCCAAAGCTTGGCTTGCGGTAGAAACCGCGGCATCGTCCGCCGCCATCTCCGTGGCCTGTAACCATGCCATTTCCAGCGCATCCATGCCAGGAAACCCGACAGAGCGCAGCAGCAGTTTCTTCAGATTGTCGCGCCGTCGCACGTGCTCCAATTCGTGTCGCAGGGCGCTTTGCAATTCACTCGCGCTCAGAACAGCCTCTACCGCATCAGACATCAGGACCAGCGGTCGAAAAATGCCCGCGGCCGTAAGAGCGGGAACGACCCGGGAGATGCGTAGTACCGGCACTGACCTTTCCCGATTCACTAGGAGTCCATCCGCCACCCATGTCGCGATCGTCCTCGAAGCTCCCAACCCCGCGGCGGTCGCGTTAAGAATTCCCAGCAGGACCAGAACCAGTCCGCACAAGCCCAAAACAACCGGGATGGTCCCGACCGGCTCACGAATAGCATGGGGCTCGAGAACAATAAACGACGGCACGGTGAACGTGAATGTCACTGCCAGTGAGATCGCCAAGGGCAACGTCCGTAAGGCGAACAGCAGGTCGGCACAATGCCATCCAGGATATCGTTCGCTGTGAAGCCATACTCTGGCCCACAGGGTAGCTACAACCACCGACAGCCCGCCGTAGAGCAGGAAGAAAATCGAGAACGAGACCGCGATTCCGCGCGCCGCAAACATCTACGCCTTCTCCTTACCGCGCAACTCGCGGCGTTTGCTCTCGACTGCGTGCTTTAGATCATCGAGCAGTTGCGCATCCCGCTCAGTCAGGATTTCCACAAAATAAGAGAGTGGCAATTCGGGCGCCGGGTTCGCATCCAACAGTTGGCGGAAGGCATCGCCTGCTGCCTCCCGATGCAGTGCTTCGCGAGTCAGCCGCGGCGCGTAGCGGAAGGCCCTGCCCTCCGCCTGCCGCGTAAGCAAGTTCTTCTTGAATAGCCGATCCAGCGTGGTCATCACTGTGGTATAGGCAAGATCTCCGTGTCCGCTCTCCAGCAGCTCGCGAACTGTTGAGCTGCCGCGCGACCACAAGGCTTCGAGCAAGCACTGCTCCAGCGGGCCGAGCTGCCTCGAAGAACTTCGAAATGGATGGAAGAACCGCTTCATCTGTCGCAACTGCCGAAGATTCTATCTCAGTCTGAAGGCCCGCGCCACCAGCCCCTTGCCGCCGATGCCGCCGTTGCCGCCGGAGCTACCTAAACAAAAAATGGATCGAACCAGACGGGAGTAGAATCCGGACTCTGGAAGGAGGCCCCTCATGATTCTCGGGATGACGTTATCCACATTCACTCTTGTTCATGTGGTGATTAGCTTAATCGGCATCGGCTCGGGACTCCTCGTAATGTACGGGCTGCTGATAGGGAAACGGCTCGATGGCGCGACGGCGATCTTTTTGGCGAGCACCGGGGCCACGAGCGTGACCGGGTTCGGCTTCCGGTTCGATCACCTTTTGCCGTCGCATAAGGTCGGCATCCTATCGCTGTTGGTGCTGGCGGTTGCGATCATTGCGCGCTATGTCTTTCACTTGGCCGCCGCCTGGCGGGGGATCTACGTGGTTTGCGCGGCGGTTGCACTCTATCTCAACGTGTTCGTCCTAGTGGTTCAGTTATTCGAGAAGGTGCCGGCCCTGAGGGCACTGGCTCCGACGCAGAAAGAGCCGCCATTCCTGGTCGCACAACTTGTAGTTCTCGCGCTCTTCGTTGCGCTTACAATTATTGCGGCGAAGAGGTTCCGGATGGCACCGGTCAGCGTGGCTTAATCGAGGTTGTTTCTTGTTCACCCCACGCAGCGACGCGCGCGACGCGGATAGCACCGCCAGTTGCTCTGCCGCGGCTTCACCTCCTCAACCCTAACCTGAAGGAGATAAGTTTATGCCCACGATCACGACAAAAGACGGTACACGGATTTATTACAAAGACTGGGGCAAGGGACAGCCAGTCGTATTCAGCCACGGCTGGCCACTCAGCGCGGACGCATTTGAAGACCAGATGTTGTTTCTGGCTTCCCGCGGATATCGTTGCATCGCCCATGACCGTCGCGGCCACGGCCGATCGGACCAGCCATGGAATGGCAACGAAATGGATACCTATGCGGACGACCTCGCGCAACTGGTCGAAAAGCTCGACCTCAAAGACGCGATCCATGTAGGGCACTCGACCGGCGGCGGAGAAGTCGCCCGCTATATCGGTCGCCACGGCACAAAGCGTGTCGCCCAGGCCGTGCTCATCGGCGCAGTGCCGCCGCTGATGCTGAAGACCCCAGGCAATCCCGGCGGCTTGCCGATGGATGCATTCGACCAGATTCGTACAGCCGTCCTCACCGATCGCGCGCAGTTTTTCAAAGACCTCAGCGCTCCGTTCTACGGAGTCAACAGACCGGGCGCCAAGGTCTCGCAAGGCCTGCGGGATTCGTTCTGGCTTCAGGGAATGCTGGCTGGACACAAATCCGTGTACGATTGCATCAAGGCGTTCTCTGAGACGGACTTCACCGAAGATCTCAACAAGTTCGACGTGCCGACGCTCATCCTCCACGGCGACGATGACCAGATCGTACCGATCGGAGCCTCAGCGCTTCTCTCGTCAAAGATAGTCAAAGGAGCAACACTGAAAATCTATCCGGGCGCGCCGCACGGCATGTGCTCAACGCTCAAGGACCAGGTCAACTCGGAGCTGCTTGGGTTCTTTAAGCGCAGCAAAGAAGTGGCGGCGTAAACAACATTGGGTGGCGGATGGTTTGAGGTGCCCACTCTTGCAAACAGCAAATAGCGCAAGGGTGGGCGCCTCACTCGAAATTGTGGCAGAAAGCGCCCGTGCGAAGGCGCAATTGCGATCCACCTGGCTCATCGGACCCTGGCAGAGCTCTAGGCGGGGACCAGTGCCCGAGGTTCGATGAGGAGTCAAGCAGCAATAGTCCGAGGCACGCAAATGGACGCGAGATTCTCCGACAAATCTGTGTTAGTCGCCGGAGGCACAGGCGGATTGGGACACGCGGTAAGCCTCGCTTTCCTGGAAGAAGGCGCTAAGGTCGCCGTTACCTACCGCAAGCAGAAGGAATTTGACGTCCTAAGGAGCGCCGCCGGGGCCAACGCTTCTTCACTCCAAGGACACAAAGTGGATGTCACCGATGAAGCTGCGGTGAGGCAGCTGGTGGAGAGAATTCTCGCAGAACAGCAGCGTCTGGACGCGGTCGTTAATGCTGTGGGCGGCTATGTCGGCGGAGTGAAGGTATGGGAACTCGAGCCGAAGGTCTTCGATCAGATGCTGGCGCTGAATTTGCGGTCGGGCCACCTGATTGCACGCGCTGTGGTACCGGCCATGCTGAAACAAAGGGGCGGAGCGATCGTGAACATCGCCTCAAAAGCTGCCGTCGATCACGCCGCCGGAGCGGCTGCTTATGCCGCTTCAAAGGCTGCAGCTGTGGCCATGATCGATTCGCTAGCCGCGGACTTGAAGGGCACCGGCGTGCGCGCGAACTCGATCCTTCCCAGCATCATCGACACTGAAGTAAACCGGAAAGCAATGCCAAGCGTTGACTTTGCCCAATGGCCCAAGCCTGAGGACATCGCGCGCGTAGTCCTATTCTTGTGCAGCGACGATGCCAAGCTCATTCATGGTGCAGCGATACCGGTCTACGGGGATACCTAAAGCATTGCGCACGTGTAACCGCCTGGGCGTTGCCAGCATCGCATTCACTTAGAGACTTCCGAAATTGGAGACCCTTATGTCGATTCGACCCGTTAGGCGGCTCGTTCAATCGAAGCCAACCCTCGAAGGTGCCGGCGTGCATCTGCGTCGCGCCTTCGGCTTCGGAAACACAAAGGACTTTGATCCGTTCCTTTTACTTGACGACTTCCGCAATGATGTTCCCGAGGATTATCTGGCGGGCTTTCCCTGGCATCCTCACCGCGGCATCGAGACCATCACCTACGTTTTGGCGGGAACCGTGGAACACGGCGACAGCATGGGGAACAGCGGCGCCATTGCAGCCGGCGACGTGCAGTGGATGACAGCAGGCAGTGGAATTATCCACCAGGAGATGCCGAAAGGCGATCTGGCTGGGCGCATGCATGGATTTCAATTGTGGGCAAATCTTCCGTCAGCACTCAAAATGACCACACCGCGTTACCAGGAGGTGAAGGCATTGGATATCCCGCAGGTCACCGACGATGATGGCACTCACGTGCGAGTCGTCTGCGGAAGTTTCTGGGGAAAGACCGGCCCGGTGGATGGAATCGCCGCCGAGCCGATTTATCTCGATGTTTCAGTCTCCCCGGGCAAGCGAAAGACACTTCCGGTGGAAACGAGTCGACATGCATTCGCCTATGTTTTTGCGGGAAGCGGAAAGTTCTGCAACGCCTCGGGTCCGCTCGCCGTGCCGACGGAAGCGGTGAAGTGGGCGGACACCACGCCGCCTGTAGCGGCGGATAACCGCTCGCTCATCCTTTTCGATCAAGGTGACGAAGTCACGGTTCAAGCCGGAGACGATGGAATTCGCTTCCTGCTGGTTTCGGGAAAGCCGCTTGAGGAGCCCGTCGCATGGTACGGCCCGATCGTGATGAACACGCAAGAGCAACTACAGCGGGCATTCACGGAACTCCAGGAAGGAACTTTCCTGAAAAAGAAAGGGCGCGGGTAGAAGTTGGTCACTGACCAGTCGGTTCGATGGCGAGAGTTGCGCCTCCGATTCCTCATGACGCTGATTCTTGGTGTGTGCTCACCCACTCGCCAGACGTGGGACGGGGGCTTGAAATCTTCAACTGTGGGAAAGCGCCAAAGGCAGGATACCCGGGAGGCCTGCATGCGTCCTGCCACAGGTCGGCGTCTCGTGGTGGGTCTTGAAGTTGGGGTGGGAAACGGGAATCGAACCCGCAACCGTCGGAGCCACAGTCCGGTGCTCTGCCAGTTGAGCTATTCCCACCGCCTCAGGTGATTATAGCAACTAAAGAGTTAAGGAAATACCCGTCGACAAGAAGAAGCACCGGCTCAAAAATCAGGGCTGAAAGCTGAATGCTCAGCGTTAAAGGCGGAGCGCTCCTCTACCCCCGCCCCACGCCCACATACTCAAATCCTAAAGCCCGCAGACGCCCCGAGTCGAGCAGGTTCTTGGTGTCAACGATGATGGGCATCTTGAGTAGGTGCTTGATGCGGTCGAAGTCCAGGGCGCGAAACTCTGGCCAGCCTGTGCCAACCACCAATGCGTCTACGCCCTCGGCAACCGCATAGGCGGAATCGCAGTATCGTATCGAGCCGTTCAGACGTAACTTCGCGTCGGGAATCGCCACGGGATCATAAGCCCGCACACGCGCCCCTTTCGACACCAGCGACTCCGCTAGCCGGATCGATGACGATCCCGCCACCGAATTCGTGTTGGGCTTGAAGGCTAGGCCTAGGATACCGACATCTTTGTTCGCCACGGAATTCAAGACGGTCGCGATTTTTTCCACCAGGCGGTCGGCCAGCGTGTGATTCACTTCACGCGCGGCCCCCAGCACCTTCAACGGGACGCCCTTGGATTGCGCCAGCTCCGCCAACGAATCCATATCTGACTCAGCGAAAATGCCACCCATCCCAGCTCCGGGCTGAAGACAGCGCGGAGCAATCTTTTTGTCCAGTCCCAGCGCGAGCGCAAGATTAACTGCGTCGGCGTTCACCTTCTCACACAACGCGGCCACCTCGTTAATGAAAGAAATCTTGGTCGCGACGAATGCGGTTGCGGCTTCTCGAACTAACTCCGCGGTCGACTGGTTGGTGACGATGACGGGCACGCCGCGCATCACCAGCGGGTGGAATATCTGCTTCAACATCTGCACGGCTTCGTTAGAGCTCGATCCCAGAATCAACCGGTCAGGCCAGTTAAAGTCCTCCACTGCGCAACCGTCCGTGAGGAACATGGGTTGGGAAACAATCGTGGCCTTTAGCCCAGCGGCTTTCAGACTGGCTTCCAGCGCCGCAGCCGTGCCGACCGCTACGGGCGTCGCAATGGTCAAGATCGGGGGCTTGGCAGCGAGCTTCGCGATGCGCATGACAACATCCGAAAGATTCTCCGCATTGTCTTCTGCCAGGAAAATCACTTGTGTCTTGCGCGCGAACGACTCGATGTCAGTGGAGTAAATCAGGCGCCCGGCTCGTACGTTGCGTCGAATGATTTCCTTTAAGTTTTTCTCGAAGAATGGAATATTGCCTTGGGCCATCTCGACCATGCGCGTCCGGTCGGGATGACAGCAGGAGACAGGAGTACCAAAATCCGCCAGGCAGGCTGAAATTACCGTTCCCAGGTAGCCCGAACCGTAGACCCCAGTCTGCATGCGTTCCCCCTGGTCGCCCCGAAACCCGCGCAGGAAAGGGGACCTGACGGATACGGGATTTCTGCTCACTCTTTATTTACAACCGCCGATAGGGGCTCGCAACGTACAGGAGGGATGTGTACTGAAGGCCGTGGTGCGCGTGCTGACGGCCATGCACTCTGGTTCCGGGCGCCGCAACCGGCGAAGCCGACGGAGTAAAATCAGACCGCAGTCACAAACCCATGATTCTGCAAGGGTTATCGGGACACCAAACTACGCCCCAGCAAGACTGGGGCCAAGTCTAGCCAGCAGTTCAGATCGTCCTCGCGGACAAACGTCAGTCGTTCCAGCATAAGGCGCTGGCTTCCTTTATAGCCCTGCCAGCGCGAGCGGGCAATCTTAAGGGCATCTTCTGCCGCCTGCCCACCAGCCATTTTCACAATCGTGACATGTGGCATGTAAGACCATTCCTCAGTGAACATCAACGATTGCGTATTCAACTGATCGTGCAGTTCGTGCAGGCGCGCTGCACCCTGAGTCACGCGTATGTAGACCGTGGGGGTTGCGGGGATAAATGTTTCCACGTTACCCAGAGTTACTTCGAAAGGTTCGGCTTGTCCGCAGATTCGCTCAAGCATCTGCAGCGCCGCGCTTTCCGTCCCTTGCAGCGGTCGAGGAGGCAGGATCGTGAGATGAGCGGAGAGATGGGGCAGGTCGGGATGCAGTTCCCGCCGGAGGTTCTCAATGAACTCTCCCACCGGGCTTTTCACGTAGGCGACCAGCGCGTAACGCGGGTTCTGCATATTCGGATAAAAATTATAGCGCGCCTGCGCCGCCCGTGTGCGTAACTACCGGGCAAAGTCCGCCGGCGTGTGGAGTTCCGCGTATCAGTGGGCGGTGGCCTTTACTTCGCCATAGGGGCCTGTCGCGGATGTGGCGTCAGGACCGTCAACTCGCCGACTTGCTCCCTCTTCCCCGTGCCACGTAGGTGGGCGGCATGATCCGTCATCCAAAGCTCGGGAATGATTTCTCCAACCAGTTGTCCGTGGCAGAAGAGTCGCACCACCGAACTCTCAGAGACCACAATGCCTACAGCATTGGTCACAGCACTCATGTTTGCCGCGGCAATGTGACGGCTGCCCAGTCCAAGAGGCACGTCCACTTGTTCGGCCACGGCGTCAAAATAGCGACACGCGGAAAGGACAATTCCGTCGTGACTCACCACGAACCCGCCATCCAGTTGAGCCAATTCCTTGACAGTTCCACGGAGATTGAGATTGGTAACGTGGCGCGAAGACTCAGGGTGTCCCAACAAGGGATCCAAAATCAGCGGTCTGGATCTGGCCAGAACAGCCTTCTCATCTCCCAGGGTGAACAGTGTGCCGATGCGTCTTCCCTCTCGACCCTCCCGAGCAATTTCGACCGCGAGCCCAATCAGTGGCTCAAGAACCTCGGGATCGTATTCCGTTACTTCGCAGACAATACTGTCAAACATCCATCGCTCCTCGCATCTTGGTTAAAGATGCTTCCGGCGTCGTTGGAGATTCAACCCGTGACGACAGACGTGAAACAACGGTCTGTCGCAGATGCCTCACTTAGGTCCATTTCTCTGCAATTGGGAAATGCTGACCCCAATTTGAGCCCTATTTATCCAACTTGCTTTTTCCCCAATCACCGACCACGGTTGGATTGGAGAGGTCATCGCTGACCGCTTTTGGAGGTTTGTCAGCCTGGGCTACCAGACACTTACTTGCCACAGCTCCATTTCGGAGAGCGACTTGCCGAAGCCCGGCATGCCAGTCAGGCGAATCCCGTGCGCGACTTTCCAGTAACTCTCCCCCGGCTCGTCGTCGGTCACGCCCTTACCCTCGAGCAGCTTCGGAGGACGCGGATACATACCGGTGGCAATCGCAGTTTCGTGCTGCCTGGGCATTCCGTGGCATACCGCGCAATGCTCGCGGTAGATCTTTGCCCCTGCAGTCAGATTGGGCTCGTCGCTTTGGATGGGCTGGTTCATCGGCATCTCTTTTCGGATCCGTGCCTTCAGGGCTCTGTGAGCCAGGGTTTTCTCAAAGGGCATCGCGGCTTCAGCCGTTGCCACCGGCGCGCCGCCGGTCGCGAAGTAGAAATAAAATGCCAGAGGGAAGGTAATCATACCGACAACGAGTCCGGCAACGAACAGCTTCATCTGTGTTCTCCGTGAAATGTCAAACACACTCGCCAAACGGTAATAGGCTATTCTGAAGTTACACTGAAAATCACCCACGCAGAATAGCCGGGGTGTCCAAAGCTGACTGGACTGAGACAGGCCCGCTCCGGGGACTGCCGGCGGCTTGCGGATGGTGGTCCAGTTCGGAGTTTGCAGCTTTTAGCCAGCCGTATTGGTGGTGGCATGGTTGCAGCGCTGGGCGGGTGTTGTTCCTCGGCTTTCAAGCTCGCGCTTTATCGATCATTTCCGCCCAGATGCCTTTGGACTTGAGAACGAGCTCCACGGCTTCGCGGACTGCGCCATGCCCGGCGAGGTTCTTGGTAATGTAGTGCGCCGCTTGTTTAACTTCGGGGACAGCATCGCCTACGGCAACGGCGAGGCCGACACGGCGCATTAATGGAATATCGGGAAGATCATCGCCGATAAACGCGACAGCAGAATGGGTGACTTCCGCTGTTCGAAGGATTTCTTCATAGGCATGCATTTTCGACGGTTGCTTCATGTAGATAAATTCCATCTTCATCTCATGGGCCCGCCTGAGGAGGGCAGGGCTTTCGCGACCGGTAATGCAGCCCGTACGCAGGCCAGCCGTGTGCGCGAGGGTAAGGCCCTGGCCATCACGTGCGTCAAACGTTTTGATTTCGAGGGCGGTGCCGTCGTTTTGCGAGAGCAGAGTAACGCCGCCGTCCGTCAGTGTCCCGTCCACGTCCATGAGGAGCAATTTGATTTGCGCAGCGCGTTTCTTGAGTGCGGCGGTGAGTTTGGGAAAATCGACCAACCAAGCCTCCAAAGGGTTAAGGAAGAGTTTAGGTTAAGGCTCAGTCTATCGCACGCCCAAACACGGTCGCGGCCGAGAACCAAGAGTTGGAGTAGTAACAAAGTTGCAAAGTGGTTTAGAATTAACCTTAAGTGGTCTGGCTCGCGTTGTGGGCCCCATCTGCGGTGATGATCGCCAGCGGCGAGTTGTGGTATCAGCGATGCATCCACTGCCCACGCCGGAGTAGCGTCTGCGAATCGCGGGTTGGTGGCCTTGATGGCGTCCAGAGGAATAACCATGGAAATCATCTGCCGTGCGGATTTTCAAGTGGGTCGCAGCGGATGAAAATCGAATAGCCAGTCGCGAAGGACACTTCCTGTTCCGGCGCTCTATACGCGCCCTCATTGGGGTAGTTGTAAACTCGCGAGTCCTACCCGGTAGGCTGAGGAGATCCCGGTTTCGCAAGTCCTCAGATGATTCCTTTACCAAGCCCTCACGGAAGCACCTTATCGATGTAGCGAAAAAGCCCGTATGGCGCACGGCGGCTCGAATCGTACGGCACATTCAGAGCATGTAAGCCACGTCTGAGCCATGTGTCGGGTAGGCAAAAATTGTCTGTTGAAGCATTTCGGCAGTGGCTTGTGATTGGATCGCCAGTGCGAAGACATTGATGAGTTCGTCCGCTTCCGGCCCCAACACGTGCGCCCCCAACAATCGACCAGTGCTCTCATCAATCAGAACCTTAAAGCCCGAGCAGTCCTCACCAACCCTGCGCGATGAATACCAATTGCCAGTACTTTCTCGGTGAACGCGGAACCGCAAGTTCTGCTTTTGCGCCGCCTGTTCGCTCATGCCCACGGCGGCCAGAGGCGGTACAGTAAACACAACAGACGGAACCGGAATATACCTAATTTTCGTGTGATTGCCTTCAAGCAGGTTAGAAGCAGCAATCGTACCCTCGTAAACAGCCACAGGCGTAAGCGCCGGTAAGCCGCTAGCCGCAGCATCACCCGCTGCATAGACTGCCGGATTGGAAACACTCTGAAGATACTCGTTGACTTTGACGCCGAGTTTTTCTGCTTCTACTCCGGCAGCAGAAAGATTCAGATCGTCAATATCGGCAACGCGCCCAGCGCCATGCACAACCATATCGGCCTGAAATTCGCGTTTGACGCCTGCAGTGGAAGCGCGCACCAAAAGATGGTCACTCGCCCTCTCAATGGCCTCAACTTGAGTACAGAGTTGAACATCAACTCCGAGTTGGCGCGTCTTTTGTACAAGCTGCCCAACAAGGTCAGGATCAAAATGCTCAAGTGGGCGTTCTCCGCGGTGCAAGATTGATACTTCGGCTCCGCAGCGAACAGACACGTGGGCGAATTCAAAGGAGATGTACCCTCCGCCCACGAACGCGATTCGTCTGGGCAGTGAATCGAGTTCTAAGAACTGCTCACTTGTGGTCAGGTATTGCTCCCCCGGAATATTCAACTTCTGTGGTTTGGCTCCGGCCGCTATTAAGAAGCGACGGCTTTCTATGATCTCCTCACCCACTTGAAGCTGGCTTGGGCTAGTAAAACGTGCAACACCGTGGAAGCTGTCTACTCCTGCTTTCGCGAAGCTTTTCTCCCTTTCCTCGGGAACCGGGTCTGTAAATGTTCGCTTGAATCGCATCAGTTCAGGCCATTCAACTCGTGTATTGTCGCCCCGCATCCCCTTCCCATCCATGCGCCGAACCCAATCAATCAAAGCAACTGCTCCGACCAGCACTTTCTTGGGGTCACATCCACGAAGAGCGCAGGTTCCGCCAAACGGGTGGCAATCTACGACGGCCACGCTCCATCCAGCGGCTCGGCATTGGTTGGCGGCTGTGGTCGCGGCTGACCCGGTGCCGATGACCACGAGGTCAATTTGTCTCTTCGGCGTGCCTCCAAGCAAGTTCATAAAATGGGTCCTCGGGATTGGGGTAGTTCAGCTTGCAAAAAGTGCCTCACAAACGGCGCGCAACCAGATGGCGACAGCCATAGCTCCGGGGTCGGGGTGACCGATGGCACGATCTCCCAGGTAGCCTGATCGTCCCAGGTGAGGTCTCATTGCGGCGGTAGCCTGGGCGCCTTTCTCCGCCGCCTCAACAGGGCTCAGAAGTACGTCGCGAGACGCATTTGCTCCCGAGCTGTCCAATGACCTTACAAATGGATCGAGAGCATCCAGCATCGTCCGATCACCTGGTATTGCATGCCCTTTACCAATTTGGAAGCGGACGTTTTGCCAGCATCACCGCTCGTTTGATCAACTGGTTGATTGGATTCAGCTCTCGAGGCATGTCGTCCCTAAGTCACGTGTCGCGATAGCAACGCAGGCAGTTCACCGGGACTGGTGGAGAAAACCGGGATCAGCCTTGGCGATTGCGTACCCAATTCCAGGCCTCTGCAAATGTCGAAGATGCATGACATGGAGGCGGACCCAGCGAATCGCTGCGGAAGAAAGCTGCTGAACACGAATTGGAACCCGGCATGCATTCAAACTCTTGGATAGGCCATCGATATCAGGATTGTGGATTTCGTTGCTTATGGTGTTTTCATTATAGTGCCGTCATTCATTGCCTAAGCAGTGGACTGAGAATTTGCTCACGGATGCGATCGGCTCGTTCCTTCCCCCGAGAAGGGTGGTTCGATACATCGAGACACACCTGCAGAGCGTCCGACACTGGCACGCCTTTCTGGTCAACCGCAGCGCGAAAGATCGATTCTTTGTGAGCGGGGATCCGAAGGTAAAGATCGGGTTGTTCAGCCCTTTCCTTAGAGAGTCCAAGCTGTTGTATCAATTCAGGCTCAATGCGCTCGACATAGAGCACCGGCGGAACTCCGTGCACGAAGCCTAAGCCAAGAGCCTCAGCCGCAGCAAAGAGCCCCAGGCAAACGCGTGGTGAATTGCCATTGCCGGAGACGTCGGGTGAATCCTGACGGAAGTGATGGGCTTGATAATCACGAAGCGCGGATTCGAATTGTTTGCGACCATGGCCCGGAATGACCCAGTGGCAGGAGATTTCCTTGAAAGCTCTGCGTTCCGCAGCCTGCCACTCTTCAAGAAGATCCTGAACTCTCACCAGCTTCAGTTGGTCTGCATACTTGTCGAGGAAGCCCTCGGCTTCGAGTTGACGCACGAGACGCGAGGCGCTGACTTGGGAGACGCCGGCTGCCACGGCCAACTCGGAGGCATTGTGAATCTTTAGGCGGGGAGCGCGCAGGAATCGAGGTTCGATGTGTTGAGCCAGGAGCACTTTGAGCATCCACTGGCCCAAGTCCGAGAACAGTGGGTAAGAGTTCAATCCTGGGATTGGGGATTTCCGCCGGTGAATTTCTGGCGACGAGAAGTTCAACGATTCAAGGCCTGGAGCCCGGAAGACTCGGAATCCACGATCATCAAAAAATCCAACAGCAACATCGCTGGCATGAGCTTGTTGAAATTCGATTGCCTGGTCGACGACCGCGGGGGAAAGGTGGGGCGAGGCTATTATCGCTAAGGGACGAGCGGGAGGAAGCTTGTGAGCATAGGCTTGTGCTTGGAGGATGGCTTCCGCAAGCAAGGGCACGACCCGATCGCGACGAGATTCGGGAGCTCGTTTTAACTCTACGGCGTACTCCAAATTGTTCCTCTTGATGATTAGGTCTGCTTGGCCAGGAGCGTGCGGGCGCGGAAGGACTTCCCAGCCAGAGTCTCGCAGCATTTGGGCTAGCTGATTCTCGTATTGTTGTTCGGGCTTATGTGACCTTGGCATAATGTCATGGCCATGATAACAATCTTGGCCATGACAGTCAAGGCCAGGAATACAGTCTTGGCCATGGCAACAGTATTAATATTTTCAATGAGTCGCATAGGACGTTCGGAGGCACATCTTCTGACCGCTCAACGGGTAATAGCCTGAATCCGACCCATTCGGGCGTTACTACAAGTCGACTTTGCGAGATCAATCTGCCTACGATCCGCAAAGACGCATATGCAAGTCAGACCGGCTATCCCGCCTACGCTTAGCGATGGGAGAACGCTGAGGACAGGCTCTGCTCAGAGTGTGCTTCGCTTCCTCCGAGGTCCATCCGTTCGATTAGACCGTCTGCGATGGTATAAGCATGCCAGACCTCGCTGTCTGAAAGCACATCGCCACCAAGGCTCTTCACGAGCTGATGGACTCGGACATCGATCTTGCCCGCTCCACGGTCGATCACCTCAATCGGTTCGACATGAGGATCGAACTCTTTCCGCTGGCGGCTCCAGTAGGCACGAATCTCTTCTTTCCCGACTACACGCCCGCCTTCCGATGCCTTGGGCCAACTGACGCTCTCGCTCATCAGCGCCAACGCACCATCGATGTTCCGTTGGTTGAAAGCAGAGTAGACCTCGGCTATGAGCGTCTGTGTGTTTGTCATATAGTCCTCAGTGTGGATGATCATTCAGCCTGCAAGGACAGGGCAAACCGCAAGAGCCTGTCGTGGTGGTGTTCGTGGAAGTGATTTAGAATCAGTGGAGCAATAGAGTCGGGGCGTAGCGCAGCCTGGTAGCGCACCTGCCTTGGGCGCAGGGGGTCGTAGGTTCAAATCCTAT
>Ga0137418_10001576_pt1 | contig 21068 bp, 19 predicted proteins | sample CZODoug3_1_2_16f_FD_122242 | JGI IMG/M metagenome (GOLD analysis project Ga0137418, IMG submission 122242) | Vadose zone soil fungal communities from Angelo Coast Range Reserve, California, USA - CZODoug3_1_2_16fungal (Hybrid Assembly) | ecosystem: Environmental > Terrestrial > Soil > Vadose...
CGCGGGGTAGATCGAGGACGGCGCGTAGATCTCCGGCACCCGTTCGGTGTCGGCGCAGACCACGACTACCACCGGCGCCGCAGCGAATCCCCCTCGGTTGAAACCGTATTCGAGGTCGGCCACCAGCACCTTGTCATCGAGGCTCTGCCGCACGAAATCGCCGCCGCCTGCGTTCCATGTCTCGGTCCACCAGTCGGCCAGCTGCGCCCGCGCCTCCTCGTTTCGCACCACGACGAACGACCACGGCTGGATGTTCTCGGCGCTCGGGGCGCGGACCGCGGCGTGGAGCATGCGCTCGAGGTCGGCGTCCAAAACCTTGCCGTCAGGGTCGAATCGCCGACAGGCACGCTGGGCGTGCATGACGGCCAGCAGTTCGCCCACTATGACCCCGCCACCACACGGTCGCCGCGGGGAGTCCATCCCGTCAACGAGATCGTGCTCAGATCCAGCCATTCGCCCAACGACAGCGTGCCCGCCATGACGCGCTTGAGGAATTCGGCCATCACCACGTCGGGGTCGTTGTCCAGCTCGTAGATGACCATGTAGCGGTGTGTCGGCGGCGGCAACTGTGCGGGCAGGTCCTGATCGTCGGGGACGTTCACCTCCACGATGTCGTAGCGCTGTGCCGCGACCACCCCGGGTACGTCGAGGACCTCGGGCACATGCTGCGCGTCGTACCACTTGTTGAACGCCTCGTCCTCGCCCTCGATCGGGTTGGTCAACACAACGAAGATGTCTTGGGCCATGGGAGACACGCCTTTCACGTCGGCCGGTGCTACCACCAAGACACTATGACAGTCGACTGTCATAGTCAACGCACCGGCCCGGGCCATTGACCTGTGGCAGTGCACTGCCATAGTGTTTCGAGGCAGATCCCGGCCGAACGTCCCCGCTCGGCCTTGGGGCCTTCGCGATCCGCCTGCTCCTTCACCCCTTTCTCGGCCACCTATTCCTCGCCCACCGCTGCCCGGTCACTGCTGCTCGGCGCCGGTTCGGGGCCGGTCTTGATTCTTGGCCAAGACTTGCAGAGCTCGCACGATCGATAGAAAATCTCGCCAGGCCGCGGCCTGGTGCTCGTCGGCGGGCGGCTGGGTCGGTTCCGCAACCGATTCCCCGGCTTGCAGGATGAGCTCGGATTTCATCTTCCCGAAGCTCAGCGTCAAGACGTGCGGGTTGACTTTCACATCGCGTCCGAGCTGATCCGGCAACGCCAGCAGGTGGTTCGCGGCTAGCGTCCCGATGAAGGTCTTGAATTCGACAGAAGTAAGGTCGTGTTCCCGGTAAGGCGTGCTCGTTTTCTCGTTTAAAAAGCGGGCCATCGAGAGATGACCCCCGGCGTCGACCCAGACCGTGAATCTCCCGCCATCGTCCCCCCCGCAGGCCGTTTTTCGACCTCTCGCTTCGTAGTGATGGTTGAGTGCAAAACGTTTCACTTTGATATCCGCTGGTCCGAAGTCTGTGAGCGGCGCGAGTTGGCCTGCGGGCACGCCGATTTACATGGCCCAGACCCGACATGGAGCGGAACTATCCGCGGTCCCATTCATTGCGCACGGAAACCGGCCGCCCGATCCCTGCCAACGGACATGGCGACAAGGCCGCCAGAGCTGTCAAGAAGGTGAACATTCGAACGTGAACATCAGAGTTCCTGCCCTCGCAGGCTTGGCACAGCACGGGCGGTCACAGACAATAGGTTTTCAGCGGCGGAAATCCGTGGAAACCCGCCGACGCGTAGCTGCTCGGGTAGGCACCGGCAGTGAGGATTGCGATGCGATCCCCGCACTCGAGGTCCAAGGGCAATTCGTAAGGCGTTTTTTCATATAGGATGTCCGCGTCGTCGCAGGTCGGCCCGGCCAACACCACCGGACCTGGGATTCCGGTGCGCGTCGTGTGCAGCCGGTACTGGATGCTCTCGTCGAGCGTCTCGGCCAAACCGCCGAACTTGCCGACATCGAGATAAACCCAGCGCGTCGCGTCGCTCAGCGACTTACGAGCGACCAGCACCACCTCGGTCTGGATGACGCCCGCTTCAGCAACCAGGCAGCGACCGGGCTCCAGCATCAGGCTGGGCTGCGAGCTGCCGAAGGCCCGGCCCATCGACTGGCCGATGGCGTGCGCAAAGGTTTGTACGGTTGGAACGGCGCCCTCATAGGGGACGGGAAAGCCGCCGCCCGCATTCACGGTATTCAGCTCAATCCCGTGACGGGCAAGCTTGCGAAAGATAGCGGCCGTCTCCTGCAAAGGGTTTTCCCACTGGGTTGGGTCGGTCTGCTGCGAGCCCACATGAAAGGCCACGCCTATCGGCTTCAATCCGAAATAGCGGCTCATGACGAGCAGGTGCGACGCCATGTCCCGGTCGCAGCCGAATTTCCTCGCCAGGGGCCTCGCAGCGTGTTTCGAAGTTGCTTGCAGACGGCAGGTCACCATCGCCCCAGGGGCATGAACCGCCAGTTTGCGCAACTCAGCTTCGCTGTCAAAAGCAAAGCGGCACACGCCACGCCCGTAAGCGTAGGCGATGTCGGCCGTCTTCTTGATGGTATGGCCGTAGGAAAGATGTTCTGGCGTGACTCCCAGGGAAAGACACAAGTCCAACTCAGCCGGGCTGGCTATGTCGAAGCTTGCCCCCTCGGCCGCGAGCAACGAGACGACCTCCCTCGCGGGGTTGGCCTTGACGGCGTAATAGGCCGCAGCGCTCGGAAAGTGCTCTCGCAATTCCGCGTACTTGGATCCGACGACTCCCAGATCCATGGCAAGCAGCGGCGAGTCGGACCGAGTGGAGAGGAACAGCTTGATCTTTTCCGTAAGGCACGGATCCCGCCCCAACCGCTCGGCGGGACCGCGCCCTGAACCTGGCCGGTCAACATCCGGAGTGAATGGCGTCCATGGCGTCGAAATCATCTACACGTCCCCCGTCACCCCTCTGACAGATTGGGCAATCACTCGCAGAATCAGCGCCGAGACCGGCGAGCCGTTCCCTGACCAGCCGTTCCCTACTGCGTAGTGCGACAAACGGCAGGCAACCCGGTCATCCGGCACACCAGTAAACAAGCTCCCGTAAACAGCTCAGTAAATTTCGGGGGCTGAGCAATGCCGGCGGGCTCGCCGTCATGGCTGGGAACCTGGTATTCGGGGGCACGCAGATATCCTGCGTTCTGGCCTCGGGTTCTGGCCTCGTTCAGAAGAGTAGTGAGGCGGGGGGCAAAATCGTTTCAGGCAGTGACCCGGGCTCGGCAAGTCTGCCGTACAGCAGCAAACTCTCCGTAACCTCAACCTCCCACGCGTTCCTTGAACTCGCGCGCCCGGTCGCGCGCCACGGTCAAGTCCGTTTCTTTGGCGTCCTTGAGTCGAAGATTGAAAGCTCCGCCAGGGAGCGACGCGACTTCCTTGATCCAGTCGATGTTGACCACAGTGCTGCGATGGACGCGGATGAATTTTTTTGGGTCCAGTTTTCTTTCGAGCTCGGCGATCGTGTGGTCCACGCAGTAGGCCTTGCCCTCGGACACGGCATACGTCAACTTATTTTCGGCATAGAAATGGGTTACCCGCCGCAGATCCAGGAACCGCAGGCGGTCGCCCAACCGCGACGCAATACGGTCGAAATACTCCGGCTTGGTCTCGCGCAGCGAGTCCGCGAGTTGCTGGAGCAGACCTTGCAGCTCTGGCTGTGCGAGTTGACCCGAGCCGCGCAACCGCTCCACTTTCGTGAGAGCCCGCTCGAGGGATTCGGGTTCGACCGGCTTCAGGAGGTAGTCGACCGAGTTCACACCGAACGCCTTCAGCGCATATTGGTCGAAGGCGGTGGTAAAAATCACGATGGGCTGGACGGGCAATCGCGCCAGGACCTCGAAACCATTGAGACGCGGCATTTGAATATCCAGAAAGCACAGGTCGGGGGGATTCGCGGTTAAGTCCGCCACCGCTTTCTCGGGCTCCGTCGTGCTACCGGTTACTTCGACGCGTCCCGTGTGCTCCAGCAACCGGCGCAGGCGCTCGAGCGCCAGCGGTTCATCGTCCACCAGGTAGGCACGCAGTTTCATACGCGCGGCAAAACCATCTCCACCACAGAATAGCCGTCTCGCCGCGAAACATTCAGGCGCGCCTTCGCGCCGAACAGTGCATCCAGGCGCTCGACCAGGTTGTCCAGCCCGTGGCCAGAGCGAATCGCTGCCAAGTCGAATCCCGGACCTGTGTCACGAACCTCAATGCGTAGACTTTCACCTTCAGCCGACGCAGTAATCAGGCACTCGCCTCCGTTGCTTTGCGATGTAATCCCGTACTTCACGGCATTCTCGACCAGCGACTGCACCGACATGGGCGGAACTCCTGCGTCCTGTAATTCGGCGGGCACTTCCACGGATCCCCGCAGCTTGTCGCCGAAGCGCACTCTTTCAATGTCGATATAGCTCTCCACCATCGCCAACTCCTCGCGCAAGGGAATCAGCGGACGGCCACTGGTGTCTAACGAGACCCTCAACAGCGTCGCGAGCCGGCCCACAATCTGCTCTGCCCGGCCCGGATTCACCGCAATCAGCGAACTGATCGAGTTCAGCGTGTTGAACAAAAAATGCGGATGAATCCGCGATTCCAGAGAACGCAGCCGCGCCTCCGCCGCTAATTTCTGAGCCCGCTCTTCGGCGACTTCTTTTTCGTGAAGTCTTTCCTCCATGCGTTGCATGCGGTCCCGCAACGAGGCGTGGACCACGGCACCTAAGCCAAACACCACGGCCAGAGGCAAGGCGACGCGCAACGTGCGGAAGTACTCCTTCCAGAAGTACTGCGGAACCACGAAGCCTAACCCTGCCAACAGTGTTTGAGCGAGCAAACAACCCAGAGCAGTAAACACGAGGATGCCCACACCCACGGTGGGGACCAGAGGAAACTTGCGGAGATCCAATCTCTCCGCAAGTCCACCCAATATCCAAGTGCCGAGAAGCCCGGTCAGGTTGGCGTAGACGAGGGCGTAGGCCATTACGTGCAGCAGTTCCCGGACGCTCGGGACCAGATTCCCTGCGATCAGGATCAACACGACGATGGCCACGGAGAGATTGATCCAACCCAAGGCAAGGATCCATCTGCTCTTCGTCATCGCGTTGCTGGCTCTGCCCAATGTATGTGCCTCACTTCGCGCGTACGGGTTCAAAAGTACCGCTGCGGATGACGTTGACAATCTGCGTCGCATCCTGACCGGCCAATTTCAGCTCCCCCACGACGGTTTCATTGAGGGTTCCGTACTCAATCTGCTTCGTTGACAGCGACACCCAAATCTCTCCCCAATAGCTACTGCGTCCTTTCAGCGTCATGCCGCCGTTATCAATCTCCAGCGGATTGAGCAATGCCTGGTACCGAATCAGAGCGCAGTCCTGACCATTTTTTTGCGAACGCCCGATCCACTCCACCACGACGTCTCGGTTCTGAAACGTACCCACCTCCGGCATCTTGACGTCCTCGTTGGGGATGCTGTGGTATGGCTCATTCAGCCTGAGGTGCGCGAAATAGTCCTGGCCAAAGTGCTCGATCATCCCTGTATCCCAAACAAGGTTACGCTCAAAGACCGCAGTGGGTGGAAACGCTCTAAAGAATTCGGGCTTCAAGGTAGCGGCGAGATCGTTGTGATAGCGGAATCCCTCCATGAAGTCACGCTTCTGCGCGGATGGGAATGGAGCCGCGGCGCCGTCCGCATCGGCTTGGGCAACGTTGTTCCACACGACATCTCCACTCGTCAGTCCGCGCGTGTAATCCCCCGTCAAGCGCTGTCGGCGCAGGATCTCGCCTTTGGCGCTCGCCGTGGTGTAGTCGACGGTAAACCGGTACCTGCGGGGGCCGCTATCCTTCACGGTCGTTCCCTGCGGCAGGTTCCATGGTTGCGACAAGAAAGTTTGCGGTGACAAAGTTTGCGGTGACAAAGTTTGCGTTGACAACGTTTGCGAAGACAAGGCCTGCGAAGACAAGGTTTGTGTAGGCAAGGTTTGTGCAGGCAAGGTTTGTGCAGGCAAGGTTTGTGCAGACAACGCTGGTCCGAGCAAGGACTGCCCCAGCAGGCCACAGACGACCCACAGGCCACAGACGACCCACAAGACCGGTCCGGTAATGAGAGCTGAGCCACTTTTGATTTGCATCGGTGTTCCCTCCCAATTCCGAGTCTGCAGCCGGGACGCGCCGAGGGAACGTGTTTCGCGACGAAAGGCAACAATTCCTGACCCGAGACTGTCAGAAGGGGCCGAGCCGGATCGGGCACCCGGAGTCACTTCGTGCCTGCCCGTTTACAATCAAACAGATAGGTCTGTCGCCTGCACCCGAAAGGTCTCATTCACCCTCATGATTCATCCTTGGCACGACGTCACGCCCGGCAGCCTGCTTCCCCAGGAGTTCAACACGGTCATCGAGATCCCGTTTGGTTCGAGCGTGAAGTATGAGCTCGACAAGGTCAGCGGACTGATCAAGCTCGACCGCATTCTTTACTCCGCCGTTTATTATCCAGCGAACTATGGGTTTATTCCGCAGACGCTCGCCGAGGATGATGATCCGCTCGATGTACTCGTGCTCTGCCAGGAGACGGTGGTGCCGCTGACCATCATTCACTCGCGTGCCATCGGCGTGATGACCATGATTGACTCCGGCAAGAAGGATCACAAGATCATTGCCGTGGCCACGGAGGACCCCGAGTTCAACTCCTACCGTGAGGCCAGCGAAATGCCGCAGCACCGGCTCTTGATGCTGCGCCGCTTCTTCCAAGACTATAAGCAGCTTGAGGGCAAGGCTGTGGAAGTGGACGAAATTCGTCCGGCAGCGGAGGCCTATCCAACCATTGAGGAAGCGCTGCGCCGCTACAGCCAGGAGCGGCGCAAGGGGTTCAAGAGCAAGGGCTAAGGAAACCTACCAGACGTGGCAGGCGTTCTCTTTCACCATGGGTTGCCCAGCCTTGCAGCCCCAGGCTTTCTGGAACTCCGGCATGTTTTGCACCACGCCGTTGACGCGATAGCGTCCGGGAGAGTGGGGATCAATGCTGACCAGCATGCGCGCGAATTCGGGGCGGCGTTTTTCGCACCACACGCGGCCGAAGCCGAGGAAGAAGCGCTGCTCAGGCGTGTAGCCGTCGATTTTTTCGGCGGCTTTGCCCGCGCTCGTGAGCATCTGCATCAAGGCAGCGAGAGCGACGCGGGCGCCACCGTTGTCGGCGGTATTCTCGCCTAGGGTGAGCTTGCCGTTGAGCTTCAAATCATCGATCGCAGTGAAGCCACTATATTCGTCGGCCACGCAACTGGCGCGCTTTTCAAATTCCTTGCCGTCCTCGGGCGTCCACCAGTCGCGCAGATTCCCTTGCGGGTCGAACTTGCGGCCTTGGTCGTCGAAGCCGTGGGTCAGTTCGTGGCCAATCACGAGGCCAATGCCACCGAAGTTCACGGCATCGTCCATCGATTTATCGAAGAACGGAGGCTGCAAGATGCCTGCCGGGAACACGATCTCGTTGCGCGAGCCGTTGTAGTAGGCGTTGACCGTGGGCGGCGTCATGCCCCATTCCTTGCGGTCGAGTGGCTTGCCGATTTTCGCAATCTGGCGGTGGGATTCGAATTCGGTGGCGCGGACGATATTGCCCAGCAAGTCCCCGCGGTCGACTTTGACCGAGCTGTAGTCGCGCCACTCGTCGGGATAGCCGATCTTGTTGCGGATGGCGTCGAGCTTGAGCTTGGCTTGCTTCTTCGTATCTTCCGACATCCAAGGCAAGCCGTGGATGTCGCTGTCGAGTGACTTCTCGAGAGCATCCACCATCTTCAACATGCGCTGCTTGCCGTCGGCGCCGAAGGTGAGTTCGACATACTTCTGTCCCAGCGCTTCGCCCAACGAGCCGTCGGTGAGATCCACACAGCGCTTCCAGCGGACCTGATTTTCCGCCTGGCCCGTGAGAAACTGCTGGAATTTGAAATTGCTGTCGACAAAAGCCTTGGAGAGCCACGGCGCCGAATTGTTCAGCAAATGCCAGTTCACGTACGTCTGGAGCGCGTCGAGGGGCTCAGCCGCCAATACCGCATTGACCTGCTTGAAAAATTCCGGATTGGAAACGTTCAATTCGCTAAAACTCGGCGCGCCCATGGCGGCGAAGTAGCGGTCGAGATAAAAGTTTGGGGCAAGGGCCACGGCCTGGTCGCGGGTCATCTTGTGATCGCGGTTCTTGGGGTCACGCCGGGATGTGCGGTCCATCGAGGCCTTCGCCAGCGAGGTTTCAATGCGCAGAACCGTCTGCGCAGCCGCCTGCGCTTGCTCCGGTGAGCGGCCCGTCATGGTAAAAAGCTCGGTCGCGTAGTCGACCAGATGCTTGCGCATCTCGGTCATCTTGGCATCGTCCTTGAGGTAATAGTCGCGGTCGGGTAGCGTGAGGCCACCCTGGTCAATGTAGGCGATCACCTCGCCAGCGTTGTGCAGGTCGGAGTTGGAATAGAAGTTAAACAGAGGATTCGGGCCATGCACGTGCACGTACGCGATGGCTTCCATCAGCGCGGCTTTGTCCTGCGCCCGGGTCACGCGGTCGAGGTAAGGTTGCAACGGCGCCGCACCCTTCGTCTCGGCTGCTTTTTCGTCGACGCACGCGCCGTAGAAGTCGCCAATCTTCTGGTCAATCGCACTGCGTCCCGCGTCACCAGCCGAAGCTGTCTCCAGGATTTCATGCAGTGTGACCAAATTGCGTTCGTAGAGTTCGGTAAAGCTCACCCATTCGGTCTGGTCGGCCGGGATCGCAGTATTCTTCAGCCACGTGCCGCAGGCATATTGATAAAAATCGACGCACGGATCGATGGTTTTGTCGAAATTGTCAACACTAAAACCGGGTGCCGGTTTCGCCGGCGCGCCCGCCGGCGATGTCTGCGCCAGACCGCAACAGGAGCTCAGGACCACAGTTAGAAGAACTCTCGCGACGCGCATGATGACCTCACTCGATGGGATGGGCGAACGCAGGGCAACAACATACGACGGGTGTCCGTCGAGAACGTTAGCTCAAAACGGATCTTCGGGCAAATGACGAGCCCGTCGCGGCGTATAATCAGGCTACAAAATCCGGCAACACTCCCTGGATGGTGGCGTTCATGAGCACGACCAACGGCAACAACGGCAGTGGTGTCAACGGCGACGGTCACAACCTGGATCCGCAGCCAGGACCGCCGCCTCGCGCGGAATGGCTGGCGCAGCGCAAGAACGGGAATACCGACGGGAATTTCTCGCAGATGCACTATGCGCGACGCGGTCAGGTCACCGAAGAGATGACCTACGTCGCGCAGAAAGAGAAAATTGCGCCGGAGTTGATCCGGGACGAGGTGGCGCGCGGACGGATGATCATCCCCGCCAACATCCACCATCCAGAACTCGAACCGATGGCGATTGGTGTGGCCTCGTTGTGCAAGATCAACGCCAACATCGGCAATTCCGCGGTGACATCGAATGTAGGTGAAGAGCTGAAAAAGCTTCACACCGCGGTGCACTACGGCGCCGATACTGTAATGGACCTTTCGACCGGCGGCGATATCCACAACATTCGCGAGGCGATTCTGCGGCATTCTCCGGTTCCGATTGGAACCGTGCCGATCTACGAAGCAATTTCCCGCGTCAAGCGGGTGGAAGACCTCAACGCCGACGTGATGCTGGAAGTCATCGAAGAGCAAGCCGAGCAGGGCGTCGATTACATGACCATCCACGCGGGCGTACTGATTCAGTATGTGCCTTTGGTTGCGAAGCGCATCACCGGCATCGTCAGCCGCGGCGGAGCGATTCTAGCGCAGTGGATGACGCATCATCACAAGCAAAATTTCCTCTACGAGCGCTTTGACGACATTTGCAAGATATTCAAGAAGCATGACGTATCTTTCTCATTGGGCGACGGGCTCCGTCCCGGGTGCCTGGCCGACGCCAGCGATGAAGCGCAGTTTGCTGAGTTGAAGACCCTGGGCGAACTGACCAAGGTGGCCTGGGAGCACGACGTGCAGGTCATGATCGAAGGTCCCGGCCACGTGCCCATGCACAAAATCAAAGAGCAGGTGGAAAAGGAAGTCGAGCTTTGCTACGAGGCTCCGTTCTACACGCTGGGGCCGCTGGTGACGGATATAGCGCCCGGCTATGACCACATCACGTCCGCCATTGGCGCTGCGATGATCGGCTGGTACGGAGCGGCCATGCTTTGCTACGTAACACCGAAGGAGCATTTGGGGCTGCCCAACGAAAAAGACGTAAAGGACGGCATCATTGCTTACAAAATTGCCGCACATGCCGCCGACGTGGCGCGTGGCCGTCCGGGGGCACGCGACCGCGACGATGCCCTCAGCTTCGCGCGCTACAAGTTCGACTGGGATAATCAGTTCGCGCTGTCACTCGATCCGGAAACGGCGCGCTCGATGCACGACGAGACGCTGCCCGAGGAGTCGTACAAGCACGCGGCGTTCTGCTCGATGTGCGGGCCGAAATTCTGCTCGATGAACTATTCGACCAAGGTGGACGAATACAACAAGGAAGTTCACGGGCTGGAGAAGAAGGACTACTCGGATCTGGTGGAGAAGTTCGTTACGATTAAATAATCGCGCGAACTATTTGAGGTCGGTAATGATCTTGACCGGCCCCGACGGGATGGCAGGCGGTTGCATCAATTGCGACGTCGTGGTGGGCTGGCTGGATCTCGTCGGCCAGGGTTTGGCGGCTGGCCGTCGAGCCGTGCTCATGACCTCATCCTGCGCTACGAGGTCATCTTGAATGCTCGGCTTGATTCGGCGGTGACGAGGGACTAAACGGTGCCGCCGCGCAGCGAGCTTCCGGGGAGCGCTCGAAGTCTCCATCGTCAACCCCACCGTTTGCAAGCTTTCCGGCGCAACCCGCAGCGAAGAGACTTTCGCCAGCGCCGCTGGCGCGGCAGCGCGCACAACCGGGGTCCCGGCCGCAGTCGCAACCTGCCGCGGCCGGTTCGGCCCCGCGAACCAGCCGAGGGCCATCAGCACCAGCACACTCGCTGCGACACCCGCCAGGGTCAAGCTCTCCCAGTTTTTTCGGGCGCGCTCAGCGCTCACGGAGTGGCGCATGTTCTCAAAAATTCTTAGGTGGAGTCCTTCCGGACGTTCCATAACCGGAGCATGGGCGAGAAAGGCGTTCAGTTCGGCAATGAGGTTCCCGCTCAGATTCTGATCCTTGTCTCGAAGCGACCGTGCCGGTTCCATTTTGCTAACGTCGACAGCCAGAGCCTCGGGCGAACCAGCCGGAAAGGGCAGTACGTTGGCTAAGCCCGAATCTGCGCTGCGCGCCTCGGCGAGCGCCCCCGGCACGTTGGGCAAGTGCTCGTCCGCGACCGCCATGTGGGGGGAGAGCGGCGCGGGGAGTGGCGTAGGTAAGGTAACGGGGATCGGCATCGCCATGGGATGCCGGCCGTCGGTCCCGGTGGCGAGCACGGTCATCTCCACCAACAGCAATTCACGACGCGGACCTTTGCCCGGTGTCATGAACACGCAACGGGAAGGCGAGCCTCCCGCTTCGACGCGCGCAATGGCCTGTTCCGCCGAACAGCGCTCGACGCGCAGTTCCAAATCCGCAGGAGTGGGCAACACAGCATCGGGGAAGACGACTTCTACGTTGTAACCGCGCGCGAGCAAATCCGCGCAAATGGGCTCGGCTTCTTCAACCAGAGATGCGTAAATACGGGCAACAGGCATGGGGGGAGACCGCGCAAGGGGAGGCTCCGTGAAGCCGGTTACGGCTTCCGGACATTTCCGGCCTTGTGAGGTTGAGTTTACCCCAAACGGGTGAGCGCGGGAAGACCGTTTTGTGTTAAAAGCCGCGCTGTGCAAGGAAAGTCAGCCCTGTGCAAGATCTTGCACTCGTCGTTCCATGCTCAATCCGTGCTCAACGTCCGGCGCTCTCCAAGCTCTCCGCCGCGCGTGTCAGCGCTTCGGCGAGCGCCGCCGCTTCATGCTGCGCGGTCGCGCGGTCGCCAAGGTCGATTGCCTCGTTGACGCCCGGAATGACCACGGCAGCGTATCCGGTATACTTGCCGGGCGCGTAAATGGCGTGTCGGAACCAAGGCCGTCCGGGCAGGCCGTCGGGCAGAAGAAACGCTCGCTCGGCATTGTGCAAGGCGCGATTGAGGCGGGTCGAATCCTTCGGTAACTGCCGTTGTTTCTTCATGATGGCTGCACCTGCCTTAGCGAAACGCGCTGCCGCCTTCTGCACGTCATCCAAGCGGACGCTCCCCTTCCCGAACCTCAGATCGGCCCGAGCCGCAGAGTCGCGCACATAGACCGAGATCTCGCTGGCATACTCCTCGTAATCGAACGGTAGGACGTCGCAATCGGCCAGGCGCAGGGCTTCTAAGCCGAAGATGCGGGCCATCTGCTGCTCGTACTGGAAATTGGGGTCGCCAAACTTCTTGAACCAGGCGAAATTGTCGAACGCCGAGTGGTAGACGCCGAACGGGCCGGTCGAACTGACATCGGTCGAAGGCACGCCCAGGTGTTGCAGAAAGACCGTGTAATCGGAGCCGCTGCCGAGGTCGCCGACCGGAACATCGGCGCGGGTTGGCGCAGCCGGAGCGCCAGCCATGGTCCCGATGGCTTGACTCTGCAGGGTCGCGGCCTTGCCCGCCGTGGCGTCGCGCCAGGCACTGTAGACGGTACCGCCCGAAGGGCTCGGCACATCATGAGCGATCTGCCGGATGAATTCCTTGAGGCTGGGCACGGCCGAGGCGCTGAAGTCCGGACCTGAGACCGCGGCGTCCGTGTTCAGATAGGCCACCGCGTGCTCCAATTCAGCGGCGTGGTGCTCGCCCCATTCCGTCGAGCCGATCAGGCCTTCCTCTTCGGCGTCCCAACTGCCGAAGACCAAGCTGCGTTTCGGCCGCCAGCCCGTCTTGAGGAGTTCGCCCAGGCCATGCACGGTCTCGAGCATGGCGGTTGTGCCGCTGTTAGGGTCGACCGCCCCATAAACCCAGGCGTCACGGTGGTTGCCGGCGACCACCCAATCTTCGGCTGACTCGCTGCCCCGCACACGGCCAATTACATCCCAGATCGTGCGGTACTGGTAGTCCTGCTTGAGGTGAATTTAGGCGCGGACGGGTCCGGGCCCGTCGTGGTAGGTGAATGGTCCTGCGCCTTGCCACTCTTGCGGGGCAGCGGGCCCGTTCATTGCTTCCAAGATTGGACGAGCGTCTTGGTACGAGAGCGGCGTCACCGGAATGGCTGGCAGCTGCTCGGCTTTCGCCGGGGGGACGCGTTTGTTATCCGGCAGCGACGGGCTGGAAGCCACACCCGGGGTCGTGGGATCGCCGGGGTAGAAAAACATGTAGCCTACGGAACCGCGCTGTACCGAAGATTCCGGCCGCCAAGGGCCGAGCGGATAGGAGTCACCGTGCTTGAAGCCATCGTCGGAGGGATCGGAATAGAGCAGGACACCCACGGCGCCGTGTTCCTGGGCCACGAATGCCTTCACGCCGCGAAAGCTTTTTCCGTAGCGCACTAAAACGATCTTGCCGCGGACTTCCACTTTCTCTTTTGCCAGCCGTTCGAAATCCTCCGGCGCGCCGTAGTTGGCATAGACCACCTCGGCTTCAACATCAGCGGAGGGCGACATGCCGTTAAACGCAGGGGTGATCCGGGGATCGTTTTGAAAAGGGTCTGCCGAGACATGCTCCGGGGATGGACCGTGCATTCTCGCGGCCGCCGGCTCGGTGATGTCGACGCTGATCTCCTGCGGATAGTTCATCCAGACGCGGTATTCGACGATTTCCGTTTCCAAGCCTGCGTCGCGGAACTTCCTGGCGACATAATCCGCGGTTGCCTTGTCTTCGGGGGAACCGGCGATGTGCGGAGCTTGCGTCAGCAGCCGAAGGTGCGCTTCGGCCAGAGACGGATCCGGCACGGCGAGAAATTCGGTTTCGATCTTCCGCTCAGCGGCGGTGTTGCGAAAACCGAGCAGGTCGAGCTCGTCATTGGTCGCGCCGCCTTGTGCCAAGGACGGGGGCGCAAGGAACAAAGCAAAAAGCAGACCGAGGGTGGGCGCAGGTTTCATGGCAAGCAATCAGGAGAGCTTACCGAGAATATCAAGTGTCGCCCCCAGACTGGGAAGTTCCTCCAGTCCGTAGACCTGGCGAAATACGATCTTCCCCGTCCGGTCGATCAAGTAGGTCACGCGATCCCCGGCTCCGCGCATCGGCTCCCGCTCGCGAAGCGCACCAAACAGGCTGCACACTTGCCCGTGCGGCCAGAAATCGGCGCACAAGGGAAAATCCAGCGGGCCGATTTCACGCTCCCATGCGGTGGTGTTCATGATCGAATCGACACACACGGAAACCGCCAGTGTTTTCAGGGCGCGCAGTTGCTCGCTCTGCGCCTGGAACTCGGCCAGCTGAGTGCGACTGACTTCCGACCAGTTCACCGGATAAAACGCGAGCAGCACATTCCTTTTCCCGTGCTGGCTGCCCAGTCGGAACTTGCGCTTCACGCCTCCGACAACGGCGGGCAACTCGAATTCGGGCGCGATTTCTCCGAGCGGCAACAAGCTCATGGGACCATGTGGTTTCCCGTAGGGTCTGCCGGAGAAACCATCCGATACTGGGATTGTACCTTCCGAGCTCGCCCGGTTACGGAAGGAAGGGCGTCGAGAACGACATCTGTCTCCCCAAACTCCGCGGCAGACACAGGGCGCGGAATAAAATCTCCTTGACCCTGACGCCACGTCAGACCGTAAACATACTGGAGGGGAAATCGTGTGAGTTCAACTTACCAAGCCCGCGAATTTGCCAAGCGCGCTGGGGTTACGGTCCGGGCGTTGCACCATTACGACCGGCTCGGACTGCTGAAGCCGAGCGGCCGAACGGATGCGGGATATCGCTTCTACACGGATCGCGACTTGGTCCGGCTGGAGCAGATCGTGGCGTTGAAGTTTATCGGCTTCCCTCTCTCCAAAATCCGGGATCTTCTGAATCGGAAAGACTGGGGGCGGCGAGAACTCGATCTGTCCGAAATGCTGCGGCGGCAAAGACAGACTATCGCCGAGAAACGCGACCATCTCGACCGGGCCGTGCGGGCGATCGAACGGGCCGAACAAGTGGTGGCCTCCGGGCAGGAATCCGATTGGGAGCCGTTCCGGAAAATCATCGAGGTGATTCAGATGCAGACGAGAAAAGACTGGATGAAGAAGTACTACACCGAGGCGCAGCTCGCGGACCTGGGGAAACGCTGGTCGCCGGAAGTGCAAGCGGAATCGGAGCGGGGATGGGCGGCGCTGGCTCGGGACACGGAAGAGGCAATTGCCCGTGGCGAAGACCCTTCGGGTGCGGCCGGTCGGGAACTGGCTGCGCAGCGGAGGGAGTTGCTGCGGCAATTTACTGGCGGCGATCCGGAGATGGAAAAAAACTTGCAAAAGCTGTACGCAGATCGGAGCAACTGGCCGGAGAACTTCAAGAAGCCATTTTCCGATGCGGTCGACAGGTTCCTCTGCCAGGCGGCTGAGGAACTGGCCAAGGTGTCTTGATCCGCGCAAGGTCTACTCTTCGGCGGGCGAGGAGTGGGCGGGCGAGGAGTGGACGGGCGACGAGCCCGCCCCCTTCCCGGCCGACATTCATGGAAGCTGGGATTCGAGGGCAGCCCTAACCAGGGCTGACAACAGCTCAGGGATATCCTTCTCAGTCCCGATGCTCTCCGCTAGCGCATCGAAGAATTCAAACGAAGTCATCGCATACAGGGCGCCAATGCGGCGCCCTCTGAGCTCAACATTCCGCAGCGGCTGCCGTGACTCGAGGCGGTCGACTACCCTCGTGACAGCGCCTTGCCGTCGCCGATTTCGTGCGGCAACCGCGGCCCCGAATTCCGGATCGATCGCGGCGATGCCATGAATCCTCCGCAGCAGGACACGATATTTCGTCCAGAAATCGCTGAATACCCCCACAAAACTGCAGAGCAGCAGCTCCGGATCCGTTTGCTGCATGACGCTGCCCATGCGCTCCATACCGGCATCCAAGGCAATCTGATCGAACAGAGCTTCGAGCAGGGCCGCTTTGGTGCCAAACAGGTTGTGAACGGTCTGACGGGTCACAGCGCTCTCGTTGGCCAGTGTTTCCATGGTGAACTGGAGAAGCCCCGCCGACTCCAGTTGCTTCCTTGCGGCCAACAGGATGGTTGCCCGCTTATGGTCGGACAACTCCTGTCGTCTCCCGAGGGTGTAGGGCCGCTTGCAGGAATCCGCTTTTTTCTTGGGCACGATGTTTTTTATCCTAGCCTCGATATTTAATTTGACGCTATGTATATCCAATTGTAAACTACTCTTCTTTGGCCCGGTAATGAACATGAGGTGCCATGACGAACCAAGGGCGGATGAGCGGGCATGACGTTGCAGACTTAGCCTTGCCGCTATGGATGCGCTGGGGCTTTTGGATTTGTGTCGTGATTGCGATCGCCGTCGTCTTCCGGCGAATTTTTGCCCTAGCAAATCCAGCCCGGTCAGGACCTCCGCAAATGCTCATGCTCGATGCACTCTTTGCCTCCCACGCAGTTCTGACGTTGGCGCACATTTTGCCTGCGCTCGTTTTTGTCCTTTTGTGTCCACTGCTGCTCGTGCGCACGCCCGGCAGGGGCCCTTGGCTCGAGATGCTGCTTCTGCCCATGGGCGCTGTCGTGGGGATTACGGCCTACGCCATGAGTGTCTACGCCGTGGGCGGATGGACGGAGCGTTCCGCCGTTCTGTTTTTCAATAGCCTCTTTCTGTTTTCGCTGGTTCGCGCGTTTCTGTATTGGAGAGCCGGCAGTTGGCTTCGCGAGCAGCGATGGATGCTGCGGGCTGTGGTAATTCTCCTCGGAATCGCCACCACGCGGCCGGTGATGGGGTTCTTCTTCGCAACTAGCCGCTTGACCCATCTTGCACCAAGACAGTTCTTCGGTATCGCTTTTTGGATCGGATTTTCGCTGAATACCGTGGCCGTGGAACTCTGGCTCCGATCCGGCGATCACCATCACGAGTCGAAAGGAGCGGCCACATCGTGAGCCCTGGTCCGCGCCAGAGCGGGCGGACCGGGACTCTCTGTGCCCATGGGACTTTTCACGGCCGGAGTATCGATTCCGGCGGCGTTTCTGACGTTGCTGCCCAAATGGGTCGTTGGGATGGGCCTGGTTCTGGCGGCCGCTGGGGAATTGAGTTGGTTCCATCTCATCAGCCCCAAGATGTTGTTTCTGATTCCGCTGCTGCGTTTCCCGAGACTTGTTGGGGTGATCGCGGTCGGGCTTTTGCTGCCCAAGACGCGGCCCCTGCCGCCACCGTCTTCGTCGCCGCTTCTGCCCGGTCGGCTCAGCAAGCGCGCGCTAAACTAGAACCATGCCAGCACCCAACGCTACCCAGCGCTTCTCGGATCGCGTCGACAACTACATTCGCTATCGTCCTGGTTACCCGGCTGAGATTCTCGACTTGTTGCGCGAGCGTTGCGGCTTGACCCCGCAAGCACGCATCGCCGATATCGGGTTCGGCACCGGTATCTTTACCCGAATGCTGCTGGAGAACGGCAATATGGTATTCGGTATCGAGCCCAATCAGGAAATGCGGGAGGCGGGCGCGAGACTTCTGGCGGGATTTTCGGATTTTCGGGGCTCTGGCGGAACCGCAGAAAAGACCACTCTCGAAAACCAAAGCGTGGAATTCATTACCGCGGCACAGGCGGCACATTGGTTTGACCGTGAACCGGCGCGGCGGGAATTCTTGCGGATCCTGAAGCCCGGCGGGTGGCTGGTTCTGCTCTGGAACGAGCGGCTCACGGAGGGAACACCATTCCTGGTGGAATACGAACGCCTGCTTCTTGAGTTTGGGACAGACTATGCCGAGGTGCGGCACGAAAGAACCACCGACGTGATCAAGGAGTTTTTCGCACCCTCCTCGCATGAGCTGGCGACGTTCCCGACGCAACAGGTCTTTGATTTCGCCGGCCTCGAGGGACGCGTCTTTTCCTCGTCGTATATCCCCGGGCCGGGCGATCCTCGCTCCCGGCCGCTGCGCACCGCACTGCGCACCCTGTTCGATCGTCACCAGGTCAACGATACCGTGGCTTTCGACTATGCCACGAAGGTCTTCTTTGGGCGGCTGTCGTAGGAGCGCTTCACCCGCGCCGCACCTGTGGCATCATGAACAATCAATCCGCCCGCGAGGAGGCCGCTTGTCCGAACCGAAGTCGTTTCACATGAGCCCAGAACAGTTTCGCCGCCACGGACACGCTGTGGTCGATTGGATTGCGGACTACCACAGCCGGATCGAGACGTTCCCGGTTCTCTCGCAGGTGAAACCGGGCGAGATTCGCGCCGCGCTGCCGCAGCAACCACCTCAGCAAGGAGAGGCGTTCGAGGCGATTCTCGCGGACATGGAAAAGCTCATGCCGGGCATCACACACTGGCAATCTCCGAATTTTTATGCATATTTTTGCAGCAATGCTTCGGGCCCATCGATTCTCGGCGATCTGCTCTGTTCAGGTTTAGGCGTGCAGGGTATGCTTTGGTCGACCAGCCCCGCCTGTACCGAAGTCGAAACACTGGTCATGGACTGGCTAGCCGGAATGCTGGACCTGCCCAGGAAGTTTCTTTCGACAGCTCGGGGCGGCGGGGTGATTCAGGATACGGCTTCCAGCGCCTCTCTGGCCGCACTTTTGGCGGGCCGGGAACATGCCACCGCCTTCGCCACGAATCAGCACGGAGGCGACGGAAAGCTTGTCGCTTACACGTCCACCGAAGCGCACTCCTCGATGGAAAAATCAATGATGATTGCGGGTCTTGGCCGAGAAAATCTGCGGCTGATTGCTGTCGATTCGGACTTCGCCATGAAGCCGGAGGAACTGGGGCGCAGGATTGCCGAAGACAAGCGCGCTGGGCTGATTCCCTGTTTCGTCGGCGCGACCGTAGGCACGACTTCCTCCAACGCCATGGATCCCATCGAGAAAATCGGCGCCATCTGCCACGAGCACGGCATTTGGCTGCATGTGGACGCGGCCATGTCGGGCACGGCTGCATTATGCGAGGAATTTCGCTGGATTCAGAATGGCCTAGAATACGCCGACAGCTACTGCTTCAATCCGCACAAGTGGATGTTCACGAACTTCGACTGCAGCGCATTCTACGTCGCCGATCGCAAGGCGCTGATTCAAACGCTGAGTGTGCTTCCCGAATATCTGAAGAATCAAGCCAGTGCATCGGGTGCGGTCTTCGACTATCGCGATTGGCACGTGCAGCTCGGCCGCCGCTTCCGGTCGCTCAAGCTGTGGTTCGTGATCCGCCACTACGGGATCGAGGGCTTACAGCACCACATTCGCGAGCACGTGCGGCTAGCGCACAAGTTCACCGGGTGGATCCGGGCTGACCCTCGCTTCGAACTCGCTGCGCCGGTACCGCTGAACCTGGTGTGCTTTCGCCATCGAGCCGGGGACGCAGTGAATCAGGCGCTGATGGAGCAATTGAACCGCAGCGGTGACCTCTACCTGACGCATACCAAACTGCATGGGAAATTCACCTTGCGCCTGTGCGTGGGTCAGTTGAACACGGTCGAGCGGCATGTGGCGCAAGCCTGGAAGCGGATTCAGGAAGAGGCCGTCATCGCTGAGCGCCTGGCAACGAAGAACTAGGAGGCTTCAGCTTCCGATACGACCCCAACGACGCCAGGGCTGACCGTCGCACGACGGCTGGATCGCTCCGCCCCAAACCAAGCCTGAACCTGCGGGAGCGCTTGCCGCATCGCCACCTCGCCGGCACGGATCATCTCTCCGGCGCGCGCGAAGTCATCGTACTCAAAGCCCGTGACGTCAGGTTCCACAACCAGATCGCTGGCTCGTCTCCATACCTTGGCGCTGTGTTCCAGTGCGATGCTGAAGCTCTGCCCGATGACATCAAATACGTGCCGCGGCCCCGTACGATGCAGTCCGCCTTTGAGATTGATCGCCAGAACCCGTCGCGCGCCCATCTCCCGGAGTGGCACGGACGGTACCGGATAGGCCAGCATCCCATCCACCAAAAGCCTGCCGTTAATCTCAACCGGAAGAAACATCCCTGGATAGGCGCAACTCGCGCGCACGGCGTCAATCAGCGGGCCGGAGCGAAACGCTACCCCCTCGCCGGAAGTGAAATCGGTGGCCGCGATGGCCAAAGGAATCTTGAGGTCTTCAAAAGTTTTCTGTTTCAGAATGCGCTGTAGAAAAACCGCCATGCGCTGGTTCGTCGCCAGCCCCAGTTTCGATAGCGTCCAGCGGGCAATGTGATGGGACCGAACCTGAAAAGCGATCTGCTCCAACTCCGCCGCCGTGACTCCGCCGCAGTAGGCCGCGCCAATCAGAGCTCCGACACTCGTCCCGGCCACAAAACTCAGGGGGATTTGCGCCTCTTCCAACACCTTGAGCACGCCGATATGGGCAATACCGCGTGCAAAACCACCGCCCAGCGCCAGCCCCAAGGCCTCGCGCGACTGTCGCAGCGACTCGTCGCCGGTGACGACGCGATAGCGCTCGAAAGCCATGGCGATATCGGCGTTGATGTGCCAAGCAGCGGTGCCGGCGGGCCAGTAGGCCGAGCATTCCTGGCCGCGAATCGTACGCCAGGGATAGCTGGCGCCCTTCAGGTCCAGCTGCGCTGCGCGCTCCTTGGCCAAATCCAAAGTTGAAGCGCGCCAACGCAATGCATCGGCGGCTGCGTGCGGCAACGTATAAGTCAGCACCGGGAGGACGAATCCCTCAGTGTCCCAGAAGATGTGGCCGTCGTACCCGGTGCCGGTCAGACCCTTGCTGGCGATGCCGCGCCGTTCGGCTCTTGCACTCGCCTGCAGCAGGTGGAAGAGCCCGAACCGCACCGCTTGCTGGCACACCGGGTCGCCTTCGACCTCGACATCGGCGCTGTCCCAATACTCATCGAGAATCTTGCGCTGCGCGTCCACCAGGCCCTGCCAGCCGCTGTACCGGGCGCTGTGCAACGCCGCGGCGGCCTGGTCGCGAAGCGCCGGACGGGAACGCTGGCTCGACCAGCCGTATGCCAGGTATTTCACGATGCGCAGCTGCTGGCCCGGCCGCAGCCCGCAGAACACCGTCGTACGGGCGAGGTCGTCGCCTG
>Ga0137418_10001577_pt1 | contig 21067 bp, 18 predicted proteins | sample CZODoug3_1_2_16f_FD_122242 | JGI IMG/M metagenome (GOLD analysis project Ga0137418, IMG submission 122242) | Vadose zone soil fungal communities from Angelo Coast Range Reserve, California, USA - CZODoug3_1_2_16fungal (Hybrid Assembly) | ecosystem: Environmental > Terrestrial > Soil > Vadose...
CAACCTTTCCCGCTTCGAGATCGGCGCTGTCGTGCAGGGCGACTACAAAGTCCGGTTTGCCAAAACGGGTGTAGAGACCATCGGCGAGCAGCGCCTTGGCGCCATGGACCGTCTCTTCGGCAGGCTGGCCAATCAGAATCAAAGTGCCCTGCCATTGACCCTTCAGTGCGGCCAGCATCTTCGCCGTACCTAACATGTTCGTGACGTGAATGTCATGGCCACAAGCGTGCATCACATTCACTTCCTGGCCGGCATCGTTTGGAGCTTTGACCTTGCTGGCGTAAGGCAGTCCCGTTTTCTCTTCAACCGGTAGCGCATCGAGATCCGTACGCAGCAGCACAGTTGGTCCGGCACCGTTTTTCAGAACAGCGACTACGCCGTAACTGGTCCACTCAGGCCGCTCATATTTGCCGACGCGCTCAGTAACTGTATAGCCAAGCGCGCGCAATTCTTTTGCGAAGAACGAAGCAGTTTTCTCTTCGTAATGTGACAACTCAGGAGCGGCGTGCAACGTTTTATAAGTCGCGACCAGCAAAGGAAGCTGCTGATCGATCATGCTGTCCAGCGATTGCTGGGCACTGGCGCTGGTCACTAAGGCGCAAGTAAACAAAACACTGCCGAGTAGGATTCTGTATCGCATTGCGAAGTTCCTTCGGGCCAACCAAAAATGAAAGCACGCTCCCTGGTCGCCCGTTTAGACAGGGCACTCGTGCTCCTCGCTCGCGAAGGCGGACAAGTCCGCTATCTAAACGGATACGTTTCAGGTTTGGAAGGCACACTGGTCCCATGATTAAAGACGAACTAATACAACTCATCACCGAAAGGCGCGCCCGCGTGGGCGTCGTGGGTCTGGGCTACGTAGGCTTACCGCTGGCAGTCGAATTCGCCGGCTCAGGCTTTGCCGCCATCGGTTTCGAGGTAGACCAGAGCAAGGCCGATCGCATCAATGCCGGCGAATCTTACATCGGCGACATTGAGTCTCCGACCGTTAAGAAACTGACGGAGAGCAAGCAACTGCAAGCCACCACCGACTTCAATCATCTGCGCGACTGCGACGCTATCGTTATCTGCGTGCCGACACCGCTGCGGAAAACAAAAGAACCGGACATCTCCTACATCATGGCCGCCGCCGAAGAGATCAAACAACGCTTGCGTCGCGGACAGTTGATCATTCTCGAATCAACCACCTATCCCGGCACTACCGATGAAGTGCTGCTGCCGATGTTCGAAGAAACCGGGTCAAAGCTGGACGAGGATTTCCTGCTCGCATTCTCGCCGGAACGAGTCGATCCCGGTAATCCGCAGTTTCAGACTCATAACATTCCGAAAGTTGTCGGCGGCGTCACACCTGACTCGACCGCGGCAGCAGCTCATCTGTATTCGCAGATCGTCAACGATGTTCACGCCGTAAGCTCAGCTCGCGTTGCCGAGGCGGCTAAGCTGCTCGAGAACACTTTTCGCGCGGTGAACATTGGCATGGCGAATGAAATGGCGCGGCTTTGCTACGCGCTGAATATCGACACCTGGGAAGTGATCCGCGCGGCCGCGACCAAGCCGTTTGGATTCATGCCGTTCTATCCGGGACCAGGGATAGGCGGCCACTGCATTCCGCTCGATCCGCACTATCTCGCCTGGAAGATGCGGACGCTCAACTACAAGACCCGATTCATCGAGCTGGCCGGCGAGTTGAATGCTGAGATGCCGGAGTTCTGGGTCGGGAAGGTCGTGGACACGCTCAACGACCAGGGGAAAGCGGTGCGGCGCAGCCGAGTCTTGCTCGTGGGTGTCGCGTACAAGAAAAACATCGACGATATCCGCGAGAGCCCGGCATTGGACGTGATCCGCTTGCTGCATCTGCGCGGCGCCGAGGTGTCCTACCACGACCCGCACGTGCCGGTCCTGAAGGAAGACAACATCGGGCTCAGCTCGGTGCCGCTCACGGCGGAAATGCTCAGACAAGCCGATTGCGTCATCATCGTCACCGATCACGCCGCCATTGACTACAAGCTGATCTCGCGGAACGCCCGCGCGGTGGTGGACACCCGGCATGTGTTGCCCAGGGCGGGTCCCCGCCCGTGAAGGTCGCGGTCGTCGGCACCGGATATGTAGGTCTGGTCGTGGGTGCCTGTCTCGCCGAGACAGGGAATGACGTCATCTGCGCCGACGTCGACGCGGGCAAGATCAAGAACCTCAAAAGTAACAAGCTTCCGATCTACGAGCCCGGGCTCGAGCCCATCGTCGTCCGCAATCAGCGCGAGGGTAGGCTGATCTTCACGACCGACGTCGGCAACGCCGTCGAGCGCGCCGAGGTCGTATTCATCGCGGTGGGAACGCCACCCGACGAAGACGGATCGGCCGATCTGCAGCATGTGCTCGCCGTCGCCACGACGATCGGTGAGCACATGAACGCGCCCAAGGTCGTCGTCACGAAGAGCACCGTCCCGGTCGGCACGGCCGAGAAGGTGCGGGCGCAGATCGCCGCCAAGACGACGAGGCTGTTTCACGTTTGCTCGAATCCCGAATTCCTCAAGGAAGGCGCCGCGGTTGAAGACTTCATGAAGCCCGATCGGGTGGTGGTCGGGGTCGACTCCACCGATGCCGCTGCGGTGCTCGAGGAGTTGTACGCCCCGTTCGTGCGCACCGGGAATCCGCTGATCTTCATGGACATCCCGTCGGCCGAGATGACGAAGTACGCGGCCAACGCCATACTCGCGACCCGGATCTCGTTCATGAATCAAATCGCACAGCTGTGCGAAACGGTGGGGGCGGACGTGACGCAGGTGCGGCGCGGTATCGGCTCGGACCGGCGCATCGGCCCGGCGTTCCTGTTTCCCGGCCCGGGGTACGGCGGTTCGTGCTTTCCGAAAGACGTCCAGGCGCTGATCCACACTGCGGAGGAGCGCAAAGTCCCGCTCGATATCCTCAAGGCCGTCGAGGCGGCGAATGAGCGCCAGAAGCGGCTCCTGTTCGAGAAGCTGGAGCGGCATTTCGACGGGCAGGTGAAGGGCCGCGCTATCGCCGTGTGGGGGCTCGCCTTCAAGGCGGAGACCGACGACGTGCGGGCAAGCCCGGCCCTCGTCCTGATCGAGGCGTTGCTGGCGGCCGGAGCGACGGTCCGCGCGCACGATCCCGCCGCGCGCGAGACCGCGCGGCGTCATTTGGGAGATCGCGTGTCGTACGCGGACCACGCGTTCGATGCCCTCACCGGGGCCGATGGGCTCGCCATCGTGACGGAGTGGCTCGAATACCGCAACCCAGATTTTCCGCGGATGAAACAGCTCATGCGGCGCCCGCTCATCGTGGACGGCCGCAACCTGTACGACCCGGCCCGCCTCGCCAAGCTCGGCTTCACGTACGACAGCATCGGCCGCCGGTGACATGCGCATCCTCGTAACAGGAGCGGCCGGCTTCCTGGGATCCCACCTCTGCGACCGGCTGCTCGCGGCCGGGCACACGGTTGTGGGCATGGACAACTTCCTGACCGGCAGCCTCGGAAACCTCACCCACCTCGAGGGCAATGCGCGCTTCAAGGCGCTGCGTCACGACGTCTCGAAATTCATCGAGGTCCCGGGACCGCTCGACGGCATCCTGCACTTCGCCAGTCCCGCGAGCCCGATCGATTATCTCGAACACCCCATCCCGACCCTCAAAGTCGGTGCGCTCGGTACGCACAACAGTCTCGGTCTCGCCAAAGCGAAGGGCGCTCGGTTCTTGCTTGCGTCGACGTCCGAGGTGTACGGTGATCCCCTGGTCCACCCGCAACCTGAGTCGTACTGGGGGAACGTCAATCCGGTGGGGCCCCGCGGCGTGTACGACGAAGCCAAACGCTTCGCCGAAGCGATGACGATGGCGTACCACCGCTACCACGGACTCGACACGCGAATCGTGCGCATCTTCAACACCTACGGCCCGCGCATGCGCCCGAACGACGGGCGCGTCGTGTCGAACTTTATCGTGCAGGCGTTGCGCGGGGAGCCCCTCACCGTCTACGGCGACGGCTCCCAGACCCGCTCGTTCTGCTATGTGGACGATCTGATCGAGGGGATCATCCGGTTGTTCGAGAGCGGGAGCGCGGACCCCACCAACATCGGCAACCCGCACGAGTTCACCGTGCGGCAGCTCGCGGAGCGCGTGCTCGCGTTGACGGGGAGCACGAGCAAAATCGTCGAGCGGCCGCTGCCGGTGGACGATCCAAAGGTGCGCCAGCCGGACATCACGCACGTGCGCAAGACGCTGGGATGGGAGCCGAAGGTTTCGCTCGACGAAGGGCTCCGCCGCACGATCGAGTACTTCCGTGAGGTCGTGAGGCGCGAGGGAATAAGGCAGCCGTGAAGCAGGGGTTTCTGGTCACCGGCGCCGCGGGGTTCATCGGATCGCATGTGAGCGAGGCGCTCATCGGGCGCGGCCACGAGGTGACCGGTGTCGATAACTTCGATCCGTTCTATGCCCGCGACGTCAAAGAGCGCAATCTCGCGGGCCTTCGCAAGCTTCCCGGATTTCGCTTTGTCGAAGCCGATGTCGCTCGCGATCCAATGCCGTTGGACGGCATCGCGGCCATCATCCATCTCGCGGCGAAGCCCGGCGTGCGGCCGTCTCTCGACGATCCCGGCTCCTACATGGAAGCGAACGTCACCGCGACCGCGCGTCTGATCGATGCGGCCCGCCGGGTGGGATTGTCGCGAATCGTGTTCGGCTCGTCGTCGTCCGTGTACGGGAATGCGACGCCCGCGCCATTCACCGAGAATGCGCCCGCCGTGTCGCCGATCTCGCCGTACGCGGCCAGCAAACGGGCGGGGGAGCTCCTCGTGCATGCCTTTGCGCACCTCTACCCGCTCAAGATCATCTGCCTGCGGTTCTTCACGGTGTACGGCCCGCGGCAGCGTCCCGATCTGGCGATCCACAAGTTTACGGACCTGATCGCCCGGGGACGCCCGGTGCGGATGCATGGGGATGGGTCGAGCGAGCGCGACTATACCTATATTACCGACTGCGTGGATGGTATCGTCGCCGGGCTCGAGTGGACCGCTGGTGCGGCTCCCGGCACGGTCGAGACGGTCAACCTGGGCGGCGGCGACCGCGTGCGCCTCGACCGCCTGATCGCGCTCATCGCTACGGCGCTCGGTCAGGAAGCGCGCATCGAGCGCCAGCCCGATCAGCCGGGCGACGTGCGGTTGACCGATGCCGATCTAGCCCACGCCGGACGTGTGCTGGGCTTCAAGCCGCGCGTCGGCATCGCGGAAGGCATCCGCAAGTTCGTAGGCTGGTACGAGGAGGTTCATGGACGTCAGTCCCGAGCGCCTAGTCGAGCAGGCTAACGAGCGGTTTCAGCTGCAGGACTACTACGGTGCGATTCACCTCCTCGAGGAGGTCATCGCCACCGGCCGCGCGTTTGCCGACGCGCATCATCTGCTGGGTCTCTCGTACTCCCTCGCGGGACAGTCCGACAAGGCGCTGGAACAGCTCGATCGCGCCCTCGCGCTCAATCCGAACTACATCGAGGCCTTGATCCATCGCGCGCTCGTGCTGAACGAGCTGGGTCGCGAGGAAGAGGCGAATGCGGTGCTGCGGCGCGCCCGCCAGGTCACCTCGGAGCGGCGCGGGGGATTCCACGGCCACGTTGCGGCGAAGCTCGCCAATCAACATGCGGCGCTCGCGCAAGCGTACTACGAAGCGGGTGGACTGAACGAAGCGGTCGCACAGTACGAGGCGGCCCTGGAGCTGGGCCCCGGCTTTCACGACCTGCGCTACAAGCTGGGCCGGGTGCTCCTCGAGGCCGGTCGCGCGTTGGACGCGCACGAGCATTTCCAGACCATCGTGCGCGAACGCCCGTCCTTCCTCGATGCCGCCGCGATGCTGGGGCTGGCGTGCTACCTCGCTGGTGATGGGTTGGCGGCGCGCACCGTGTGGGAAGAGCTGCGCGCCCGACGGCCGGAAGATCCGAGGGTAGAGGCCTACCTCGCACTCCTTTCCCGTTCGGACGTGGTCCCTGTCGGTGCCGACGACGCGAAACCCGATCGAAAGAAAAAGAGAAAGTGAAACGGCTCGCGGTGGCGTCGCTCGCCTTCTTGCTGGCCTGCACCCGTTCTGCCTCGAATCACGAGGAGCTCGGCGATCGTGCGTATGCGGCGGCCTCTTATGTCGACGCGCTGGCGGAATACCAGCTGGGACGCAAATCGGACGCGGGCAGCGCGGCGCTGCTCGCCAAGGTCGCCGCCGCGGCGATGCATGCCGAGGACTATGGGGTGGCGGCCGAAGCCTACGGATCGCTCGCCAAGCGAGACCGCTCACGGGCCGACGAAGCCGCTGACGGGTTGGAACGGGTCGCGCGGGCCGCGCTCACCGCCAACGACCGCACCGCGCTGGCGAGCGCCCTCACGGGACTGCGCGAGGTCGCGCCCCGCCGGCCGCTCGGGCGGTACGTCGTGCTCGCTGCCCTCGATGCGGTCGACCGGGGCGACACGGCCGAGGCACGCGCCCTGTTGCCGGTTGCAGCGGCCTCGGCGGTCGACGCCGCGCGGGCCGACTCGCTACTGTTCGTCTACGGGCTGACGCTGGTCCGGGTCCGCGACTGTAGCACGGCGGTGCGCGTCTTTGAGGGCGTGGTCAGGCGCCAGCGGGCGGCCACGGTGGTCGAGCAGGCGCGCGAGGGTTTGGGACTCTGCGCACTCGTGGAAGGCCAGATCGCGCTCGAGCAGGGCCGCCCGGCCGACGCCGAAGGGTGGTTCCGCCGCGCGACGGCACCCGGGGCATCGCCGGATGTCGTGCGAGGGGCGTTCCTGGGACTCGGCGACGTGCGCCTTGCGCAGGGCGACGTGGCGGGAGCGATGGAGAGTTATCAGCAGGCGCTCGCCGGCGGGACGCCCGGAGACACGATTTCACAGCGCGCGCAGGAAAAGCTCAACGCGTTAGGAAAGGCTGAACCGGAATGACGATGCAACGGACGATCGGGATGCTGGCAATCGCTGTGGCCCTGAGTGGACTGGGAGGGGCCGCGTGTCATCCGCGCGGCCGGGTCCCGCGGACCGCGCCGGTGGTGCCGGCCGACGTCGATCTCCGTCGTGCGATGGATCTCTTCCACCGCGGCGAATTTCGCCGCGCGCAGACGATTCTGCAGCGTGTCAGTTTCGAGCTCATGCCTGGGACGCCCGAGCTCGCGGAGCTGCGGTATTACCTCGCCGAGTGCTGGTTTCAGATGGGCGACTACGTGCAGGCGGCGAGCGAGTTCCGGAAAGTCGCCGACGAATTCTCGACTTCGGCGTATGCGCCGCTGGCGCTCCTGAGAGCCGGCGACGCGAACCTCCGTCTCTGGCACCGGCCCGAGCTCGACCCGTCGTACGGCGAGACCGCCCTGGCGATCTACCAGGAGCTGGCGGGCCGTTTTCCCGACAGCGATGCGGCCGGGCGCGCACGCATCCACGTGGGGCGCCTCCAGAACCAGTTTGCCGAGAAGACATACAAGACGGGCATCTTTTATCTGCGGCGCAAAGCGTTCGACTCGGCGATCATCTATTTCAAAGACGTGATCGCCAATTATCCCACCGCGCAGCGGGCGCCCGACGCGCTACTGCGGTTGGTGGATAGCTATCGCGCGATCAGTTACAAGCAGGAGGTGCAGGAGACCTGCGAGCACCTCCGCCGCTTCTATCCGAACGCGACAGGGCTTGCCCGCACGTGCCCAGCGGCGGCCGATTCCAGCGCGACCCCCGCGACCCCGTCGACCCCCTCCCCCTCGACACCCTGACCGGCGTGGCCGGGGGGGCGCTGTTCGGGGGCTCGTTCGACCCCGTGCACGTCGCACACTTGATCGTGGCGGAAGCAGCGGCGGACGCGCTGGGGTCCAACGTCCAGTTCCTGCCAGCGCGCGAGCAGCCCTTCAAGCGCGCGGCTCATCAGGCGACGCCGGAGCAACGGGCCGAGATGCTGGACTTGGCGGTCGCGGGGAATCCCCGCCTGGGTGTGGAGCGCGTGGAGTTGGGGTTGCCGACACCCTCCTACACGGTCCGGACCCTGCGGGCCCTGGGCGATCGCGAGCCGGGGAACCGGTTCACGTTATTGCTGGGGGCAGACGCCGCCCGAGACTTGGCGGCATGGTGGGAAGTTGAAGCTCTCCCGCGACTTGCCGACATCGTCGTATTCGCCCGGCCGGGGGCGAGTGTGGTGCGCCACCCCCTGATCAAACGGGTCATCCCGGTACCCATGATCGACCTCTCCGCGACGAAGGTGCGGGAGCGCGTCAAACAGGGGCTTTCCATTCGATATTTAGTGCCCGATTCGGTGCGCGAATACATCGGCGCTCACGGGCTGTATCGCTAGGAGTGTAATGGCTAATCGCTGGTTCACGAGAATCTTCGGAACACGGTTCGATCGTGAGTTGAAGCGCATCCAGCCGATTGTGGACGCGATTCACGAGCACGAAGTGCGCCTCAAAGGCATCGGAGACGCCGAGCTGCAAGCGCAGACCGCCAGGTTCCGCGCGGCGATCGCCGAGCGCACCGGCGCTCAGCACGCCGAAGTCGAGCGCCTCAAGAAGGCGAAGCACGACTGCCCCGATCCCGAGGAGCGCGCCAATCTCACCGAGCAGCTGAGAAACGCGGAACAGGAGTTCGTCTCCGAGCTGCAGCGCACGCTGGACGACCTGTTGCCGGAGGCGTTCGCGACGGTGCGCGAAGCGGCCCGCCGTCTGCTGAGTAGCGAGGTCGTCGTCACCGGGCACCCGATGAAGTGGGACATGGTGCCCTACGACGTCCAGCTCATCGGCGGCATCGTGCTGCATCAGGGCAAGATCGCCGAAATGGCGACCGGCGAGGGCAAGACGCTCGTCGCGACGCTGCCGCTGTATCTCAACGCGTTGGCGGGTCGAGGCGCGCATCTCGTTACGGTGAACAACTACCTGGCGCGGCGCGACTCGCAGTGGATGGGTCATCTGTTCAAATGGCTCGGCCTGACGGTGGGCTGCATCGACGACACGCAGCCGTCGACCCCCGAACGACGGGCGGCCTACCTGTGCGATATCACGTACGGCACCAACAACGAATTCGGCTTCGACTACCTCCGCGACAACATGGTGGGCAGCCTGGACCACCGGGTCCAGCGTGGCCACGTGTACGCGATCATCGACGAGGTGGATTCGATTCTGATCGACGAAGCGCGCACGCCCCTGATCATCTCCGGGGTCGTGGGCGCGGAGTCGGATGAGAAGTACGCACAGTACAACGCCCAGGTCGTGCAGTTGGTGCGCAAGCAGACCGCGATCGCCAACGACCTGATCGCGAAGGCCGAGCCGCTGCTCGAGAACCCGGACACCAATTATGAGGGCGCGAAGCTGCTGTACAAGGCACAGCTGGGCATGCCGAAGAACCGGAAGCTGTTGAAGCTGCTGAACGAGCAAGGCGTCAAGCAACAGGTGCAGCGCGTCGAGCTCGACCGGCTCGCCGACCGCAAGCTGCCGGCGCGCGACCAGAAGATGCGCGATATCGAAGATGATCTGTATTTCGTCATGGACGAGCGCGGCCGCTCGGTGCACCTGAGCGACAAGGGTGTGGAGACGATGTCTCCGCAGGATCCGACGCTATTCGTCGTCCCCGACATCTCGCACGCCATCCACGATCTGGAGCGCGACCCGGACCTCACACCGGCGGAGAAGATCGAACGGCGCCGGACGGTGGAGGGCGAATACGCGGCCAAGAGCGAGATCCTGCACATCATCCATAAACTGCTGCAGGCGCATGCGCTGTATGAGAAAGACGTGGAGTACGTCGTGCAGGAGGGGCAGGTCTTTATCGTCGACGAGTTCACCGGCCGGCTGATGCCGGGGCGGCGCTGGTCGGACGGCTTGCACCAGGCGGTAGAGGCGAAGGAAGGGGTCGCGGTCCGCGAGGAGTCACAGACCCTCGCGACGATCACGATCCAGAACTACTTCCGCATGTACGAGAAGCTGTCGGGCATGACGGGCACCGCCGAGACGGAAGAGACCGAGTTTCACGACATCTACAAGCTCAATGTCGTGGTCATTCCCACGAATCGCCCGGTGCGGCGCGTGGACAAGCACGACCTCGTCTACAAGACGCGCAAGGAAAAGTACGACGCGATCATGGAAGAAGTGGAGCGCCAGCATAAGCGCGGCTTGCCGGTGCTGGTCGGGACGACCAACGTCGAAGTCTCGGAGACACTCGCCCGCATCCTGAAGCGGCGCGGGCTCAAGCACGAGGTCCTGAACGCCAAGTTTCACCAGCGCGAGGCGGAGATCGTCGCGCAGGCCGGACAGCCGGGCTCGATTACGATCGCGACCAACATGGCGGGCCGCGGTACCGACATCAAACTCGGCCCGGGCGTCAAGAAGTGTCAGGTGTGCGGCATCAAGTCGCGCGAGGCGCCGTTCGGCCAGATGGTGGAGCAGCCCGACCTGTCTCCCGCCCAGATCAAAGAGCTCAAGTGCAACGAGGATCCGCCGTGCGGCCTCGTCATCATCGGCACGGAGCGCCACGAGGCGCGTCGCATCGACCGCCAGCTGCGCGGCCGCTCGGGGCGCCAGGGCGATCCGGGGCAGAGCGTCTTCTATATGTCGCTCGAAGACGACCTCATGCGGCTCTTCGGGTCCGACCGCATCGCGCGCATCATGGACCGCACCGGCGCCGAAGAGGGTGAGGTCATTACCCATCCGTGGGTCACGGCCGCCATCGGGCAGGCGCAGAAGCGGGTGGAGCTCCAGAATTTCCAGGCGCGCAAAAAGCTCCTGCAGTTCGACGACGTCATGAACAAGCAGCGCGAGGTGATCTACTCGCAGCGACTGTACGCGCTCGAGGGCGGGGAAGAGCTGAAGGCCGAGGCGCAGCGGATGATCGACACCGCGGTCGAGCACCTCGTCGAGACGCTCCTGGCGGACTACGACGATCCCGGGCAGTGGGACCGCGCGCTGATCGACACGGAGTTTCTACAGAAGTTCCTGACGTCCATCCCGGGCGTCACCGATCCGGCGGTGATCAAGACGCGGGAAGAGCTGCTTCGGGCGGCGCAGAAAGCCGCCCGCGACGCCTTCCAGCAGAAGCTTGGCTATATGCGCGACGTCGAGACGAAGGTCGGCGCGACCAACCTCGGCGAACAGGCGTTGTCCCACGTCACCCTCGGCGTGATCGACGAGAAGTGGAAGGACCATTTGTACGATCTCGACCAGCTCCGCGAGGGCATCTACTACCGTGCCTGGGGGCAGAAGGACCCCCTCGTCGAGTACAAGCAAGAAGCCTACGAGATGTTTGTCGGCCTGATGAACGATCTGCAGACGACGTTCGCGGAACGGTGGCTCAAGCTGCAGATCGAGATTGGCCCCCCTCGCGGGGGCCCAAGTCAATCGGTGACCGGCCCGATCGGCGGGCAGCCGAGAAAGCAGGGGCCGATGACGGCGTCGAAACCGGCCGCAGACGGTCTCGTGTCAAGCGGCAATCCGCCGCCGCTACCCAAGCCAGAGCCGGGCTTCGCGCCGCCCAACCCGTACGCCGGTGTGGGACGTAACGATCCGTGTCCCTGCGGCAGCGGCAAGAAGTTCAAGAAGTGCCACGGGGCAGCGGCGTAGCTAGACAGATTCTCCGGCGACTATTGCGTGACCACGAACTGGTAACAGCTGCTCTCCAACACGACCGCTCCGGTGGCGTCGATCACGCGAAAATGAATGTCGAACGTCGAACCAATGGCGGTGGTGCCGAGGTTGCGGAATAGGTCTGCGCGACCGGTGCCCCGCCAGTCGGTCGTGATCACCTGCGGTGCCGCACCTCGTCCCAGCGTCAGCCAGTTCATGCCGGTGCAGTCATCGTTGATCGCGGTATCCGTCGCACGCTGCAACCGATACGTCGCGTTGGGCTCCAGGTCTCGAACCCATGTATCCAGATTCACGATTCTGTCGGCGTCGTTGGGTTGGCGGAACTTGACGTGCCCGAAACCACCCTTTCCGGTTGCGTCGCGCAGGATGACCTCATCGTTGAACGGTGGCGTTTCTGGGCCCCAGCTGCTCGCGCTTATGGAAGCGCTCGATGCTGAGGCCGCCGCGAGCCCCGGGGCAGCCGGATCCCGGTCGGCGCCACATCCCAGCAACGCGGTGGTTAGGGTGATCAGTGCAACGGTGGGGATGCGCGCAATCGACATGGTCCCTCCATGAGACCTTGGGACGGCCAGGGACGTCGTCGCCTCGTGGATCGGTCGGCAGGCACGGGGTGGCAGTTCAATCATCGCCCCAAACTCGACCTGCCGTTAGGCGCCGGATGGCGTAATTCTGGCTATGTCGGATCGAGGATGCCTCCCTAGTGTTTCCCCATGCCGCTCCGTCTTTCCGAGCACCTCGAACACGACCGGCCGCGCGAGCGTTTCTGGGCCGTCGGGCCGGGCGCGTTGACGGCGCAAGAGCTTCTGGCCATTCTCCTTGGAACGGGGACGCGCGGGCAGGACGCCCTCGCTGTGGCGGGTGAGATCCTGTCTCGCGGCGATGGTTCGCTGCGGCGGCTGGCCACCCGGCCCTGGGCGGAAGTGGCCCGGATTCCAGGAGTGGGGCGCGCCAAGGCCGCCAGGCTGGCGGCAGCGATCGAGTTGGGGCGCCGGATCGAGACGGAAGCCGAACCGCCTCCCGAGCGGATTCGCGGACCGGGTGACGTGCAGCGCTACTATGGACTGCGCCTGCGGGACCTTGCGGTCGAGGAGTTTCACGTCCTCGCGCTGGGGAGCCAGAGCCAGATTCTGGCGGATCTACTGATCACGCGGGGCATTCTCAACAGCTCGTTGGTGCACCCGCGGGAGGTGTTTCGGGCGGCGATCGCCGAGGCGGCGGCCGGGATCATCGTGGTGCACAATCATCCCAGCGGTGATCCCACGCCCTCGGCGGACGATCGGGCGGTGACGCGCCAGCTCGTGGATGCCGGGCGCGTGCTTGATGTGCCCGTGTACGATCACGTGGTAATCGGTGGGGGAGAGCGGTACGTGAGCTTCGCGGAGGCAGGGCTATTGTGACGAGTACGGCGCCGATTCTCGCGCCCGAGCTGGCGAAAGCGGTCGCCGCGCAACGCGACCGCCTCGACCTCGAGGTGCTGTCGCGCGCCTACCGCATCAGCGCGCAGGCGCATCAGGGACAGAAGCGCCTGTCGGGCGACGACTTCGTGTCCCACAGCGTCGCCGTCGCGACGATTCTCGCCGAACAGCAAATGGACACGACGACCATCGCCGCGGCGTTGCTGCACGACGTGGTCGAGGACTCCGATGTCACCTTGGACGTGCTGCGCCGCGACTTCGGCAATGAAGTCGCCGACCTCGTGGACGGACTTACCAAGATCTCGACGCTCAACTTCCGTTCCACCGCCGAAGAGCAGGCGGAGAACTATCGCAAACTGCTGATGTCGGTGGCACGCGACGCGCGCGTCATCATCATCAAGCTGGCAGACCGGCTCCACAACATGCGCACGCTCGATCCGCTGCCCCCGGACAAGCGCAAGCGAATCGCATTGGAAACGCGCGAGCTGTACGCGCCGCTGGCGCATCGCTTCGGCATGGCAGGAGTGAAGGCGGAGCTCGAGGACCTGGCGTTCAAGTATCTCGAACCCGACGACTACAAGCAGCTCGCGAAGCACGTAAAGGCGCGGCGCGTCGAGCGCGACCGGACGATCGAGCGCATGCGCGCGCCGCTCTCCGACGAGCTGCGGCGCGCCGCCATCGCCGGCTGGGAGATCGTGGGCCGGCCCAAGAACCTGTGGTCCATCTTCAAGAAGATGAAGAAGCGCGGCAAGCCGTTCGAGGAGATCTACGATCTGCTCGCGGTGCGCGTCCTGGTGAACAACATCACCGACTGCTACCACGTGCTCGGCATCATCCATCACACGTGGACCCCGCTGCAGGAGCGGATCAAGGACTACATCGCGAGTCCCAAGTCCAACGGCTACCAGTCGCTGCACACCACCGTGTTCGGGCCCGCCGGCCAGCTCTACGAGATCCAGATCCGCACCCGCGACATGCATCGCACCGCCGAGTACGGTATCGCCGCGCACTGGCTGTACAAGGAAAATGGCAAGAGCGCCGACGAGCTCGATCACCATCTGTCGTGGTTCCGCCAATTGATCGAGCTGCAGCAGGACGCGCACACCCCTGAGGAGTTTCTCGAGTTCCTGAAGATCGACCTGTATCAAGACGAAATCTTCGTCTTTACGCCGGCCGGAGACGTCAAGCGGCTGCCGAAGAGCGCCACGCCGATCGATTTCGCGTTCATGGTGCACACCGAGGTGGGCCAGCATTGCAACGGCGCCCGCGTCAACGGCCGCATCGCGCCGCTGCATCGGCCGCTGCGCAACGGCGACACGATCGAAGTGCTCACCTCTCCGCAGGCCAAGCCATCGCGGGATTGGCTGGCGCACGTGCAGACCGGGCGGGCGCGGCAGAAGATCCGCCAGTGGATCAAGCAGGAAGAGCAGGAGCGCAGTGTGACGCTCGGGCGGGAAATCCTCGGTCGCGAAATCCGGCGGCGGCGCCTCGATCCGCCTACGCCCGAGCAGCTGGCGCAAGCCGCCCAGAAGCTGGGACTCGGCGCCGCCGAGCAGGTGGAGACGGCAATCGGCCGCGGGGATGTGCAGATCGGGCAAATGATCAACGCGCTGTATCCCGACATCCCGGCGGACGAACAGCACTCGCCGAAGCCGACGGCGTTTGGGCGCGTCATCGAGCGGCTGCGGCTGGGCCGCGGCATCAAGATTCACGGCGTCGAAGGCCTGATGGTGCGCTACGCGCAGTGCTGCCAGCCTGTCCCGGGCGATCCGGTCGTCGGCTACGTCACCCAGGGGCGCGGCATCTCGATCCACCGCAACGATTGCCCCAACCTGCTGACTCTTTCGGGCGATGAGGAGCGGCGGGTCGAAATCGACTGGCGCGAGGTCGAGGGGGAGACGTTCGTCGTCCGGCTGGCGGTAAGCGGCGAGGACCGCCGCGGGCTCTACGCGGATATCTGCGAGGCGATCAGCGGTACGGGCACGAACATCCGCAGCGCCGAGCTCGCGTCCAAGGACGGCGTCGTCTTCGGCTCGGTGCTGGTGGAGGTCGAGAACAACACCCATCTGCACAAGGTCTTGAAGGCGGTCCGCAAGGTGAAGGGTGTGACCGAGATTGCGCGCCGGGATTCGAGCGGTCCCGCTGAAGTCGTCGTCGGTTAGGTTTCCCTCTTATGCCTTTCGAGCTCGGAAACGCCCCGCCGCCGGCGGGTGATCAGCCTCGCGCCATTCGCGAGCTGAACGCCGGACTGCGCCGTGGCGACAAGTATCAGACCTTGCTCGGCGTCACCGGCTCGGGCAAGACGATGACGATGGCGCACGTCGTCGCCGACCTCGGCAAGCCCACGCTGGTGCTGTCGCACAACAAGACGCTCGCTGCGCAGCTGTACGGTGAGCTGAAGACTTTCTTCCCGTCCAACGCGGTCGAATTCTTCATTTCCTACTACGACTACTACCAGCCCGAGGCGTACGTGCCGTCGACCGACACGTACATCGCCAAGGACTCGTCCATCAATGACGACATCGAGCGCCTGCGGCTGCGGGCGACGTCGAGTCTGATGGAGCGCGACGACGTCATCATCGTCGCGAGCGTCTCGGCGATCTACGGCCTCGGCGACCCGGAGCTGTACCGCGAGCTGCTGGTGACGGCCGAGAAGGGAGAAAAGCGGGGCCGGGACGCACTGCTCGCTGATCTCGTCGCCGTGCAGTATCAGCGCAACGACGTGGGCTTCGAACGCGGGACGTTCCGGGTGCGCGGCGATACGGTGGAGGTTTTCCCGGCGTACGACGAGCAGGCTGTGCGAATCGAGTTCTGGGGCGACGAGATCGAGCGCATCGCGAAGATCGATCCGTTGACCGGGAACGTCATCCGGCCGATGGACCGCTCGGCGATTTATCCGGCGACGCATTTCGTGACCCAACGGGCCACGATCGAGCGCGCTGTCACCCGCATCCGGACCGAGCTCGCGGAGCGTCTGACGGAGCTGCGCGCGCAAAACAAGCTGCTGGAAGCACAGCGACTCGAGTCCCGCACTCACTTCGACATCGACATGCTGATGGAAGTGGGACGGTGCGCCGGTATCGAGAACTACTCGCGGCTCTTCAGCGGTCGTCAGCCGGGCGAGCGGCCGGCGTGTCTGCTCGACTACTTCCCGAAAGACTACCTCTGCATCATCGACGAGTCGCACCAGACGCTGCCGCAGCTCGGCGCCATGTACGAAGGCGACCGCTCGCGCAAACAGACTCTGGTGGATTATGGCTTCCGACTCCCCTCCGCGCTCGACAACCGGCCGCTGCGTTTCGATGAGTTCATGGGGCTGGTGCCGCGCATGGTGTTCGTCTCGGCGACGCCGGGGCAAGACGAGCTGCAGCTCTCGGGTGGCGTCATCGTCGAGCAGATCATCCGGCCGACAGGGCTGATCGATCCCGCCGTCGAAATCCGGCCGGTGGCGGGGCAGGTGGACGACCTGCTCGGAGAAATCCGGCTGCGCGAAAAGAAGAACGAGCGCATCCTGGTCACGACGCTGACCAAGCGTATGGCGGAAGACCTCACCGATTACCTGCAGCAGCATGGCGTTCGGGTGCGCTATCTCCATTCGGAGATCGATGCGATCGAACGCGTGGAGATCATTCGGGGCCTGCGTCTCGGCGAGTTCGACGTCCTGGTGGGAATCAACTTGCTCCGCGAAGGGTTGGACTTGCCCGAGGTTTCCCTCGTTGCGGTGCTGGACGCCGACCAGGAGGGCTTCCTCCGATCGGATCGGTCGTTGATCCAGACCGTCGGGCGCGCGGCACGTCACATCAGCGGAAGAGCCATTCTGTACGCCGATCGCGTCACCGGCTCGATGGAACGGGCGCTGAAAGAGATGGACCGACGACGCGAGACACAGGTCGCTTACAACGTCGAGCACGGCATCACGCCGCGGTCCATCGTCAAGTCGGTGCTCGATATCCGTTTCGTGACCCGCGTGGCCGACGCGCGGGTTGGGAAGCCTGGTGCCGGGGAGATCCGCCGCCCAGCCGACGCCAGCGAGCGCGAAACTCTCATCCGCATGCTGGAGCAGCAGATGCAGACCGCTGCCGAGGAGCTCGATTTCGAGCTGGCAGCGGTGCTGCGCGATCAGCTCCTGGAGCTCAAGGCCGATGCGCCTCTCCGCGAGCGAGCTCAGCCGGTTCGGTGAGGACCTCGGCCGCCAGCTCCGCGCACCCGCGGTAATCGGGTTGTCGGGCGAGCTGGGGACGGGGAAGACGACACTCGTGCAGGCCATCTGCCGCGGCCTGGGAGCCACAGCGCGTGCCACGAGCCCGACGTACGCGCTCGTCCATCATTACCATGCCGGTGCGACACCGGTCTACCATGTCGATTGCTACCGCCTCCGTAATCCCGACGAAGCACGCGATCTCGGCTTCGACGACATGGTTCGCGACGGCGCCATCATGCTGATCGAGTGGCCTGAGCGCGCGGGGGCGTGGGCTCCTTCCCTCGATCGGCATTTTCGGCTGTCCTACGACTCTGATCCGGGGAGTCGCGTGCTTGAGGAATGATCCGTGGCTGGCCATCGATACGGCGACGGACATCGCGAGTGTGGCGGTCCGCGTTCGCGAGCAGACATTCGCCCGGTCGATTCGCGGCGCACGCCAACATGCTGCCCAGATCGTGCTTCTTGTCCAGGAGGTACTCGGACTCGCGCAGCTGTCGCTCGCGCAAATCGGAGGAGTCATTGTTGGCGATGGACCTGGCGGCTTTACGGGGCTGCGTATCGGGTGGGCTGCCGCAAAGGGTCTCATTCACGAGCGCCAACTCCCCCTGATCGCGATTCCCTCGCTGCTTGGAGCCGCTCACGCCGCCGGCGTGAAAAGCGTCGCAGTATGCTACGACGCGTTACGCGGCCAGGTCTACGGCGCGATCTATGCCTTTGACGGCGACGAGGTGAAGACGCTCGTCGCGCCAGACCTGTTTACGATCCCCACGCTTGCCGTGCGGGCGCGAACGCCCCCGGATCTCGTGGTGGGAGACGGCGCGGAGCGCTATGCCGAAACAGTGGTCGCGTGGACCGGACGCGCGCCCGTCGGTATCGCCGCCCTACCGCCCATCGCGGGATCACTGCTCGCGCTCTTTTCTTTTGACGGTGCCCGTCGCGCGATCGAAGATCCGCGGGCTGTCGAGCCGGTGTACGGCCGGCCCGCCGAAGCCCAGGTGAAATGGGAGGCGCGCTACGGCCGACCCCTACCGAATTCGTCCCGCTAGTCTGAGCGATGTGGCGGCGGTCCGCGCGATCGAGCAAGAAGTCTTCGCCGATCCGTGGTCCGCACAGGATTTCAAGGACTGCGTGACATCCGATGCGCTCTTTCTTGTCGCCGAGGCGGAAGCGAGCAAGGCGATCGGCGGTTACGTCGTGGCGTTCGATGCGGCGGACGAGGGCGAGATCCTGAATCTGGCCGTCGCGCCGGCGGGTCGGCGTCAGGGGTTGGGACGCGCGCTCGTGCAAGAGATTCTCGCGTCTCTGACGGCGCGCGGAGCCCGGCAGATCTACCTCGAGGTGCGCGAATCGAATGCCCCGGCTCGCGCTCTGTACGCCGCCTATGGCTTCAAGGAGCTCGACCGGCGGACGCAGTATTACCGCCGGCCGGTGGAGGACGCCATCGTGCTGAGACTTGATGCATAACTTCGGTACAAGTGGCGTATCTTTGGTTGACAGAATGACTTGCGATTTATATAGTGTGTGGCACCCTTGGGCCCTCACCCGCTTCATCGTCGGAGGTTGTTGTGAGCCGCAGTCTCAATAAGGTCCAACTCATCGGGAATCTGGGTGCGGATCCCGAGGTACGCAGCACGAATAACGGCTCCCGCGTGGCGACCCTTTCGGTGGCGACCAGCCGCCAATGGACCGGCAACGGGGGCGAGAAGCAGGAAAAGACGGAGTGGCACAGGGTCATCTGCTGGAACAACAAGGGTTCCGGCCTGGCCGACATCGCCGAGAAGTACCTGAAAAAGGGCGACAAGGTCTATATCGAAGGGCGGGTCGAGTACCGGACGTGGGAAGATCGCGAGAAGCAGACGCGCTACGTCACCGAGATCATCGCGCGTGAGTTGATTATGCTGGGGTCCAAAGGTGGAGCCGCCGCGGTTGGTGCTGGGGCGGGGGCTGCGAAGGGGGCCTCGGAAGCTGGCGGCAAAGCCCCAGAGTCGCTCGACGCGTTCCCGGAGGCGCTGGATGAGGAGGACGACGATCTCCCGTTTTGACCGCGCCGTACTACTAGCCCTGGCGGCGTTGCCGCTCATGTGGCGCGTCCTGCCGGCGCAGGACACCACGCAGGCGGCTCAACAACAGGACACGACGCAGGCGGCCGCCGCTTTTCAGGGACAAGTCCCCTCCAGTCACACGGTCTCACGCGGTGAGACGTTGTGGTCCATCTCGCAGATGTACTTCAACGACCCGCTGCTGTGGCCCGAGATCTACCGCCTCAATACTACCGTCATCGAAGACCCGCACTGGATCTATCCCGGTGAGGTTCTGAATCTCTCGGAGATGGTGACCGTCGCGCAGGGTGGGGACACCGTCGTTGCCCGGCCGGACACGACGGCGGCCGCCGCCGACACGGTGCATGCTGCCCCTGGCGATACGGCCGTCGCGATCGTACCGCTCGATACGGCAGCAATCGACACGATTCCGGCGGACACGGCACTGCTGATCGTCGAACCGCCGCCGCCCACGGTTGCCGAGAGTCGCGAGACGATCTTCGATCGCCGCCGCACCAACCAACAAGTCGTCCAGGATGTGCTCCGCGCCTACGTGCATCAGCCCTATCGTCCGCTCCGTGCCGGTGAGTTCTACGCCGCCGGCTTCCTGAGCGAGGAGCAGCGGTTGCCGTGGGGTCGGGTGCTCGGCGCGACCGCCGTGTCGGCGATTCCCAGGCTTTCCGATCGTACATCCGCGACCACGTTCCAAGAGATCTCCATCCGGCCGCCGCGCAATGCGTCCTATCATGTCGGCGACTCGTTGCTGGTCGCGCGCATCGACCGGATCATGGAGTTCGGCCGTTGGGGCGACGTCGTGGTCCCCACCGCCGTTGCGCGCGTTACGTCGATCCAGGATGAGCAGGTGCTGGCGGTGGTCGTCGCCCAGTTCGACCGCGTCCACGAGAACCAGCTCGCGATGCCGCTCGAGCCGTTCCGTGATCCCGGTCAGGTGCGGCCGACGCCTGTCGAGAAAGGTCTGACAGGCAAGCTGATCGACGCGCGGGATCCGCATTCGATCGCCGGCGCGCAGCAGTACTTCTTCATCGACAAAGGTCGCCGCGATGGCGTCACGCTCGGCGATGTCTTCGAGGTGTACAAGCCGGCCCAAGGCTATGCGGGAACCGCGTCGGAAGAGGTGCGCGCGGTACTCATGATCGTCCATACGCGGGAACGCTCCGCGACGGGTCTGCTGCTACAAATCAGTCATCCGAGCCTGGACCGAGGTCTTCCGGTACGGTTGATCAAGAAGATGCCCTCCTGACAGGCGGCCGGGCCCAGCTTCGTGGGACTGGCCCGTAACTGCCGTGATTGTCACCCTGCATCTCGTTGCTCTGGCGCTCTACGGTTTGGCCACGGCGCTGACGCTGGCGCCCTTCATGGGGTTCCGGCCGGCGCCACGCGCCCTCACGATCGCCCTGCCGAGCGCGGGCGCAGCGATCCACGTCGTCGGCATTTCGCAGCTCACGCTCGTTGGCCTCGGACCGGCCCTGTCGCTGCTGGCGCTCTGTCTCGTGCTGCTCCAGCTCGCGAGCGAAAAACTGCTGCGTGGCTCGGCCGTCTCGTTCTTCGCGGGGCCGCTCGCCACGGGACTCGTCGGACTCGCGATTCTGAGCGGGCTCGCGCCAGGTGCCGAAACCGTCGGGGCCCGCAACATCTGGTTCGTGCTGCACGTCGCGCTCAGTGCGCTCGGCGTCGCCTTGATGGCGCTGGCATTCATCGCCGCGGCTCTCTATCTGCTGCAGTTTCGCGAGCTGAAAGCCCGCCGCTTTGGCCAGATCTTCCAGCTGTTTCCGCCGCTCGAGCTGCTCGATCAGCTCAATCG
>Ga0137418_10001578_pt1 | contig 21053 bp, 16 predicted proteins | sample CZODoug3_1_2_16f_FD_122242 | JGI IMG/M metagenome (GOLD analysis project Ga0137418, IMG submission 122242) | Vadose zone soil fungal communities from Angelo Coast Range Reserve, California, USA - CZODoug3_1_2_16fungal (Hybrid Assembly) | ecosystem: Environmental > Terrestrial > Soil > Vadose...
AAACGCGTAGGTTCCGATCAGAACAACCCAAAAATTCGAAGGACCGAATTGGCCGCCAAAAGCCGCGTTTGCGAGCAAAGCACAATTGTCCGCGACTACGCATTTGCGCACGAGGCCGGAGAAAATAAGCATCAGACCGTCGAAAAATCGATCCGCATCGAAGGTGCGGCCCTTCTGAACCTGAGGAAGAAGATGTCCCGGTCTTTGAATCGGTCCGGCAATCAAGTGCGGGAAGAGGCTGATGAAGAGGCCATAGTCCAAGAAGGACTTAGCCGGTTCCAGTCTCCCTTTATAAACGTCCACGATGTAGGCAACTTCTTGAAAGGTGTAAAACGAAATACCCGGTGGAAGAATCACGCGAATGAGGGGCAGAGGAATATGGTGAAGGCCCAGCGTCTCCAGCGCACTCGAAAAGGACCCTGTGAAGAAATCAAAATACTTGAAAACGCCGAGAATCCCGAAATTCAACGCGAGTGAGAAGAAAAGCCACTTCTTGCGATTCGAGTCTGTGCGGCTGGGGGTGATTTTCTGCGCGATCAGAAAATCCATCGTGGTACTGCCGATCATGAGTGCAAGGAAGCGCCAGTCCCACCAGCCGTAGAAAAAGTAGCTCGCCAGAAGGAGGAAAATGTTTTGCGCGCGATGACTCAGGCGCCAATACACCACCACCACGGGGATCAGGAAGAGGAAATAGGCTGGAGAGTCAAAGAGCATAGGACCACGTCAATGTTCTCATTTCAGTCGCTCGCACCGGGCCGGACTGAGCATATTTAAAGGAGCATGACCGAGACAAGCCATCGAATCAGGGCATTGGAGTTAGGGGAAACTCTGAATTTCGATGAGGGATATACCTGCGGACCGGCCTAGTGCTGCATCGGGCTCTGGGAGATACCGAACTGCAACAGCCCGGCCACTTCGTTAACGAGGAGCCTGTTCTTTATTCGGACATGGAATGTTTCGGTAGTCCCAAAATGGACTTTGAGGAGCTTGGAGAATTCTTACGTGGCCGAGGATTCCGAGCGCGACCGTGATACCGGCAATCTCTCCCTATGAGGTGAAATTGTTTGCTGCTCGTTGTTACAACGAGTCAAGGCTCGCCAAAGCAATATAAAAGCGCGTCCCTTTTGGAGTAGGGTTTGGGTGGACCAGCAAACTCTTCAAGCTCGGCCAACATATCTTGGTATCTGTGGAACACTAGCGGTGGCTCTTTCGGGCGTTTCCCCGGCATGCACGTGAGAGCAGGCCAGTGCCAGAATTACGGTGAACACCAGCGCATTGGCGGGGATATACAGATTAAAGTCGGCCAAGCTGTGCACCAGAATCGCCGTAATACTCCCGATGCAACCCAGGGAAACGGCTTTGTCGAAACTTTCTTCCGCTTTCTTGAACTGACCGGCGGTTTGGGCGAGCACCCAGAGGATCGACCCAAACACCAAAATAGCGCCAGGCAAGCCGAGTTCACTAGCGACCTCCAGGTAATCGCAGTGCGCGTGCTCGACGAGGAGATGGAGGAAAACGGTTTGAACGGAAGGATAAACTGTCGAAAAGGAGCCCAACCCGGTTCCGAGAAGAGGATGATGGCGAATCAGCCCGAGCGTATCGCGCCAAATCGAAATGCGATTTTGACCGTTGAAATTGTATTCTTGGCCGAGAGTCTCGAAACGGCTCATCACCGGATCACTGCCGATCCACACGACCAGCCCGAGGACACCGAGAAAAAACAATGCGGCGACTGCCGCCCTTGTGCGCGCCCGCATGGACGCAGTTCCATCGAGCGCCAGAATGGCAACCAGTGAAACCAGGGCCGAAATAGTCCCCATCCGCGAACGCGAAAGGACTAGGGCGACGGAGAGAAGGGTAGCAAGAAAGAGCCAGAATACGAGAGAAAGCAGCTCCGTCCTGGAAGCAATTTTGCGAAGTGCTGCTGTTCTGCTTAACGTATTCTGAAACAGCAGTCTCGCCCAGCGCAAAGCAAGAACCACAGCAAACGGCAAGATCATTTCCAAAAAACCAGCGAAATGGTTGCGGTTGATGTATGTGCCGGTGGCCTCTTCCAGATAGTATTTTTTGACGTAGGTGAAAATCTGCTGCCAGCCAGTGAGATATTGGATCAGGCCGTAGAGAGCTTCGAAAACTCCGAGCGACAGCATAGCAAAGACCAGCCGCCTCTTCGCGTTGGGGTCCCGGCACAAGACCAAGGTCAGGAAGAAAGCCGTCAAGTAGGTGACCAATAGCAAAAGGTGTGACACCGTTTGGTACGGCGCCATGCTGACAGTGAAATGAGACTCACCAACTAGATCATCGGGCGTTCTCCCAAACAAAGGAGCCAGGGAAACGGGAAGCGGACAGACTTGTAGCAGAACAAAGGCGAACAGCAGGAGAGGGCTGACGATAGGAATGTGGGTGGAGGTAATTCGTGAAACCTGGCCTGAGAGAATGAAGAGAACCCCCAGTCCCAGGATGATTACTTGCGTTATTGCGAAAAACAAAGGCGCCGTACCACCGAAGGCCAGAACCGCCACACCCACGGCACCGACGAGGCCAATTTCAAGCAATCGAACCATGGAAGGCTCGCGATGGTTTAGTCACTCGCTTTTTGTTGGGGAGGTATCTGGAAATTCTCTGTGACCACAGCTTCATGCGTAGAACAGTCGGGATTGAGACCATACGGGCCATAGTTGTAATAGCCGTTAGTACGGATGTCGACGTTATTTAGCACTACGCCGATCAAGTTTCCACCCACGCCGCGGATTCCGGACTGCGCGTGCATAAGTTGCTCGCGAGGCGTGCTCCCGCTCTTTACCACTAGGAGCACTCCGTTTACAAGCGGAGCGAGGATGCGGCTGTCTGCCAGGGCAAGCATAGGCGAAGAATCGAGGATTATAAAGCCGTACTCGGCGCTCGCGGACCGGATCAGCGCACTCATGCTCTGGGAAGAAAGCAGCTCCGACGGGTTCGGGGGCACGGGGCCACAAACCAAGAGATCAAGGCCACGCGATCCCGAGGGACGCACGACGGCGCGCCAATCCTGCTGGCCGGTAAGGTAGCTGACCAATCCCAGGCTTCCACTGGTTCCGAACAATTTGTGTAGAGAAGGGAATCGCAAATCCGCGTCCAAAAGCAAGACTCGGTGGCCAAGCTGTCCTAGCGAAATCGCCAGGTTGCATGCGACTGTAGTCTTGCCCTCGGCAGGCTGCGTGCTCGTAACCAGAAGCGAACTCGGAGGCCGGTCCGGAGTCGAGAGCAGGACCGAAGTGCGGAGACTACGGAACGCTTCGACGAGGGAGCCAAGTTGCGTTCCGTCGCGATCAATGCGGTGCCAGCAAGAGCGCGAGTCTTTGCCAGTTCCATTTCCTTTGAGCTGGAAAGCTTTATCCCGTGGGAGGAACCTGTGGATGCCATGCTGGTCACCATTTGACGGAGGCACAACTGGAATCAGGGCCAGAGAAGGAAGGCCAAACAGCCGCTCGACGTCGTCATCGCCTTTGAGCGTGTCGTCCATGCGTTCCTGGAAGAGCGCGGCGCCGATACCAAGTCCTAGTCCGAGAAACATAGCCACAGCTAGGTTCAGGAGGGTTTTCGGCTTAACGGGTTTCACCGGCGGTTGAGCCGAATCCACGAGGCGGATGTTGCTGGCCTTCAGGCCCGCGGAGACCCCGGCTTCTTTCAGCTGCAGCAGCAGGCCTTCGTAGAGCTGTTTGTTTGTGTCCACTTCGCGCTTCAGAATGTTGTACTGGACTGATTTCTCGGCGATCAGGTTTACCTGCTTTTGTTGGTCGTCCAGTGCCTGCCGAACCAGACTCTCACGGCGCACCGCAGCGGAATAATCGTTGACCATCCTGTCGGCGGCCCGCTGGCGCTCCTCCCGAAGCGAGGCCGCGATTTCATCAATTTGGCTCTGAATTTCCTTCACCCTGGGATAATCCGGATTAAACGTAGTCGACAACTGAGCATGCTCGCGCTTGAGTTCCGCCAAGCGCTCGCTCAAGTCCTGGATCAATTTATTGTCGAACACTCCAGGCAAAGCGCCGGAGTCGCCCGTTTGAACCAACCGATAAAGAGCTTCCTTTTCGTATCGCTCGGACTGAGCTTTGGTGAGCTGCTCCTGCAGTTGTTGCAGCCGATCGTTCGCGACGTTCTGGCTGACGCCTTTATCTGTTTCAAGGAAGACTAGGCCGTTGCGTCGCGCGTAAGTCTGAAGCTCATCGTCCGATTTCTCCAGTGTTGCTTTCACGCCTATCAGCTGCTGCGAAAGCCACTCCGCAGCCTTTTGTGTCGCCTGCCATCGCGCTTCCAAGCTCTGGTCGAGATAGTCCGTGGCAAGGGTGTTGACGACGCGCGCGGCAAGCTCTGGGTCGTGCGAGTCAAATCGAACTGCCACAAGACGGCTGTGGTTGACGGGATCAATGGTCAACCGATCCTGAAATCGCTCGAGGACTCGCTCGGAAAGCTCCCGATCGCGGACTTGCGGTACTGGACCAACTGCAAAAGTTTGCGTCGTGGAAGGCTTTCTCGTCTCTGGCCAGAGCTGCCACCACCTACGAGAGTTGAATTCGCGCAGGGTTTCCAGGTGGAGCTGGTCAATTGCGCGTCGCGCCAGACTTTCACTAGCAAGGATGCTATATTGCGTTCTCAGGTATTCGTCAGACACGGTTTCGAGTTCATAGAGTTCCTTGATGGTCGGGATGTCCGGATTCTCCTTCTGAATCTCCAGCAATACCTGAGCCCGGTAGACGGGCCTCTGCTTGAGTGTCGCGATAAGGATGGCGGTAAACAAGATGAAAAAGACGATTAGGATCGTCGGCAGACGCTTGCGAAGGATGCGGCCATAGCTGCGGAGGTCGAGTGCCTCGGCAGACTCAAGGATCTCGTAGGAATCAGGCATCTCTATGACCCGCGTATTGAGAGCGTCCGGCCCGCGCCGCTCGAGCCGATGATCGCGGCCATATAGCTCGACTTGATTTTTGTCGTCCATGTTTTTATCAATGGAAAATCAGGATCCCGGTGAGTGTTTGCGCTGCAGCTTCCACTCCCCGGCCCAACGTCGTCTTCGCAACGCTGTTTGGCACGAAAATTATGTCTTTCGGTTCGAGCACCGGGTCTGGAGCTTTCCCCGCCAGGATCTTTCCCAAGTCAATCGGCGTCTCCTTCCGCTCACCACTCTGCTGATCGGTGCGGATGATTCGCGCTCCGGACTTCGCAGCGGTACGAGTGAGGCCCTCGCTCAAGGCCAGCGCCTGCAGAACGGAAATCTTTTCATTCGATTTCAGGGCGAATCCGCCGGGCTTTCGAACCTCGCCAATCACGTAAACGACCCCGGCGCGAGTGACCTTGACGATGTCCCCAGGATGAACCAAGGGATTGCCGTGAGAATCTGCCGACTCGAGTAAATCCTTCAAGTTCACCTGCACGGCATCTTCGGATGCGAATCGATTGCTGTTGAGGGCCGACGAAACTGCCGTCCCTTCGGCAGCGTTTTGTGCGCTGGAAGAAGGTTGATCCGACTCAGCGGGATGATCTGTAGCGAGGTGCGGCTCTGCGGTCAGAGCCGCGCCTCGCAGAATGATGACCGTTTCTCCGGCATCGTCGGCCAGGCCTTCTGCGAGGGAGAGAACCTCAAGCAGCGTCTTGCTTCCACGGATCTGGAAAACCCCGGGCCGTCTCACCGCCCCCATCACCGAGACAGGATGGCTTTGCATCTCGTGTACAAACACGCTCACGTGAGGATCCTTCATATAAGTGCGGTGAAGGAGTTCCTGGAGCACAAATTCCAATTCCCTCGGGGTCAATCCCGCCGCCCGAACCGACCCGAGCAAGGGCAGCGAAATGTCGCCGCCTGCTGAAACGCGGACTTCGCGATTCAGTTCCTGGGCTTCGAAAATATTGATGTTGAGTACGTCTTCGGGACCGATGCGGTATTCCCCGGCGCTTACGGCCGGTGCCGATGGATTGGAATCCAGTAGTTCTTTCAGGCGGCGATTCCAATCCTCGGCAGTTTCCAAGTTTGGCCGAGGTGTATTCTGATTCTGAGTTGCTGATTGTGGCGTGGAGAGAACTTCTTGCTCGTCTTGGATAGAATTGTTGGTCTTGGCAGACAGCAGATCGTGCGGGAAACACAATAGTCTTACAGTGATTGCAAAGACGCCGAGAACCAACCCTTTGGACCCAGGTTTTTCCACTTGAATTGCTCTGACTCCCACTTCGAGACGCAGACTCGACAAATCGAGACTACGAAACAAAGAAGCGCTAGTCGATTAGGTGCACCCTTGAATTGCAAGGCAGGTGAAGACCTGAGATTGCATGAGCCGAACTTAGCCAGAAGGGAAGGGTCAGGCAGGCGCTTGGTGGCCTGGTGGCCGCATTGGCAGGCGGCTGCCGCTGGCCTGGAAATTCTTCAGCCGCAGCCTCTCAAGGAGAAGGTAAGCGATGAACTGTGAGCCATAGACCAAGTAGCGTCGCCATAGGCGGCGGGGTTCCTGCACGAGCCGGAAGAACCATTCGAGGCCGTGTTCACGAATCATACGAGGGGCCTGCTTCCGCCTTCCCGAAAGCATGTCAAAAGCCGCTCCCACACCTACCAGAACGGGGACTGGTAGTCGCGACTTGTGCTCGTGGGTCCAGCGCTCCTGCTTTGGAGTGCCCAATCCCACCCAGAGCACATCCGGCGCAGCGCGGCCTATCATTTCCGCCATTTCGTCATTTTCCTCGGCACGGAGTGCCCGAAAGGGAGGCGAGCACGTCCCAACCACGTTCAGCCCCGGGAATCGAGCCTTGAGCGAAGCCGCTAGACGGTCGGCAACACCCGGCTCCCCTCCGTAGAAAAAGTGTCGGTAGCACTGTCCGGCAGTTGCTTCACAAAAGGCGAGGACCAAATCTGGTCCATAGACGCGCCGGCTCAGGAAGTGACCTTGGCGCCGGCCCAACCACACGAGTGGCATGCCGTCGGGCACCACCAGGTCCGCTGAGTTCAGGATTTCCTTAAAGGAAGGATCATGCTGCGCTTCCACAATGCCATGCATGCTGGTGGCGGCGATGGAGTGGCATCCGTCGCGCTCGCGAATCCATCCTAGCATCCGCTCGACGACTTGCCCAATCTGTACGGCGTTGATTCTCACTCCCAACACTCCAAAGCAGTTAGTATCTTCTGACAGCCTCTCATCCTGGACGATGGCAGACGCGGCCGTTCTGTTTTTCGAGAAATTGCAGAGCGATGGCTTCCGTAGTCCTTGATGAGGTGGCCTCAAGCAGATGAGTAAATCGTTATTTGTTTGGCGCACGGTGAACCTCAGTCAATGAATATTGTCGTCCAACTGGTAGCAAATTGCTGCGGCACGCCAATTGCTCAGTCCTGAATCTCGGCGGCTGAGAAGCAGGGGCTTGAATGTCTTGGCGCTCATGGCTGGCACAACCGAAAGCCTTTCCGGTAGGCGCGCAGAATTCTACCCAAGACAACCTTCGTCCGAGTTTGTCCGTACATGAATGCGAAGGATCGCCGGAAGAACCAATCAGGCATTAGCGAGGACGCTTGCCAAAACCATTGGAATGATCTCGGCCATGTTCGAAAATACTCCGAGGAAATCACCTGCCGGCCAGCAGGCGACCCAGGCTGCGATCGAAAACGCGAGTACGCGTAAGACATCGGTGAGGTGGGCATCTTCAGGGGAAGCAGGAAGTCGGAAGGAAGCCCCGAATGTGGAGAGGCTAGGAATCGGCGCCACGCTTGCCAGATTTCTCTTTCGCAAACAGCCAGATTTCTGAGCCGGGTTTCATCAAATTCATGGACAGCCGCTAGGTTGGCGCCATGAACCCGGTATTCGCTCAAAGGGGTCTCGATCGCCACAATCGAAGTGATCAGCGGAGCAATAACTTGTATCAAAGTATCCGCATACCCGCTAAGACCCCTAGGCAAAGGGAATATCGCCTCCGCAACGGAACGGCGCAAAGACAACCCAGAACAGGGGGGCAACCCTGAGGCGACATGCGGTGCGCTGAGGCTTAAGAAGGGACGCATCCAACCCGATGCCAGGGGGGATACTAAGGGAACATCTCCCAAATATTTCCTTGCCCGATCGACCCGCAGCATTCGGTTGACCGCGAATCCGGCATCTGGAGCAATGATGAATCCTCTGACGATCCGTTGCACCTTATCTCGTAGGAACACATCGTCCGAATCCAGCAGACAAATGATGTCTCCGGTGCTCTTGTGAAAAGCTGTGTTCAGAGCGAGTGACTGGCCGCCATGGCCTTGATAGACGACGCTGATTCGTCCGTCCAGTGAACGATACCGTTCCAGGATGCGGCCGGAATCGTCGGTCGAGCCGTCGTCACAGATTATGATTTCCAATTTCTTATAGCTCTGGCAAAGACAGCTCTCGATGGCATCTCCTAAGAAAGACGCATAGTTGTAGTTGGATACAAGAATGGAAACCAGGGGCTGCTCTGGCAACAGGTCCAGCGCCATCGGCTGGATGGAGGTAAACTCTTCCATGTAGTCAGTTACTTTAGCCGTTGCGTTCATAAGGACCCAACATGCTCGAAGACGGTCTCACGGCTTTGCTTCACAGAATTTCCGTGGCTCTATGAGTGGATGAAACGAGCCAGCGAATTCTCCAGCTGACTGCTTGGGAATCGCGACGATATTGAAGTATGTTGGCCCAGATTCGGAGGTATTGGATACCGCGCAGTCGCCGAGCACCACGAATTCATAGCCCAGGCTTTCCAGAAAATCCCTTGCACCGTAAGGCGAAAGGCTGAGGCGGGCGGAGCAGCCCGGATTATATTCAAAAATGACAACAGGCCTATTGGTAGTAATAGTTCTGGTCGCTCCGCGCAGGACCAGTTCTTCAGCGCCCTCGACGTCCACCTTAATAACATCTACGCGGTCGATGCCGTTCTCTTCAAGCAAATTGTCCAGTGATTCTGTTTGGACCTCTTCGCCTTGGTTGCCGCAAAGTGGGTCCATTCCTAGCGAGTTGCCTACAGGATCCCAGCCGTGATAAAGCCACGCCTTGCCCCTCGTTTGCGTTAATGCGACTTGAAAAGCGCGCACATTTGCGGAATGGTTTAGTGCAACATTCTGGCCCAATATTGCAAACGATTGAGCTGTTGGTTCAAGAGCGAAAACCTTACCTGCTGCACCTACGAGTTTGCTCGCTACGAGCGTATAAACCCCGAAGTTGGCGCCAACGTCGATGAAAACCTTCCCGGGTGAAAGGACTTCTTCTAAATAGGCCAGTTCGGGCTCGTAATATTCACGAAAAGTATAGATGAACTTCCCGAATCCTTTTCGCTGGGCGGGAAAGAACATTCGCACATCCCATCTGGGCAAATCCAGGACGGTTTTCATGCGCAACAGACATCTCCAGTACCAAAAAGCCGACCGCAAGAGTGTGAGCGCGGGAGCACGCCGGAAGGCTTCTTGAGTTCTGAGAAAGTGCCACATCTCTTGCGCCTTCTTTAGGCGACGCTTCCGCTGAGGGACGTTATCTTGTGTCATGCAGCCTCCCGTGCCGTCGCGCTGCGCACCCGGCGGTAGATTTCCATTAAAAGTTGGTAGTTTCTTTCGGCCGTGTACTTAGCCTCGTATTCTGCGCGGGCGGCTCTGCCCATCGCTTCCATTTGCCTGACGTGTGTCCATGCCCAGTGTGCTTTGGACGCTAAGTCGTTTGGATCACCAGCTGCAAAATATAAGCCGGTCTGCCCTTCCTGTAGGACTTCCGTCATCGACCCCAATCGAGACGCAATAACAGGAAGACCGGAACCAAAAGCCTCTATGATGGTCAAACCGAAAGTCTCGGACCATTCGCTGGGAAAGATCAAAAATCGCGCGTCCCTCATGATCTTGAGCGTCTGTTCTTGGGGCAACCATCCGTGGAAAGAAACGCTCGAAAGGCGCGCCCGGTTTTTTTTCGCCTCCAACTCGGTGCGCAGTGGTCCATCTCCCACGATGCGGAGTGGAATCGCGTTTTGTAAGAGTGCGAAGGCCTCCAACAGAGTACGCACGCCCTTTTCCGGTGCTAATCGCCCCAGAAAGAGCGCGTAATCGCCGACATTCTGTTTCATCCCTGGATCTGTACCTAAGAAATGCGGTTTGACGAAAATCTTCTCGCGCGGCAACCCTGCACTAATAAATTTTTGACGATAGAATTCCGTAAAGACGATGTATGCATTCACCTGATTTCGCCATGTTCCTAGAATTCGATGTCCTGCCAGCATCCCAGAGACCGCCGCCGTTTGAAGATGAGAATTGTGATAGCAAGCGTGAACTACGCCAGGCCAAGGCACGATACGCCGCACGCACTCCTCGCATACCGTTCCTTCCCGATGGAGAGTAGCCGCGGGGCATATCAAGCGTGGGTTATGCAGGGATTGCACGACGGGAATTCCTTCCTGTTGGCAAGCGTAGTAGGCACCCGGAGAGATCAACGGAAACGTGTTGTGGAAATGGGCTACATCGGGTTTCTCGCGCCGCAGCAACGAACGCAAGCAGGAAACGCTGTCCCAGGCCCAAAGTGTTCGCATGGCCATTTTAGCCTTGCTCAGAATTCCATCTTCGACGATTTCACTGTTATGCCGTGTATATACCTGGACTTCATGACCGCCACGCCGCAGCAGTTCGCTCTCCCGCAGAAAGACTTCGTCCTCTCCGCCCGATTGACGGTAGTGGTTGTGGACAAGGAGTAGTTTCATGGGACCTCAGAGTTCATTTACGACGCCTGGCGCCAGGTGCAAATGTCCGCGAGATTCCCTCGGACGCATCGCGCGTATCGAGGACCGTTCGTAAAGCCATGGAAGTACCGCGGCCGAGTACCAAAAACACATGGCCACCGGCCCTGAATCAATCTCGTCTGCCATGGATCCGAAAATGAGGCTCGCAAAAAATAGCGAAGCAATCGCAAGCGAAAAACGGTCCCTATTCTTGTAAAGGGCATATCCGGCATACATGGAGAGCAAGGCACATAGAACCATGAAAAGCGCGAAGCTGAGCACGCCCCCACCCAACAAAATCTCGAAAAACATCGAGTGAGCGGTTCCAAATCCGGGGTTGTATTCCGGCCCGTAGACGCGGGAGGCGGAGTAGTATCCCAATCCCAGCCACGGAGACTGGGTCAGCGTTACGTTGCTGAGATGGCGCCACAAACCAATCCGATCACTCAGGTTTGAAATTGAGCCAGCGTCGCGGAACTGGCTGAGGTTAGGCAACCAATGGTACGCATAGAGCGTCAACATCAACGCACATACAAGGTATACGAAATGTCTCAGAGGTTTCGCGTTGGAGCGTTTTAAGAGAACGGTGACGAACAATAAAAGTATCACTATGTAGGCCGTGCGCATGAGTGAGAGCACTAGCAGCAGGAGAAATATGCTTAAGAATGAGAGCGGAAGGACTCTCCAAATATTTCGCACCCCCGTCACCAAAAGGATGATCGCAAATGCGGAGACCACCCCAGTTGGTGCAATGAGATCGCCGCGCAAACGGGAGGGTTCCGGATTCAATTCGGAGGCTATCCACACCACGTTAGGAGCCAGGAGGGCGCAAACCGCAATGGCGCCGCACAATAGAGCAGTTCCCCAGAATATTGTTTTCAAGCAACTCGTGCGGCCAAAGCGCTGCACGTACAACTGTACAAACAACATGGAAACAGTCATCTGATAAATCTTGAACGCAGTAAGAGCCGGAGCCTTCGATATCACTGCTGATACCGCGAGGAGGAGGATCATCGTCAGGCCGAGGATCTGCGGCAAGCGCAATCGAAGCAACGGCCGTTTTGCATTGAGCCGTTTTCCAATTTGTAGCAGAACCCAGAGCCCGGCTAGTCCCCATACAATGACGTGGAGAATGACTACCCAGTCGATTTCGTCGCGAAGGGAAGCTTCAGGGTCGCGGATTCGAAACTTGGGCGGTCCGGAAAAAATCAGGAGGAATACCGATGTGACGGCAAAGCCGGCTTGCTGGTAGATGGAAGGCGGACTGCTCCCGCCTTCCACTGGAGAAGGGTTGCATTGAAGCGGCCGCCGCAGGCGCGAGGAAAAGCCTGTCGTCTGATTTTGCGCACAATCTATTGCCTGCGCTCCCGGTTTAGTCTCTATTCCTGTGGAGTGGGGCAGAAAGTCGGTTCGTTTTGACCGGTAACGCAGCATCATCGCCCCTCTCCAGACAACACCGCGGGAATGGTCCATAGCAGAATCTTGTAATCGAGCAACAAGCTCCAGTTCTTCATGTATTCGAGATCCAGCGCCATGCACGTCTCAAAGGAAGAATTCGTGCGCGCGACGACCTGCCAGAGCCCCGTTATGCCTGGTTTCACGTCCAACCGCCTGAAATCTCCTGGCCGGTATCGTGCGTAATCGTCTACGGGATGAGGGCGCGGACCAACCAGGCTCATATCCCCCTTCAGCACATTCCACAATTGAGGCAGCTCGTCGAGGCTGTACTTGCGAAGAAAACGGCCGAGCCGGGTGACGCGAGGATCATTGGCGATTTTGAAGAACGGGTCCTGGCGCTCATTGAACTGACGCAGGAAATCTTTCAGTCCGTCAGCTCCATCGACCATGGTCCGGAATTTATAGCAAACAAATTTTTGTCCCTTTTTTCCTGCACGGAGAGAGGTATAAATGACCGGGCCAGCGGACTCCAGCTTGACGGCCAAGGCAATCGCGAGCAAGAACGGCCAGAGGAGCAAGACACCGATGGCGGACAATAAAAGATCCATGATCCTCTTCACGAGCAGACCGGTGATGAGGATGGCGCCTGCGCGCAGGATGCTGTCGCGTCGGTCAACCGCAGTTTCGTATCGTCCATTCCCGTCAATCTCGGGCAAAAAGGAGCCCCAGATTCTTGCCAGGAACGGCAGGGAAGACACACGTGCCACTGAATTCGTGAGCACAACTCTCCGCAGGCGAACCACATGTCCTGCCGATAAATTGCAGCCGCTAAAGGCTTGCGTCCGAAGATCGAGAGGTTCACCGGGCATCAAATCGACCACCTCGAGCTCTTGATTTGCTATGAAGAGCGTTTTGCCAGGGCATATATGCGCTCAAAAGGCTGCGTGAGCAAGCACCTACAGCCGCGCATCAAGCAAGCCAAGCGTAGAGACTGAACAGGAATCAGTCGATAGGGTTTTGACTGTAATCGTGGCCAGGGTGAAACCTTAGGAGGCGAGTTTGAGGTAATTCTCCGGCAGCCCTTGCAGCTACGAACCCCTCCTAGACGGATGGATTCCTATTCTGTCCTTAGGGTTTCTATGGGTCCTCATCAGGGGTAACCTCCCTATTGACAATGAGCCATAGCGATACAAACTAGGTTTGTCCGCCCTCCGCGACGTTTCTTCGGTCAGGCAGATACCGGTGATTCTGACTACCACAGCACTTTCCGGCGCAAGACAGATGCGGAGTTCGGCAATCTATATGGGACTTCTTCGGCTGCTTGTCGCGCTCTTCCTACTCCTTACTGCGTTGACCCGTGTCCAGGCACTGCCACAGGAGCAAGATAGAGAGCCTTTGGGCTCCCTCACAAGCATTGGGGAGGTCTATGTGAATGACTCCCCGGCAACTGTCGAAATCACGATTTTTTCTGGCGACAGAGTACGTACCGGGGAATCCGGCTCTGCGACCTTTAACATGAGCGGAAAGGGCTCGCTCAAACTCTCTCCGCGCAGTCAAGTCCTCTTCTCCGGCAAATACGAATATACGGCTGAGTTGGAAGCCGGGGCAGTGGTGATGAATTCCGTTAGCGGACCAAATGGATTCACACTTCGGATTGGAAACGACGTGCTGGTTCCTCCCATCAAGGAGCGCACGGCATTGGCCTCAATTGACAGGGCTCCCGATGGTTCTTTCCTGGTCGCTTGTTCGGACGGAGCCATAGGCGTCTTAACCCTGAAGGGGACATCGGGCCTATTTCTCCAGGTTGGTCAGTCCGTGAGCGCTGCGCCGAACGGCCAATTGTTTCCAGTAGTACAACAAGCCGCTACCACCGAGAGATTACTTTCCGGGAGATCGTCTTCTGGAGCCCGAAGGGCTAGGGGCAGCTATACGGGATGGGGATTTCTCGGGGCGGCAGCTGGAGCAGCCGGAATTGTGGCGGCTCAAAGCCACGGCGGCGGAAAGCAACCCATTAGCCCCTCTGCGCCTTAAGACCCGGCCCGTGCCTCCAAGCTATTTGTAAAACCGTGGCGCACTGCCTCACGCCCTGTTCAATAGCCTACGGGATCGCCACGGCGCATCGATCAGATGGCCTCTTTGGGTATCCTGCGGCATGGGAAGCGCCTCCATTTAATTCTTAGGGTTTGACGGACCCGCCATCCGAAACTTGATTATGACATCTTGCTCCGTTTCTACTGGTTGCCCACCGAGCAAAGTTTTTGCGTAACGCCATTCGCGAATCGCACTGGAGGCCGCCTTCGCGAGCAAAGCTGGCCCGCTTTTTAGCTCGACGTTCTGCACGGACCCATCGCCGCCGACAACAACGTGTAACTTGACGGTGCCCTCGATGCCTTGGCTCTTCGCGTCCTCAGGATAAACTGGTTCTACAAGCGAGATGGCGCGGCCGATTTGCAAACTTCTTCCACTCGATGGTTTCTGTGAACTGATGTCCTCGGGGACTCGAATCGATGGGTAAGGATCAGTGCTGACCGCCACCGACCACGTCGGAGCCACGGAAGTAGTCGGCGGCTTCAATGGAGGCGGGGGACTCGCTTTCACCTCAGTCGCCGTTCCACTCGGGACACGCGCGGCCGGGTTCATTGCTGCCGTGGCGGTGCTTTCGGTTGGTTTAGCGGGCGAACTTTCCGCGACTGGGCTTCGAACGTTCTCCACGGCTGCGCTCGTTGCTGCCGTGGCGGTGCTCTCGGTTGGTTGAGCAGGCGAACTTTCCGCGACCTGGCTTCGAGTATTCTCCACGACTGGATTCGGCACAGCGACAACAGTGCGCTCCGCTAGCTTTGCAGGCTGACTCTCCGGCAAGGAGTTCTCAGCGCGGCGAACATCACGATTAACAGTGGGCCTTGCGGCACGGAGGTCAGTGTTGCCTACCTGCAGAGGTACGGTTTCCAAGTGCTCTGCGGAGCCATTCCGAGGACGGTTAGCGGGCAGGTCGAATCCCTGCGCTTGCGGCCCGCTATTCTCCGATCGGAGCGCGGGGGCATCTGTAGTCTTAGTTGCGGGAATCGGCATATTCACCTTCGCGTGCTTGTTTAGCCCCTCTGTATTCTGTCCGATCGATGCAACCAATTCTTTCCGGGCGGCTGGCGGCGTTGCAACCCATCCTATGGCCACCGCCGCTACACCGCAAAGTATGACGGTCACCGCAAGTCTCCTCCGACTTTCAGCTCCTCCTTTTGAACTCAGCGGATGAATTACAGGTGTCGATTTGCGCTTAGATTCGTTTTTCTCTGAGATCTTTGGAGGCCAAGCGTCCGATGCAGCGAATGTCGGTGTTTCCTTCTCAGCGTGCATGCAGGGCACAGCAAGAGGCGGAGGAGCCGAGCTCTGCCAGTGTTGTTGAACTACCCTGCCTGAGGGTGGATGTACCGGCGCAAGGATTTCCAGTTTGGGAACCGGATGAATTGGGAGGCTGTCGAGAACCGTGACGTTTTGCGCCTGAAGTTCCCTCGGCAACTGCTGCTGAGAAATCCGCCTGGCGATTATCTGGCGCGCCGATTCTGTCGGATTGACGAATCGAATCCCGGCTTCTCTTCTTGATTCGTTGATCCACGCAATCTGCCCGCTTACTTCGATCTGCTCCCTCGGCCCCTTGAATTCAATCCGTATGGATGGGAGGTCCTTCTCGGCAAGCGTCATAGCGGTGGTAACCGCAAGGCCACCTTCGCTGATGTTAAGGAGCAAGCCGCCATTGTCCCGGCCCCAATCGATATAACTGATGGGCCTGATCTGCTGCCGGGGATGAACGCGGCGTTCGCTAGGCTGGGCTGAACTGTCTCCGCCAGCCAGGTTGTCTGACCCGGCCCAAGTGGATTGCGGGAATAGTTCAGAAACAATTCCCGCCGGTTGGTTGATGAGCGCGGAAGAATCTTCCGGCAGGTACAGCTCGGGGATGCGTTCTTCCGCAACGGTGCTGGACTCCACAGGATCCGGCAACGAGGACACTGGCGTTCCTGCCAGCGCACCGCCCGCTGGGTGTTGTTGCGGTTTTGGGACTATCTCTGCTCCACGCTGAGGTTCGCCTTCTGAGCTTTCGGCGGCAAGCCAGTCAGTGATTCGCTGGCGTGCCTCTTCGGGCAAGCCGACGAATCTTATCCCCGCCGTTTTTCTTGATTCACTTTTCCAGGTTATCTGTCCGGTTGCTTTCATCCAGCCATCGGAGTCCGGCAATAGAATCCGCATGCTTAGAAGCTCATCCCCACCAAGAATCATGGCGGCAGAGAGGGCTAGTCCGTCCTCTGTCATGTTGTAGATGAGACCGCCGTTTACCTTACCCAGGTCCGCGTAGATCGGTGGGGTAACAGGGGTGCGTGTCCGGGCACGGCGTTCGGTGACTCCGAGAGCTTTCTTTCGCGCGCTATGTGATCTGCCCAGCATGCCCTGCAATCATGGACGAGGAATCCTGCAAGAATCCTTCCAACATTCACTCAAATCTTAGGTTTACGCAACACTAGCTTCAATCCGGTAAAACCCTGCACTCCCCCGAAGTGCAGTGCCTCGAACCGCGAAGAATCGTTCCAAATCCTCAGGAGGTCTGGCTAGTTGGCTGGGGTGAGACTGACTCGGTCGACCCAGACAGTGCCGCTGATCTGGTTGTCAAGTTTCTGGCTCGGGGGCCGCGCGACTCTGACGATCAGCAAGCGCGTATCGGCCTTGGTCTTGAATTCAAGGTGTTGCGAGGACCAGCCGGACGTACCCACGGTGTTTTCGGTCGATACGAACAGCTTGCCCATGTCGAAGGCATCGAACACCTGGAACCTTGGTCCGCTGTCCGTGGAAATCCCTTTCATCTGTAGAGCACCGGAAAACCGGTACTGGGTGTTCGGCTGGACGGCTACGTACTGCAATACGTGTCCATAGTCGAGGTTGCGCTTCCCATTGAATTCTAGGCGAAGTGCGCGCGCTCCCTCGAAAGCATCCTGGAAATCCATGCTCACCACAGCTCCATCGACGGGGACAATGCGCCAATCGAACCCCCCGTCGAGAATGTCGTGTTCAAAACCCCCGTTGGCCACCAAATTGAAATTGTTTACAAGCGGGCCAATTTGCGCCGGGAAGCGCTCGGCCAGTGCGGACCACGCTGCGACCAGGCGGCCGGGCTCGCGGCGTTGGATGAGTGCATCGAGATAGGGGAAGGCCTGCCGGAGGTCAAACGGCAATTTCAGTTGGAGCAGGCGGAGCCAAACTTGTTCGGCGGTCGTCACGTTGCCCGCTTCCATTTCGAAGTTGAGATAGTCAAAGAATACCGACGCCTGGGGAGGAAGCATCTGCAGAATCGCACGATTGTCCCGCGTCGCGCTTACGGCAAGCCGGAACACGTCCCGGTGCGCCGGGATGTTTCCTACGAGTACAACCCGCAGCGCGGCTAGTGCCTCGGGGATCCTGTGAGTCCGAAATGCAAAATTGGCGAATCTCCAGTTGATCTCCGGCGAGTTAGGGAAGAGCCGGAGCGCCCGCTTGAATGCGCTCAACGCGTCGTTGGTCCGCCCAGCCCAATCGTAGGCCGAGCCAAGATCACTCCAAAAGTGAGCGTCATAGGGGCTCAAGCGCTTTGCACTCTCGTAAAACGCAACGCTCGCATCTAAGTTTTTCGGGGTCCCATAGAGGTGCGTGAGGGTGCCGAGCGCGTCATAATACTGCGGATTATCGCGTTCCCATTGTAGGGCGGCTTGAACCGAGGTTGGCGACTCTTGGCGAAAATACCAATCAGCGATCCCTCGTCTTCCTACTAGGTAGATGCAGAAAAGCAAGCAAAGCGCCAAGCAAATTCTAATCGCAAAAGTGAATAACTGCCGGTCACTCAAGTTCCACCGCTCGAGAATCTCACCTTCGCTATTTCCCCTGGGGAGTGAATCTCCTGGGTTCCGGCGACGCGCCAGGGACGATGCCAGCGCCAACCTTTGAGGCCAATTCCGTGGGTGGCACGTTTCTCATCTTCAGTATGAAGGACTCTAAGTGTGAGGTGGCCTCCCACGGTTCGATCTTGCCCCGGCCAACCGCCAGACGCAACATCAAATCAAGTATCCAAGAATTGTTCCCGCAAAAATTCCAGCCGAAGGAGATATGTTTTTTCTTGACTTCTCCCTTTATAGAACTTGCCAGGTATTCATCTCCGTGTCCGCTGTAGTCGTGATGTGCCAAAAAAGAACCGCGCCAGTCTCGTTAAGGCATGTACGTTCAGGTTTTTAGGGTCTTGACCGGATTGTGAAGAGGTTGGGTGTCAGCTAGCTTACAGCCCTGGGCCATTTCCTTTTTCTGTGGCGCTGCGGTTGAAAGTCGACAGAGGCGTTCGAGGGAATCCCGGGCCAACACCGTGGCAGGGTCGTCCGAATCTTGGGACTCTTACGGCGGTAGCTTCTCTAGGGAGTCATTCATGAGTTTACGCCAACTACAGTGGCCATGGTTTGCGATCCTGGCCAGAACCGGCAGAGAAAAGTCGACGACGCTGCTTCTGGAGAACTTGGGCTACCAGTGCTTCTTGCCCGTTAGCAAGTCCAGGAGGCAGTGGTCTGACCGCATAAAGGAGTTGGAGGTGTCGTTGTTCCCTGGTTACCTGTTTTGCAGGATGAATCCGCACAATCGCCTGCCCGTGCTCCAGACTCCGGGTGTTATCCAGATCGTGGGAGTCGGCAAGAACCCGATTCCAGTCGAGGAAGAGGAGATCGCAGCCATCCAGTGCGCAGAGAAAAGCGGTCTAGCGGTAATGCCGTGGCCCTACCTGAAAGTCGGCCACATCGCGCGAATTGAGGACGGGCCGCTGTCCGGTTTGACTGGAATCGTCGTAAAGATCAAGTCGGGATTGAAGCTCGTGCTATCCGTTACCCTCCTGCAACGATCCGTGGCCGTCGAAGTCAATCGCCACTGGCTGAGAGTCGATCCGAACGGAGGTCCAAGTGCATTTAAGGATGCCACTGACTCCGCGACTTCTGTTGATCCGGCCCATCTATCCGGAGCGCAGGGCTTCCCGAACAAGCTGGTTGAGGCGGACTGAGGGTGCCGGAAAAACATCTCATGCGAGAGAAGGAGGCACCGATGCTTCACAAGAATATGGCGCGTGCTAGTTTCCTGGTTTATCTGACATTCATGGGAGTTATCGCGGCGCGGGCGCAGGAGGCAGCCCCCGCAATTCCTCCCGTTCCACAAGCCATAACCGCGGGCGGAAGCGGCGACGGGGCTGAACACGGACAAACACCTGTGCTGCAGCACCGCAAAAGCCGCTATCAATTGCATTCATCGGATCTTCTGGAACTGAGTTTTCCTTTCACGCCGGAGTTCAATCAGACTGTGACGGTCCAGCCCGATGGATATATCACCCTTCGCGGCGTGGAAAGCATAAAGGTGGATGGAAAAACGATACCGGAGCTGGTTGATTTGCTGCGGAGCACTTACGCCAAGATTCTGCACGACCCAGTCATCAACGTGGAGCTGAAGGATTTTGAGAAACCTTACTTCATTGTGGGCGGTGAGGTGGGACACCCCGGAAAATTCGATTTGCGCAGTGATACCAGCGTCGCACAAGCCGTGGCCATTGCCGGCGGCTTGAGGGATTCCGCGAAACATTCACAGGTCTTGCTGTTCCACCGCGTGCCGGACGGTTGGATGCAAGTAAAAAAGGTGAACCTGAAGAAGATGCTCAAGGAAGCCAACTTGGAGGAGGATGCCCAACTGCAAGCGGGCGATTTCCTGTTCGTGCCAAAAAACACCTTTTCGAAGATCGAGCGATTTATTCCCACGTCGTCAGTCGGTATGTATACGAACCCAGTCCTACACTAGCCCGTTTTTCCGGAAGTGAGGTTTAACGTCATGATCGAGAGAAACTTGGACGCCACAGCAGCAGATGGCACACAATCCTTCAATTTGCGGGGCTTCCTGGAAATCGGTTTTCGGCAGCGCCGGGTGATCATCAACTCATTCCTGGGGATCTTTTCGGTCGCGGTGCTGTTGGCGTTCCTCCTGCCGAAAAAGTACGAAGCGCAGATGAAAATTCTGGTGAGACACGAGCGTGCAGAGTCGGTGGTGTCGCCAGAACGTGAGTCGCCGGTTCAGTGGCGTACCGAAGTGAGCGAGGAAGAACTGCAATCGGAAGCGGAATTGATCAAGTCGAGAGATTTACTGACAAAGGTAGTTGTCGCTTGCGATCTTCAAAATCTTGGCGTCAGCTCCCTCTGGAACAGAGCGGGGGACAGGGACGAACAGAGAGTCTCGCGCGCGGTTGTTGCACTGGAGAAGAACCTTACGGTGCAGCCCATCAAACTTACGAATCTGATCAGCGTCGCCTACAAATCGAAAGATCCACAGCTGGCAGCCCGCGTGCTGAACTCTCTAGCCAGCCTGTATCTCGAAAAACATCTGGCCATGCACCGGGCCCCGGGCGAATTTGATTTTTTCCATCAGCAGGCTGAGGAATACCGAAAAGCCCTGGCTAATGCAGAGGCCAAATTGACGGATTTCAGCCGCGAACAGGGAGTGGTTAATCCAGCGCTCGAGAAGGAAATCACCGTGCGCAAGCTCATCGAATTCGAGGCGGAGGCGAAGTCGGCGCGGGCGTCCATCGCAGGAACGCGGCAGACTATCCGCACGCTCGAGTCGCAGCTAGCCACGCTGCCCAAACGTCAGACCACCCAAGTGCGGACGTCCGACAATCCGCAACTCATGGAACGCATGAAATCCAAGCTACTGGAATTGGAGCTGAAGCGCACCGAACTCTTGACGAAATTCGAGCCGACTTACCGCCCCGTGCAGGAAGTTGACGAGCAAATCGTTCAAACGCGCGAAGCCATCGCAACGGCCGAAAAAACACCGCTGCGCGATGAGATTACGGATCGTGATCCGACCTATGAAGCATTGCGTTCCGAGCTTGCCAAGTCGAAGACGGAACTCGCCGCCGCCGA
>Ga0137418_10001579_pt1 | contig 21043 bp, 18 predicted proteins | sample CZODoug3_1_2_16f_FD_122242 | JGI IMG/M metagenome (GOLD analysis project Ga0137418, IMG submission 122242) | Vadose zone soil fungal communities from Angelo Coast Range Reserve, California, USA - CZODoug3_1_2_16fungal (Hybrid Assembly) | ecosystem: Environmental > Terrestrial > Soil > Vadose...
CGCGGCCAGTTGTCGGAGATCCGGGTGAAATCACGCAGATCGCAGATCATGATGGCGGCGCGTACCGTCGTCCCGCTGCCGCGCCTGGTGGCGCCGGCCAGAATGAGTTCGCTGGCATGCGACCCGACATAGGTTTCGAGCAGCGTTCGCGCCAGCCGGTTCTTGATACGGATTTCGCTGACCAGCGACAGAACTGGCAACAGTTTCAACAGGCAGGCGATATGCGCGTCGTCGAAACCTCCAGGCCGGTCGGTTGCAAAGGTCACCATATGCCGCTTGCCGAGCGTATGGTACAGCGGCCACGCCACATAGTCGGTCAGCCCCTTCGCCCGCATCTCGTCATAGACGGCGTGCTTGCGGCCCAGCGAAGGATCGCTTTCTAGATTCTCCCGCACCTCGGCGACACCGTCATGGATTTCGTTGGCCGGACTATCGATGTATTCAGATCGCTCCCTGACATCGTAGTCGACCCTCGCAATCTCGGCCTCGCCCATCCCGTCGGCCCACATGATCCGGGCGCCAAGCCATTGCGGATGGTAGATCATGACATGAAGCGACGCCCGCTTGACGGGAATGCCCGCTCGCTGAAGCCGGACACACAGCTCTGCGAAAATTTTGTCAATGAAGCGCTCATCGCGCGTGCCGCTTGTAAGCCAGTGCACGACGTCGCTGTCAGAATGCGCCGTGGCGGGCTCGATGTTTGGCGGCGCGTTCATTTTGTTGCTCCTCAGAGTGACCTGGATCGGCGGTACAGGATATGTCGTGTTCCCGCTAGACGGCGTCAATGGAGTCCGCCGCAATCTGCTTGCGCGCATCGGATCGGCCGCGGGTCGCCGCGCGTCCGGCGCGGGAGGACGGTAGTAATAGCTCCGCGTTCTCCCGTTCAATTCAAAATCACATGCGCCCTTTTGGCATAGTAATTGCGCCAAATCAGGGCAAACGGCCGGCGGCACGCCGCTGCTCGAACGCTTTGATGTGGGTGTGGGCGAGCAACAATGTGCGATGCGCAATATTGGCCTCGCTCGCTTTGTTGAGCATGAAGCCCAGGACGTGCTCGACCTCGGTCTGGCCACCGCGTTCAATGTCACGCAGCATCGACGTTGAGTATTGTGAGTCCGGTTGGGAGAACGTCTCCTCCCACAACCTCATAAAGCCCTCGCTGGGCGGGTGACCATTGGCTGCTGCGATGGCGGCACCACACTTAAGCTGGTCGAGGAAAAGCTCGCGGCCATTGGGAGTGCGGACAATCTCGCCGACATTCGCCCGCATCAGACAGGTCATCGCAGCAGCGGTCGAGAGGTGAACGAGCTTCTCCCACATCCTTTGAACGATATCGGTGACCGCGAAGGCTTCGACGCCCTTCGCAGCAGCGAACAAGGCTGCCAGCGTTTTCACGCGTTCGGTTATCTCGCCAGATTGCTCGCCAAAGGTGAGCGTCCGCCAATCGTTGAATTGGCGGATTGCGCCGTTCGACGTAAGTGTTGATTGCATCTTGGCAGTTCCGCCGAGCACACGGTCTTGGCCGAACTTTTGGTTGAGGACGTCGATATGGGCGATACCGTTCAGGAAGGGCAATACGTAGCCCGTCGGTGCCACGGCCGGTGCGATCGCCGCGACAGCCGTATCGAGATCGAATGCCTTGCAGGCCAGAATGACCGCGTCATAGATCGGTGCGACACCCGACGCGAGCACGGTCTTCACAGCTAACTGTGCGTCCCCGAACGGGCTCTCGATCTGCAGCCCCTGCTCGGAGAGGATTTTGCGCCGCCCTTCGCGGACAAGAAACGTGACATCGGCACCACTCTCAACCAGGCGACCGCCGAAATAACCGCCAATTCCGCCGGCACCGAGCACCAGGATCTTGGGATTACTCACAATGGGTCCTCCTCTTCCCGGCCAACCGACGCTGGAACCAGCTCACAGCGCCTTGCGCGCATCCTCGAGGCGAGGATCGAACGCAAACTCGATCCGTACTCCGCTGGGCTCCCGCACGATGAAATGGATCTTGGGGCCGGCACCCGAGGGTTCCGGCCCGAACTCGACGGCAACGCCCGGCCAACCCGACACTCGTTTGTACAGCATATCGAGGCCGATTTGATCGGCGACAGCGAGGGCCAAATGATGCAATCCGACGTTCGCGCGCCGATCGAACGCGATCGCTTTGCCGGGAGATTCGACCTGCCACAGCGTCACAATGTCGTGCCCATCGGATACGAACACCGCCGGATAATCCTTCCGCTCGCCTACGATTCGCCATCCAAGACAATCACAAAAGAATTTTCGAGTGCTCACGAGGTCGCGAACACTTAGCCCAACGTGGTCAACACCGCACGTGCTGGTTTTTAGATCTTCTACCATAGTCCCTCCAATCGGGCGCCAGCTCTACGCAAGCTGCCAGGCCTGTCCTGCCTAGCGGGAGTGCTGCCACCATGCCAGTTGGCATCGTATCCCTTCAGCTATCGTCGAATGGAAAATGCAGAAAGAGCAGCGGCACCGGCCGCTTGCTCCATTCTGATCAGTGACCGGCGCTCTGGCCACCGTCGACGTGCAGAATCTCGCCAGTGACGAAAGGGGCGTTTTCCAGAAACATGATCGCGTCGACAATGTCTTGAATTTCGCCCATGCGTCCGACTGGATGCAGCTTCGCCAGGAACTCATGTGTTTCGGGAGCGTGCATCGGCGTCTTCATGACGCCGGGAGCGACAGCGTTAACCCGAACGCCCCTTTTTGCGTATTCGATCGCCAGGGATTTCGTGGCCGCGTTTAGCCCGCCTTTGGTTATCGAGGCAAGGACCGACGGAACGTTGCTGTTGGCGTGATCGATGAGGCTGGTCGTAATTTGCACGATGTGACCCGATCCCTGCTTCAGCATTTCGGCCGCGACGCGTTTGGTGACTCGGAAGAAGCCTCCAAGATTGGTCGCAAGCATCGAAGCGTAGTCCTCCTCGGTATAATCGACCAGTGGCTTTGCGATGAAGATACCAGCATTGTTGATCAGCGTGTCGATACGTCCAAAGCGTGCCAAGCCGTCCTGAACGATCCGGTCGGCTGTCTTCGGATCGGCCACGTCTCCCGCGATAGCCAGGACGTCCGAATCCTTGCTAGGTTTAATTGACCGGGAATTAGCAATCACTCGGTAGTTGCGGTCACGATACGCCTTCACAAGCGCCGCGCCGAAGCCCTGCGAGGCACCGGTGATGACAGCGACTTTCTGCTCTGTTCCCATGGTGTTCCCATTGATAAGCGGACGACCTGATTGCCATCCGCCAGACGGTCCACGTCTGATGGGTCACACATAGCGCCATTTGCGCGCATTCGAATGGCCGTTGGCCGGCAGCTTCTGTTCCCGAAATCGGAACAGTGCGCGGTCGTGCAACGTATGAGACGTGAATGGCAGTCGGCTCGTGAATACTCGACGGGCTGAGCGTACGCTTCCGGAAGCGTCCCTTCCCGCGTGATCTGAATGTTTACGATCGGCATCGGACGTCTCCTGCTGGCTTTGTCGTTGATAGTTGGCTCGATTGTAGGAGCAGCGGCCTAGGCCGTCTCTCCATTCTGGCAATGACCCGGCACTCTGACCATCGTCAACGATGCAGAATCTTGCCCAGTGATAATAGCGGCGTTTTCCAGAAACAGGATCGCGTCGACGATATCTTGAATTTCTCTCATGCGTCCGACTGGATGCAGCTCCGCAAGGAACTCATGCGTTTCGGGAGCAAGCACCGGCGTCTTCATGACGCCGGGAGCAACGGCGTTAAGGATCATCTTTTGGCGAACTCAGATCGTCTCAAGCCGCTTTAGCTTGGCTTCGTCCCATGAAATCCCGCTGCCGACCCTCTCTGAAGTGAGAACCATTCCGTCGCGAATTTTCAGCGGCTCCTCGATAATCGCATCTGCCCAATCAACGTACTCAAGCCAATGGGCGGTGGGCGTTGCGCAAAGGAGGTGCGTACTGATTTCAGGCATCAGATGCGACGACATTTCGATGCCGTGGGCTGCGGCTATGCCGGCTGCGTGCAGCCAACCGGTTACGCCACCTATCCTGGCCACATCGGCCATCACGTAATCGCTCGCCTGCACACTAATGGCGCGGAGCAAGCCTTCCGGACCGTTGAAGTTCTCGCCGATCTGCAGTGGAACTCTCAGTTCGCGCGCTACTGCGGCGCTCGCCTCATGATCCTCGTGAGCAATCGGCTCCTCGAGCCAATAGATTCCTTCCTTTTCCAGCTCCCTTCCGCGACGAATGGCTTCCGTGCTTGTCAGCGCCTGATTGTAGTCCACCATGATCGCAACATCGCCGCGGGAAATGCTCTTACGGACTGCGTTCAAAGCGGCCAGGTCCTCGGAAAGAGACGGGTATCCCAGCCGGAGCTTAACGGCCCCAAGACCGCTCTCCAGAAGAGTTTGAACTTCTTCCGCGAGGCGATCCGGCTCCATCAGCCCGAGCCCGCGACTGTCATATGCGCGGAGCGATTTCGGGCCGGACCCGAGTAGCGAGGACAGCGGAACACGTTGCATCTGCGCGATCGCGTCCCACATCGCCATGTCTAACAGCGAAAGCGCCATCCGGACGGTGCCGGTCACCCCAAGCAACGCAAACTGACGCGAAAGGGTCTGTGTCACATCAAAGGGCGTGGAATCCCTACCCTTCAAGAGGTCGACCGCCTCGAAGAGATGCGCCGATATCGCAACCGCTCCCGAAGGCCGGTAGCAAAACGTATATGCCCTGCCCGTTACGCCGTCTTCGTTGAGCAAATCAACAAGCAGCAGCGGCACAGCCTTAACGATCGCCGCACTGGTTCCCAGTGTAAATTTTAGCGGGACCATCACACCGCGGGTCATCAACGAGCGAATTCGCTGCCCTCCCGCACCCTGGCCGTTGGTCATCTTGATCTTTCAACGCTCCTCAGGAAACCGTGCGGATGAGCGTGTCGTAACACAAATCCAGCGATGCCGCTCGCACTGTGCAGCGCGCGATAGCTCGATTCCATGCGCAGCGTATCGGGTTCAGGCCGTCTGGGCTGCGCTGAGCGCCTATGACTGCCCAGGCTCAAGCCCGCCCCTTTTCCGCGACCTGCTTCGGAGCCTCTTCGCCGTGAATTCGACCGGAAATGCTCATGTTGTCGGCCGGATGCTCAAACAAAAGAACATTGATGATCTTCGGATCGGACCCGATGGATTCCTGAGTGACTTTAACGATGTCACGGATCAGCTGCGTCTTGCGGGCCTTCGTAAGGCCGCTGGCGATATGACACTCAATATAGGGCACAGTTACCTCCGATTGCTATTTCAAACGAGCGGTTAGCTCTTTGTCGTTGGCATTGCCTTCGACGAACTCAGCGATGTCGAAACAGCTCGGTCGGCAAAGCCATCGATCGCATTTACTGTAGAGGGTGATGCCGCATTTTTCATCAGCATGTGAGCGTACCTTGGCCGAGTCCAATGCAATTGACCTGGTTTTTGTCGCGCGAGGGACCGTGCCCCCATTAATTGCGATCATCAAACGAATAGATCCGAGAGGGCAATCTGTGCTGCAGATTGCTCGACCTAGCGTGGAAATCGCCTGATTATGGAACCGACATCACGTGACAAATTCGAGCGAAGTGCAGTCACCCAAGAGCCGACGCCAGCAATCTGGCGATTGGGCGGTCAATTGTCGTTGCCACTCAAGTAGAGCTGCGCCCCGGATCCGCATACCAAGACATCTGTGACGACCGAAAGCGCATCGTCCGCGTCTGCTGAAAAGGAAAATGAATGTCAATCTACTGGTTGGGCGGTTGGTCTTAGTTCGTGCCCAGCGCAGATCTCGGAGTGCGGACAGGAAGAAATAAGCCTTGCTTTCGTCGGGCCGGCGGCGACCTCTTGTCCATATCCAGGCTTAGCGCGACCTAATCCGTTCTGTATTCGACCCTACTTTTTTAATTCACATGATCGCATCATGGTCAGCGAGCGGCGTGGATAAATCGCTCGGAGACCGAACGAACCCTGTTGCAGATGCACCATCTCCGACGGACAAGGCTATTCGGCTGCTACATGCAATTCGGTATCCGGTCGTGCAATCTGAAGGAAGGCCGAGAGCGCACTGGACACGTAGCCGTCCGTGCGCCGAATGAACACAGTCTCCACTTCGGCAAATTCGGGGTCCAGTTCATGCACCGCGACCTGACCGTCCCGCCAAGCCGCGGCGACTATACCCCTGGGCAACAAGGTGATCCCGACGCCCGCGGCCACACAGCCCAGAATCGCTTCGATCGAGCCAAATTCCAGGGGCTGTGCAACGAGTATCCCAGCCTTGTTCAACAGGTTGTCCAGCCTTGCTCGATATGAGCAACCAACACGGAAGACGATGGTTTTCAGTTCGTTGATCGACGGAAGATCTTCAATGCCTCGAATTGAGCGAGGAGTCACCAAGACAAGCTCTTCGCGAAAGACGCTCTCCTGTTGCAGATCTGGATGGTCGACCGGCCCCGCAACAAACGCGCCCTCAAGTCTGCATTCAACAACGTCCTCGATGAGGCTACCGGTCGTTCCCGTCGTGACTACAGGACGGACCTTTGGGTAGGCTTTCGTAAAGCTCGCGAGTATTGACGGGAGCCGAAGCGCCGCAGTCGTTTCCAGGGTGCCGACTTCCAGCACACCGCTCGGAACGCCGTCATCCCTTGCAGCGGCCCTGGCGTCGCTAAGCAGCCTGGATACGCGCGCCGAAAAGGGGAGCATACGGCGCCCAGCAGGAGTGACCTTCACGCCGCGTGCATGCCGCTGGAATAGAAGGACACCAAGCTCGAGCTCCAACGCCCTCACTCGCGCAGTGACGTTGGATTGTACAGTGTTCAGCTCAGCCGCCGCTCGATTCATGCTGCCGTGCCGGACAACTGCCTCAAAGACCTTCAGATCGGTTGCGTCCATAACAGGCCCTATCTTCAAAAGTGAGGGGTTCGGCGTTAACGCGCTTGAACGAATGATTATCATGTGATCGATGCTGCTCGTTTTACAAGACTGAATCCAAGTCTCTTTGTCTAATTTCGCGCGGCCGGCAGGGATAGGCTAATGACAAGGTATCTCCAGAAATAATACCGCCATCGCCAGGACAGATATCGGCGCGATGGTTCCGGGTGGCAGATGGGGGTAACGACCCCTTTTGCTGAAGATTCCCACATCCCGTCAAAAAGAAACTACCGTCAGATGAAGGGGGACGACCAGTCGTCGTACCAAACAATCCGCCTCCCGTACGACGTTCTAACAGCAATGAACTGATGGACGAAGATTGCAGAAGTCACCCAACCTGCCCAATAGCCCATCACGACGTGGTTAGTCTCAAAAGGAGGCGACGTGCGGGATCTCGCCTGTCGCGAACGGAGCTGTTTCAAGATGCAGGATCGCTCCCACGATATCTGATAGGTCCCCCTATCCTGCCGACCGGATGCAATTTGCCAGCAAGTCATGTCTCTCTTCACAGGGAGCATCGGCGTCTTGATAACCCATGGCGCGACGGCGCAGGTTTTGTTGATCGTAACGTGGCGACAACACGGTAGTCCTCGCTACGAATTCTTTGACCACTTCCCCCGCCGATGCCCTGCGACGCGCCGGTAACAACGATGACTTTCTTCGGCCATTCGATGCCTCCGTCATTCGGCCCGTTGGCACCGACGAAACGACGTAGTCCGATTACGTGACATGGCAATACCCGCTAGTCGGAAGACGCTTTCTCGCGACGCGGTTGAATGCCGTATTGTTGCCTCGCAGCGTCGCTTGCAAGGCGAGAAAAATGCGCCTTGAGGCGAGGCACGGCAAACTCCACGAATGCGCGGACCTTCGGAACGGCAAGCCGACCTTGTGGGGAAATAAGATGCAGGGGCACCGCGGAGTGCTCGTCGTGCGCGAGAAGGATTTGCAGCGTGGCTTGCGAAAGTTGCTCAGCGATGTGATAAGAGAAAAGTCGGGTGACGCCGCGTCCTTCGACGGCTGAGGCAACGGCGCCACGAACACTATTCACCACTAAGCGTGGCGAGAATTGGACCGAACGAGGGATCGATGATCCCTTCACCGGCGGAAAGCTCCAGGAATCGATTCCGAAGTGAGTCATCGCAATGATCTTGTGTTTTGCAAGATCAGCGGGCTCTTCGATTTTCGGATGCGTGGACAAATAGCGAGGCGATGCCGCTACGACACGCCGAACCTCGCCCAACCGGATCGCGACGTGTGTCGAATCCGTCAAATGGGCAATTCGCAAAGCAATATCGATGCCCTCATCGATAAGGCTGACCGGCCTATCCAGCAGAAGCAATCTGACCGAAACGGTCGGATAGGCGTCCATGAAGACGTCCAAAACCGAGCGCAAGACGTCTTCGCCTGCCGCAACTGGAGCCGTTATCGTCAGCATGCCGCGCGGAGCCGATCGCTCACCCGCCGCGACAAGGTCAGCTTCTTCGAGATCTGAAATGACGCGGCGGCATACGACCGCGTACCGTTCGCCCGCTTCGCTTAACTTGAACGAACGCGTCGTGCGATGAAGGAGGCTAACGCCAACATGGGTTTCAAGAAAAGCAAGCGCTCGGCTTATCGTAGCAGGAGATCGCCCCAGCTTACGCCCCGCTTTCCTCAAGCCACCCTCGTCAAGGGCCGCGATGAAGACCTTCATGGCGTCGATTCGGTCCACTTACCTACCGCTTGAAAATTTGATCTCAAAAACACTTAGGCAATCGCATGAAACGCGGCAATGGGTCGGAGGCATCATCGGTTTTGATAGGGGTATCTGCGTTAATTGTTGCTCGTCCTTGCGGCCCAAGCTCTTTAATTCCAAAGCCTGGATGGAGGTCTTCCATTCGGGACGGCATAGGCGATTCAAAAGACGAAGGAAAATTCTCTCCATTTGCGAAATCCTTGTTCGATGCTTTGGGCCCTGTGTCGATGTCTTTTGTCAGGATTCGGTTTTTCTAGACGGGTTCTACGCCGCGTGAAAGCAGCTCTTCAATTACATGGAGTGTAATAGCGCGCGCCCGGTGGGAGATAGAAGCGAGCACCGGCGCCGCAGTTCTGTTCAAAAGCCTGCCCACAAAAGATATGCATTCAGGAGTCCTGAGGACCCAACCATAACGAAGCCGAGAACCAAGAGCCAGACGCCGAGTCTTTGGCTACGCTCTACATGCTGTTGAAAACCGATCATCGGCAGTTCGGTTTGCTGGCCTGCCAAGAACTCGGTGATACTTCTGAAGTTGGTTTCAGCACCGCGCTGAGCCATCATCAGCGCATCAATGAGAGTCTTGACGCGCCAGGCAAGCAGCAGTGAGCCTGCGGCCATAAGCAGCGATGGCAGTAGCTTGGCTGTCATTTTCGCTTCCTTTCTGGAGATTGGCGGACTGTTTTACTCCTCATTCTCGGGTTCTGCTGATTGCGTAGCATGGCGACACCGGATCGATTCCGCGCCACGGCGCCTGCCATCTTATTGGCGAGTTACGTTCCATCATCCGCCGCTTGAGGGCCGCTCTTGGTCAGTCCCCCAAAGGCACCATTTCGTGTGGCTCCTGAATTACCCGGCCGTTTCTTTCGGCCCGGAATTTCTTCGCCTCTTCATAGACTGCCTTTCGAACGCGCATGATTCCGCCGAGGGGACGGTGTGCAGCAAGTCCGTGCCAGGGAGAGAACAACATACCATCGTCAACTGCTGATGATCTGGCCTCGCTCCACGCCAATTGTGGCTTGACCGTAATGCGAGCGATCCGCTGATAAGGACTGACCTCCTCCGACCAAACGACCGCAGCGTTCTCGATCGGCATATGTTCAAGGTCGGTGCAGAGCTGCGCTCGAACTTCCCATACACCGCCATGTTTCCCGAAAAACTCCAGGACCGCTTCTCGGAGTCCATTTGGAACGCCGTTGACGTTGAGTGACGCTTGCGCGAGAGCCTTCAATTCGGGAGATTTGGGCGCGACCGAAATTTTCGCGATGAAATCACCAAAACGTAGGGGTGCCTGACTATAAAATGTTTCACCCAGGATATGGGTTTCAGGCTGTCCGCCAAGGGTTGCCACCGTCGTATTCGGATGGCCGGTAGCCACAACGATCGCCTTCTGCACCTGACGCATCACCGCGGATAGAATTTTCTTGAACCGTTGGGCCTTGTCGGTGGTTCTTGCTAACAGCCTCATAACTGAAAGGAACTTTTTTGGATTGGGTGCGCCGAAGGCTGGACCATTGATCAGTACAAAGTCCTGTGTGACATCCCCTTCAGATCCTTCGAGCCGCTCGCCTTCCACGCCGATGACCTTTATCGCCAATCCCCGAGGCGTCGATACACTATCGTCCAGGACGTCTCCTGGAAGCGTAGAGAACCGCATCACAACCGGATAACGACCGGGCTTCGCGAACAATCCCTGTGCAAGGTCATCTGGGAGGTCCGTATCCACTTCCAGGTAGCCCTGCAAAATTCCATGGGTTTTGGCGTGCACACTTCTGAGCGCATGACCGCCATCAGCGAAGGTCTTTTCGTTGATATACCGCATGGTCGCGATCAGACCCTGGGTGGTTTTAGCCTCATCCGCGTCTGGCCGTTCGACCGATGGACTAAATCGAACGGGAGCTTCGAGTTGAACGTTCATGATGGTTGATGGAAGGCTCATGGGGTCTCTCTCGGTATTGGCTCGACTACGAGGGTCGCCTTCATGTTCGGATGGAAGCGGCAATAATAGTCGACGGTACCGGCCTTCTTCAAAACCAGCGTCATCGTTTTGTTCGGCGGCATTGTCACGTCGAAGTCGCCGTTTCCCGCGGTGGCGGTATGGGCGAACACATCCTTGTTGATCAACTCGATGGTGTCGCCGACTTTTGCCGAAGTCTCCGCCGGCGAGATCACGAGATTCTCCATCGTGATTTGAATGGTCGCCGCATCTGCCGGAACGGACGCTCCTAGCGTCAGCGCTGCAACGATCGAAAGGGTCCATCTCGGCGTCATGTCAGGCTCCTTACTTCAGGCTGGCGGCGACGTGTTCGGCGTGCTGCTCGTGGCCCTGAAAGATCTTCAGGCCGGTCTGCAGCAGGCTCTTCAACTCCGCGTTGGTCGCATTCGGAATGAGCGTCGTCTCCAGCGCGCTATCGACTGCCTTGTGATAGGCGACTTCGTTGGCGACATAGGCCTTGTCGAACTCCGCGCCCTTGAGCTTGCCGAGCTCGGCTAGCTTGTCGGCGGCGTTGTTCGACAAGGTCTTGCTGGTATCGTTGTCCTCGGGTGTGACCTTCAGCTTCTTGACGAGGTCAAGCGCCAGCTTGTTCACGGCTTCATGGTCAAGCACCATGTCTTCCGCGAACGCCCTGACCTCCTTGTTGCTCGCCTGGCTCAGCGCCTGCTTGGCGGCGGCGATGTCGATCACACCCGCAGTGTAGGCGATATGCGCGATTTGCGGATCGGTCAGCTTTGCATCTTCCGTCAGCGCGAAGCTGCTCAAAAGGCCCATCACGGCGATTACTGCGCTCAATCGAACGAACATGGTTTGACACTCCTGTTGGGCGGGGTTCGGCCGTTAGCGGCCATATTCGGACGTTTGTTTCCTCAGCTCCGCCACGTCCCGGGCCGTCATCTGCGACGGCTTAGTGCCGAAGCGTGCCGTGACGTAATTGGCGACCGCCGCGATCTCATCGTCGGAATACGCGTCACCGAACGCAGGCATCGATATCGCGCCTTCCGGCGTATGCCGCTTGGTACCGGCGATCACGATCTGCGCGACATTGGTCGCGCCGGGATCGTTGACCGCCCAGGCGCCGGTAAGCGTGGCCAGGGGCGAAACCGGACTTTCGCCGCTCCAGCCGTGGCAACTGACGCAGGCGCCTTCGAACACCATCTTGCCGCGCGGATCGGGCGTGCCGCCGTCCCGGTGCGAAGCCGGTGCGCGCGGCGCCAGCGTCGCCGGCAGATCGGGCGAGGTTGTTGCAGGCACGCTGCGAAGATAGGCCACTACGGCGCGGATATCTTCCGGCGCCAACTGGCTGAAGCTCTGGTCGACCGCTTCGCCCATCGGTCCCGACGCAGTGCCATGACCTGGCGCATGTCCGATCGACAGATAAGAGATCAGATCGTCGTCGCGCCAGGCACCGATGCCCGTGGCCTTGTCAGAACTGATGTTGAAGGCGCGCCAGCCCGCCGTGAGCGCGCCGCCGAATTTCTTGCGGTTGTCGAGCGCGAACGCCACATTTCGGGGCGTGTGGCACTCACCGCAATGCGCCAGGGCTTCTGCGAGATAAGCGCCCCTGTTCCATTCCGGGCTCTTCGACGTGTCGGGTTCAAACCGCGTGTCTGGATTCAACACCGCTGACCAGAACATCATGCCCCAGCGTTGGTTAAACGGAAACGTCAGCGTGTTGGCGGGCGCGGTCGCGTGCACGGGCGGAAGGCTGAACAGATAGGCCTTAATCGCCAGCGCATCCGCGTCGGTGATGTAAGTGTAAGACGTATATGGCATCGCCGGATAAAGCCGCGCGCCATCGCGGCGGACCCCGCGATGCAGCGCATTCAGGAAATCCTGATCGCTGTAATTGCCAATGCCGGTGTCTTTGTCCGGCGTGATGTTGGTCGAATAAAGCGTGCCGAACGGCAGTTTGAATCCAAGGCCGCCAGCATATTCCTTGCCGCCCCGCGTGGTGTGGCAAACCATGCAATCCGCGGCTTTCGCCAGATAAGCACCGCGCTCGACAAGACTTGCATGAGCGAGCGACGCCGGCGCGCCGGTCGGGTTGGCGCCGTGATAATCGGTTAGCGTCACTTTCGGACCATCGGCGAAGGCAAGCGGTCCGGGGCCGCGGATGACCCAAAGACCGATTGCCAGCGCGACCACAACAATCGCGGCAACGCTGAGCAGAATCCGCACGGTCGCGCTCATGTTTTCTTCCCCGCAATCAAGGCGCGATCGATGGGTAGCCTGCGCAAGGCGACGCCGGTCGCGGCATAGATGGCGTTGCGCAGCGCGGGCGGACCCGCGTTCGCGCCGGTCTCGCCGATGCCGCCCGGCGGCTCACCACTCTTGATGAGATGGACATCGATCTTCGGCGTCTGATCGATACGCAGCATCCGGTAGTCGTTGAAGTTCGATTGCTGGACCCGTCCCTTGTCGATGATGATTTCGCCGTAGAGCGCCGCTGTCAGGCCGAAGATCAAGCCGCCCTCGAGCTGCGCCACAACGGTATCCGGGTTGACGACGATGCCGGTATCGACCGCCGAAGTGATTCGGCGCAAATGTACTTCGCCTTGTTCGTCGACTTCGGCTTCCACCACGGTTGCGATGAAGCTGGCAAACGACGGCTGCACACAGACACCACGCCCGACACGCGCAGGCAGCGGTTCACCCCAATTGGATTTTTCGGCCGCCAGATTGAGCGCCGCGAGAAAGCGTGGCTGATTTCCAAGCATCGACCGGCGGAAGTCAACCGGATCCTTGCCGGCCTTCCGCGCCAGTTCGTCCATGAAACACTCAACCGCAAACACGTTGTTGTTGGGACCGACGCCGCGCCAGAACCCGGTCGGCACCGCCGGCGGTTCGGCGCGGACATATTCGACATGGAAATTCGGAATGTCGTATGGAACGTCGATGGCGCTATCGACGGCGTCGATATCGATGCCTTTCTGGAACGCCGGCGGCAGCCAACGCGCCAGGATGGCGGAGCCTGCGATTTTATACTTCCAGCCCACGATCTTTCCGCCAGACAAGGTCGCAGCGATCGTGTCGCGATAGACGGGACGATAGACGTCGTGCTGGATATCCTCTTCGCGCGTCCACACCACCTTGACGGGACCATCGACATGCTTCGCAATTCGGACGGCCTTAACCACCATGTCGGCCTCAAGCTTGCGGCCAAAACCGCCGCCGAGCAGGTGATTGTTCGCGATCACTTTCTCGACCGGAAGCCCGGCCGCTTTTGCCCCCTCTGACTGCACCCGGGCAATCACCTGGGAGCCGGTCCAAATTTCACAGGAGTCGGGCTTGAGATGAACCGTGGCGTTGACCGGCTCCATCGACGCATGTGCCAGAAACGGCAGCTCGTATGAGGCTTCGAACCTCTCGCCAGTGGCCAGGGCCTTGGCGATGTCGCCACGGGATTTCGCGACCACCCCATCCTTCTCGCTGGCGGCGCGCAAATCCCGCCAGATGTCGTTCGAGCTGAGCTGCGCGTACGAACCCTCGTCCCACTCTATCACCAGCGCATCGAGAGCTTTTTTTGCCGCCCACATATGGTCGCCGACGACGGCAACCAGATCGTCAAGAACGACGATCTGCTGCACGCCTGGAAGTTTCCTGGCTGCGCTGTCGTCGACCCTGGCGACCTTGCCGCCGAATACCGGGCACGCCATGAGTGTCGCGAATTTCATGCCGGGAAGCATCGCGTCGATGCCGTAGACAGCCTTGCCGTTGGTCTTGTCAGGCGTGTCGAGGCGTTTTAGCGGCTTGCCGATCAGGACAAAATCCTTCGGGTCCTTGAGAGCGACGTCCCTTGGCGGCGTCCGTGTGTTCGCGGCGTCGACGAGCTCACCATAAGACAACCTGCGTCCACTGACAGTATGCAGCACCTGTCCATTCGACGTCGTGCAGCTCGCCGGTTCGACCTGCCACTGTTGCGCCGCGGCCTGCACCAGCATTGCGCGCGCGCTGGCCCCCGCGTTGCGCAATGGCTTCCAGAACGCCCGAACAGAATTGGAATTGCCGGTGACCTGGATGCCGAAAACGGGATTGCCGTAAAGCTTGTCGCTTGCCGGTGCGTGCTCCACCACCACTTGCGCAAAATCGGTATCAAGCTCCTCAGCCAGGATCATCGATATCGAAGTATAGGTGCCTTGCCCCATTTCGACCTGGGGCATGATCAGCGTCGTCTTCCCGGAATGATCGATGCGAATGAAAGCATTCGGAGCAAATTTGCCAGCCGTATCGTCCGGCGGCTGCACTGGCTCGTTGAACGCGCGCACCGGAACATGGAAAGCAAGCAGAAGTCCTCCCGCCAAACCCGAGGTCAGAAGGGTTCGGCGCGACATTCCTTCGAAGCTTTTCTGCGCAAATGTCATACAACGCTCCTACGACTGACGTCCGGAAGCCGCTTGCTTGATCGCAGCGCGAATACGCACATAGGTTCCACAACGGCAGATATTTCCCGCCATCGCGGCATCGATATCGGCATCATCGGGATTGGCTACGGCGGCGAGCAGGGCCGCTGCGGCCATGATCTGGCCCGACTGGCAATAGCCGCATTGGATCACTTCAAGATCAAGCCAGGCCTTCTGCACTTTCGCGCCGGCAGGCGTCGCACCGATGCCTTCGATGGTGGTGACGGCGCGATCGCGTATCGCGCCGACCGCCAGCATGCACGAGCGCACCGATTTGCCGTCGATGTGCACGGTGCATGCGCCGCATTGCGCGATGCCGCAACCAAACTTCGTTCCGGTCAAACCGAGGATGTCACGAAGCACCCAGAGCAGCGGCATGTCGGGTGGAGCATCAAACGATTTCTGTTCGCCGTTGATCGTCAATTTTGCCATTGGATGATCCGATATGTCAGGCGGTCGCCTCAGGTTGCGCGCGCCGGTGCGAATTTCATCAGCCTGTCAGACGCCTCGGCAACGATTCGATTGACCAAGTCGCCGGCCTTCGGAATATCGTGGACCAACCCTATCGTCTCGCCGACAGTTACGTTGGCAGTCTCGAAATCATCGAATGTCTGAGCTTCCTCGACCTTACGCAATTCCTCTCCGTGCACTTGTGCGAGTTCCTTTTCGCGACCATGCCACTTCTCGATAAAGTCGTTCCGCATGAGCCGACCGGTATAGCCCGGCGGCCAAACTCTTCCCCGCACGACGTCGTAAACGCTTGTGCGTATGGTCTCGTCCCCGGTCGCCGCCACCACCTTTGCCTTTGCCGCGTCCGGGATGAGTGCTTCCTGCGTTGCCCAAAACCTCGTGCCCATCAACACACCGTCTGCTCCGAGCATGAGCGATGCCGCAAGGCCTCGGCCATCGGCAATGCCACCTGCGGCAAGCACGAGGACTTCCGGTGCTCGTGCAGTCAACGCATCCACCACAGACGGAACGAATGGCATCGTGGAACGCAGCGCCCAGCCATGCCCACCGGCTTCGGTCCCCTGAGCGACGACGACATCCGCCCCGATATCGACCGCGCGGAACGCGTGTTCCAAGGTATGCACCTGGCAAATCAGCGGCACGCCGGCTTTCTTGATGCGAGCGGCAAACGGAGCTGGATCCGAGAAGGACAGCATCATAGCACGCGGATGCCGCTCCAGCGCGATGTCGAGCAATCCCGGATCCTCAGGAATGGTCCAGGTGATGAATCCAGCTCCGACGTCGGACCGCGTCACCTTGGCCGATTCGGCTTCGAACCAACCGCGGTCGACGTAACCACCACCCAGCAGTCCGAGTCCTCCAGCCGCAGCTACCGCTGAAGCCAACGCTCCCCCAGAGGCCGGCGTCATAGGCGCCAACACTATTGGATGCTTGATACCAAAACGCTTCGTCAGCCTAGTGGTTATCGCCACGATAATCTCCTTGGTGTTCGGCGATGTTTGCGCCACAGCAACGCGCGACTTTTGCTACAGTTGACTCCCGAGCTATGGAGGAAGGTGCGTCGAATAATGATTTCTGCGTCCACCACAACTCCAATTCGGCTGCCACCCCTCGAGGTTCATAGATCGCCGGTCAGAAATTGCGCTCGGCCTGCGCCGAATGACCAGTCCTCATCAGCGTTCGTCACAAAATTCACGACCACGTCCGTTGGTGAAATCCGGCAACTGGCGGAAAGCCTTTCGACCAGCAAACGATAGAAGGCCTGCTTCATTTCGCGTTTTCGTGGACGACTGGTGATCTGGAGCACAACTATTTTGTCGGATCTGGCAAATCCGAGCCCTGTGTCCTCGATGACCATGCGAGAACGCTTGTGCTCATGCACGACCTGGTAGCGATCGTGTTTCGGTACATGGAGGGTCTCGAGCAAAACCTCGTGCGTGACGTCGATGATCTTCTTCAGCTCAGATTCCGAACGTCCCTCGATGAGATCGAAGCGCAGGAGGGGCATGATAGCTTTCCTTACTTGAGCAATTGATCTGGTTTTTGTCGCGCAGGGGACCATGTCCCCATCAATTGCGATCATCAAACGAATAGATTCGAGAGGGCGATCTGTGCTGCAGATTGCTCGACTTAGCGTGGAAATCGCTTGATTATGGAACCGACGCCACGTGACAAAATCGAGCGAAGTGTAGTCATCCAGGAGCCGATTCATCAATTCTGGCGATTGGGCAATCAATGATCGTTGCCACTCAAGTAAGGCTGCGTTCTGGATCCGCATACCAAGGCGTCCGCAGCGGTGCGGATCATGCCATGCGAGGTATCTCGACGTTCTTTGATGTTGGCTGGCTCGATGGGTTTGGTGAATCTCGGCCAGCCGCATCCTGATTCATACTTATCCGAGGACGCAAACAAAGGCTCACCCGATACAATGTCGACGTGGATACCGGGTTCCGTGTTATGCAAATACCTGCCCGCATTCAGCAGTTCCGTGCCGCTTTGCTGCGTTACCCGAAACTGTTCAGGCGTCAGGCGAGAAATGGCTTCCGGCGTTTTTCAGTAGTTGCGCAAACTGCTGTCAATGGTCACCTCCTTCAACACGCGTTTCTTCTGAACCGTCATCAAATCTTTCGACGAGGCGACAGAATTGGCCCTAGCTGAAAAGTCAATACACCCGCTCCTTCGGTGGGATCGTGGCCACCTCGTTTGACAGCGGCTGCAGATGCACCGGCCGATAGTCGAGCCGGACGCGTCCGTCCTGATCGAGCCAGGACAGCGTGTGCTTGAGCCAGTTCTCATCGTCGCGCTTTGGAAAATCCTCGCGCGCATGCGCGCCGCGGCTCTCGGTTCGGCCCATCGCTGACCACAGACTGACATTGGCTTGCGCGAGCATGTTGTCGAGCTCGAGCGCCTCTGCGAGGTCGGTGTTGAACATCATCGAGCGGTCGGCCACCGCTAGATCATCCCGCATCATCGCCATAACGTCGCCAAGCTTGCGCGCACCCTCGCCCAGCAATGAGCCGGTGCGGAACACCGCGCAGTGGCGCTGCATGGTCCGCTGCATCGCAAGCCTGATGTCGCCGGCGCCCGTCCTGCCCTTTGACCACCGGATGCGGTCAAGCCGCTCGATCACCCGCTCGGTTGCAGCTTGCGGCGCCGGTGGATGGCTCTCGCCCGGACGCAGCATCTCGGTTGCCCGGTGCGCCGCGGCGCGGCCGAACACGACGATGTCGAGCAGCGAGTTGGAGCCGAGCCGGTTGGCACCGTGCACGGAAACGCAGGCGGCCTCGCCGATCGCCATCAGACCAGGCACGATCGTTTCGGGATCGCCGTCCTCCTTGGTGACGACCTCGCCGTGCAGGTTGGTGGGCACGCCGCCCATGTTGTAGTGAACCGTCGGCAGCACCGGGATCGGTTCGCGCGTCACATCAACGCCGGCGAAAATCTTTGCGGTCTCGCTGATCCCGGGCAGGCGCTCGTGCAGGATATTGGCGCCGAGATGCTCCAGATGGAGCTCGATGTAATCCTTGTGCGGACCACAGCCGCGACCTTCATTGATCTCGATGGTCATGGCGCGGCAGACAACGTCGCGTCCGGCGAGATCCTTGGCACTTGGCGCATAGCGTTCCATGAAGCGCTCGCCTTCCGAATTGGTGAAATACCCGCCCTCGCCGCGCGCGCCTTCAGTGATCAGACAGCCCGAACCGTAGATGCCGCTTGGGTGAAACTGGGTGAATTCCATATCTTCAAGCGGCAACCCGGCGCGAAGAACCATGGCGTTGCCGTCTCCGGTGCAGGTGTGCGCCGCGGTACAGGAGAAATAGACGCGGCCATAGCCGCCGGTCGCCAGTACCGTGCGGTGCGCCCGGAAGCGATGCAACGTCCCATCCTCCATGTTCCAGGTGAGCAAGCCGCGGCAGGAACCATCGTCGTCCATCAACAGGTCGAGCGCGAAATATTCGACGAAGAACTCCGTGTTGTGCTTCAGGCACTGCTGGTACAGCGTGTGCAGGATGGCGTGGCCGGTGCGATCGGCCGCCGCACAAGTGCGCTGCGCCATCTGCTTGCCAAAGCCGATGGTTTGCCCGCCGAAGGGGCGTTGGTAGATCTTGCCTTCGCCTGTGCGTGAGAACGGCACGCCGTAATGTTCCAGCTCCAGCACGGCCGGCACTGCCTCGCGGCACATATACTCGATCGCGTCCTGGTCGCCGAGCCAGTCGGAGCCCTTGACCGTGTCGTACATGTGAAAGCGCCAATTATCGCCGTCGCCCATATTGCCGAGCGAGGCGGCCATGCCGCCTTGTGCCGCGACCGTATGGCTGCGCGTCGGAAACACTTTGGTGACGCAGGCTGTCCGCAATCCCGAGGCGGCCATGCCCAGTGCGGCCCGCATCCCTGCGCCACCGGCGCCGACGATGACGACGTCGTAAGTGTGGTCGACGATCTCGTAACTTTCGGTCATCGTTTATTTCCAGCGGTAGGTCCTGATGACGTCCGGATCGGGGTCAATGCCGAGACCGGGTCCCTGAGGCACCGAAATGCGACCGGCCTGCGGGCTGAGCTTGCCCCTATAGATCTTTGCTTCAAGGTCGAACCATCGCCATTCTATCATGGAGTCGGCGGTACCGAGCGCCGCGGTTGCATGGATCGCCGCCAGTAGGCCTGGGCCGTCGTAGAAGGAGTGCGGCATCACCGGGATGTTGTGAACGGCCGCAAGCGGGAAGATTTTGCGCAACTCACTGATGCCTCCCATCTTGGCCGGGCTCGGTTGAACAAAGTCCACCGCCTTCGCCGCCAGCAGGCGTTCGAAATCCATCAGCGTGTAAACGTTTTCGCCGGCGGCGATCGGGATGCCACTCGTCCTTCTCAACTCGGCGAGACCGTCAAAATTCTCCGGAGGCCAGAGTGGCTCCTCCAGCCATTTCAAACGAACTGCCTTGAGCACCTCCGCGATGGGGCGCGCCTCGTTCAACGTCCAGGGACAGTTGACATCGAGGGTCAGCTCGATGTCGGGCCCCGCTTCCTCGCGGGCTGCGCGAACCGCCGAAAGCTCTATTTCATGAAGCTTGAGGGCACCGAAGCCGGCGTTGAGCGCCTGCCGCACGCTGGAGCGCACAAGGGAAGGGTCGGAATAGCGGACCATGCTTGCATAACAGGGCAGATCGGTCGCGCCGCCCCCGAGAAGCCGGCACAGCGGCATGTTGGCGGCCTTGCCCGCGACATCCCAGAGCGCGATGTCGACCGCCGAGATGCCAAAAGCCAAGGCCCCGGCCCGGCCGAAGACGTGCAGCTTCTTCTGAACGTCCAACATCAGCGGCTCGATCCGCGTCGCGTCTTGGCCGACGCAAAGCGGCGCAATCAGTTGGTCGACGGCGAGCTTGGCGGAAGCGACTGCTCGAAACCCGAAGGCCTCGCCCCACCCGACCAATCCCTGGTCCGTCGTGACCTTGACGAGCAACGAGTCCGCAGCCGGCAAGTTGCTATCGCCCCAGGCGGAAGCATCGGATTTGGCTCCGGTCTTGAACGGGATGCGCAACGGAATGGCCTCGATGCCGGCGATGATCATTTTCGGTGACTTCTCGTAGGTGCGATCGACGATCTCGTAGGCCTCTGTCATGGCGGCGTCTCCGACGGCGGTTCCAAGTCTTGATCAGTGACCGGCACGGTCCACCGTCTACGTGCAGGATTTCACCGGCGACAAAGCTGGCGGATTCCAGGAACATCACGGCATCAACAACGTCCTGCACCTCGCCCGTTCGCCCAAGAAGATGCGACCAGCCCGCCTAGCGCTTCAGCGGAGGGTACCCATCAACGTAGATCCAGTCCGTCGCTTGCGCCGGCTGATGACAGGATTTGCAATTCTCTCTGTAGTCGAGCGACGCTGCCACGCCTCCTCCCGGGAAGGGGAGAGAACGGGAGGGGATTGACGGGTTGGCTGCGTCGAACCACCCCCACCCCCAGCCATCGCCCCACATGTTATTGCCGGGATAGCGGCCACGA
>Ga0137418_10001580_pt1 | contig 21042 bp, 20 predicted proteins | sample CZODoug3_1_2_16f_FD_122242 | JGI IMG/M metagenome (GOLD analysis project Ga0137418, IMG submission 122242) | Vadose zone soil fungal communities from Angelo Coast Range Reserve, California, USA - CZODoug3_1_2_16fungal (Hybrid Assembly) | ecosystem: Environmental > Terrestrial > Soil > Vadose...
ATTTATGGAGCCCTGTCCTACATCGTGGCGCAGCGCACGCGCGAAATCGGCATCCGCATGGCGCTAGGCGCAACGCAAGCGCAAGTGATGCGCGACGTGCTCGGTTACGGCGTGCGGCTAACGAGCCTTGGACTGGTGTTCGGCCTCGCTGGCGCACTGGCGGGCACGCGCGTGCTCTCCTCATTGCTCTACGGTGTGCGTTCCACCGATGCGATCACGTTTGTCGCGGTATCCATGGTCCTTACGGCTGTCGCGTTCATGGCCAGCTATCTTCCGGCGCGCCGCGCCATGCGCGTCGATCCCATCATCGCCCTACGTTACGAATAAATTTGCTAAATTTCGTCTGTCCCGATTGAACTATTTGCTTGCCAATCCGTCTTACGGCATAGCAGACGTGACTTGTAATCCGCTTTGCGCTACGGTACGGAAACGTTGCGTGGCGTCCTGGGCGAACGGCTAGTCTGACCGAGGAGGTATGCGGACATGAGAATCCTGACTCTGTTCGAGACGATCTCGTTGGATGTGCGCATCGCGATTCGCAGTCTCCTGAAGAATCCCGGTTTCCTGGTCGTCGTCATATTGTCGCTGGCCTTGGGAATCGCGGCCAACAGCACAATCTTCAGCGTTGTAGACACCCTCCTCTACCGACCATTGCCGTATCCCCAGCCGGAAAAGCTCGTAGTGATTTGGCAGACGGAACAAGCGCACCCGGACCAACGCAATGCTCCGCCCATCGCGCAACAGGTCGACTGGAACAAGCAGAATCATGTTTTTGAAGACATCGCGTTGATCAGCTTCAACGACACGGCCAGCGTTTCCGGCCTCGGCGAGCCGAGACCGCTGCGCACGCAATACTTGACTCCTAATCTTTTCAGCTTGCTCGGCGCGAAACCGATTATCGGAAGAGTGTTTCTGGCCACGGAAGCGCAAGACAAAGCTCAGACAATAGTGATCAGCTACGAATTCTGGAAGCGCGAGCTCAACAGCGATCCCCAGGTGCTGGGAAAAAGCTTCTCCATCGAGGGCGTGGTCTCGACCATTGTCGGAGTCATGCAGCCTCATTTCTCTCCCTTTTATGGCGGCCGCATCGACTTGTGGGTGCCCATCAATCCGGAGAGCAGCCGCTATTCAACGCGCATCGATCATTGGCTGATGCCCGTCGCGCGCTTGAAGCCGGGCGTCACCATCGCGCAGGCGCAAACAGAGATGGACGTGATCTCGCGCCGTCTGGAGCAGGAATATTCGGCGACCAATAAAGGCACCGGCGCGATAGTTCTTCCTTTACACGACGACCTTTTCCGCTTCGCCGGACCCGTGCTGTATCCGCTCTTCGGCGCAGTGGCGTTTGTTTTGCTCATTGCCTGCGTCAACGTCGCCAACCTCTTGCAGTTCCGCACCGAGACCCGCCGCAAAGAGTATGCCCTGCGCTCTTCTCTCGGAGCCGGGCGGCGCCGGTTGATTCAGCAGTTGCTGACGGAAAGCGGGCTGTTGGCTCTTTCCGGAGGCTTGCTAGGCACGGCCCTGACCTATGCCGGAATCAAAATGCTCGTTGCGCTGGCCGGAGACTTTCCGAATGCAGCCGACGTCGGCGTGGATGGCCGGGTTCTGCTGTTTACGCTGGGTGTCTCGCTGCTGACAGCCATCCTGTTTGGTTTGGCTCCCGCGATTCAAGCTTCTCGTCCCGACCTGAATGTCGTGTTAAGGGAAGGCGAACGCAAGACAACCAACACTTCGGGGCGGCTGGCGCGGCACTCGCTGGCCGTTGCCGAGGTGGCCCTCGCCATGGTGCTGCTGGTCGGCGCCGGGCTGATGATCAATACCATGCTGCGCTTGCAGCGCGTCAACCCCGGATTCAACGCCAGCCATGTGTTAAGCATGGATTTCCAACTCCCAGAAGGAGGGAAGTATGTAGAGCGCGTGCCGGGCGGGGACATGGAAAAGACGCTGCCTTCGGTCACCGCGTTCTATCAGCGTCTTCTAGAAAAAACCGGCCCGCTGGCGGGGGTGGAGTCCGCTGCGCTGATCGGGGCGTTGCCCACGCGGTGCTGCCCTGAATTCTATTCGTTTGCGATTCTCGGGCATCCGGCGCCGTCGCCGGAAAATCGACCGCGGGCCGGATATAGCGAAGTCAGCTCCGGAATATTCAGCACGCTGAAGATTCCGCTGGTAAAGGGGCGCTACCTCGACGAGCACGATACGGAGGCCGCACCGTGGGTCATCGCGGTCAACCAAGCTTTCGCCAACAAGTTTTTCCCGAACGAAAACCCTCTCGGCCAGCAAATCCTCTTGCGATACGACCCGTATCCGGTGGACGAGGCGCGGCCCCGGCAGATCGTCGGAATTGTCGGCGACGTCAAACATTTTGGCCCGGGTCAAGAGACGCCTCCCTTTGTGTACGCCCCGTTCAGTCAGCAGCCGCCGGTCTTTCCCGGCGGCGCCGCCAGGGCTCACCTGCACAAGGCGTTAGTGTTGCGAACACTATCCAGCCGGATGAGCGGCGAGACGAACTTGGCCGTGAGTGTGAAGAAGGCATTGGCCGAGATCGACCCCAATCAGCCCGTTACGAATATCATGACCATGGACGCGGTATTGCAGGCCTCGGTCGGCGATTCGCGTTTCTTCATGCAGCTATTCGGCATCTTTGCGGGCGTCGCCGTCTTGCTGGCGGCGGTCGGCATCTATGGCGTGATGTCCTACTCGGTGAGCGAGCGCACTCACGAAATCGGCATCCGCATGGCGCTGGGCGCGCATCGCAGCGACGTCCTCGGGCTGATTGCCAAGCTTTGGCTCAAGCTCACACTCATTGGAGTAGCCATCGGAATCGGCTTGGCCGTCGGCGTGGCTCGCCTGATCTCCAGCTTTCTGTTCGGAGTCAAGCCGACCGATCCCCTGACGTACGCGGCGGTGGCAGTGGGACTGGCGGCTGTCGCGTTGCTGGCCTGTTACATTCCGGCGCGGCGAGCAATGAAGGTCGATCCGCTCGTGGCGTTGCGCTACGAATAAGTCGCACTGCTTTGCATGCCCGATTCCCCATCGTTACGAATAGGGCACATCGCTCGCATTGGGATACAACTGTCCCGAAAAATCCACGCATCCAACCTCGAACCCAGCCAACATTCTAAAAAAAGGGGACGTTCATGCGCATTTTCGCGTTAATCTTCACTCTCGTTTTCGCCGCACTCCTGTTCGCCACACCTTTACACGCCCAGAAGATCGAGCTCTACGGCGGCTATTCCTTTACCCATGCTCCCGTTACGTTCCTGCAAACTGCGGCGCTATGCCCCGTCCCCGGCTGCCCCACGGCCGCGAACACTCAACATCTCAACCTCAACGGCTGGGAAGCTTCTGCTGCTCTAAACGTTCTGGGCCCACTCGCTCTCGCCGCCGAGTACAGCGACACTTCCGGCTCGTACCAGGGCTCTAACACGCACTTGAAAACCTATCTCGTTGGCCCGCAGCTGCGGTTCCCTGGGCGCATTTCTCCCTTCGCGCATGTTCTAGTCGGCGGCGCCCACGAATCCGTTGGCTCCAGCACTGCACCGGTATTCACTGCCCCCACTACGCAAAACGGCTTTGCCGCCACGCTCGGCGCCGGTCTGGACCTGAAGTTGTTGCCTCTTCTGTCTTTGCGTCCCATCGAGATTGACTACCTCCTTACCCATTTCAACTCCACGACCCAGAACCAACCCCGCTTTTCCGCAGGCCTCGTGTTGCGCTTCTAAAGCGGTCTGAGAGTTGACATGGACAGTGGCAAGCAGAGGCGGCTTGGAACCTGAAACCTCGCGTAGAAAAGAACTGAAATGAACTGACCTGAAATGAGGGAAAAAAGCCCGGCGATTTGGACCGTCGGGCTTTGCTGAAAGAATCGGGCAGACGCTAGAGTGCGTCCGGAAGCGGTCGCACTCCGCACCGCTCGGCCTCACACTCGTCCAAGACTTCTTTCGCTTCAGACTGGCTCAGCACACCTTTGCGCACCAGCATCCGAACAAGCCGCCCCGTGGGGTCTAGCTCGTGTGCCAACGCCTTGTTTGATAGCGGGAACGGATTCTCGACGATAGTGCGCGGCGGCAAGCCCAGTTCGCTCAGCCAAGTCTCCAGGACGGCCTTCTGCGACCCCGTGAGCTCCCCGAACACCAGCCCCATTCCCGAACCCGCGTGCCGTGCACTGACGTTCGCAAGCGCGTCAAGAATCAAGCCCGCCCGGTGAATCTGCAGCCGCACCGCGGCGCCCACCGGAAGCGGGTTCAGCGTATCTACATAGCAGCCTTGCGCGCTCAAGTCCGATGTGCGCGCCTGAATGCGCGAGCCAGTGCACATCTCCACCATCTCGACCGGCGCGATAAACGGCAACCGTGTAGCACAGCGGCGCTCACTCGGTGCGGTGGTCGCCATCGGGGTTCCTTGCATGCTCGTGGATGACGCAACGGGCCGCGGCCCATCGGGCTGTGTGCTGGCCAGTTGCGCACAAGCCAAGAGCGCCACCGCTACTCCGTACCCGTCTTCCCGTCTGTGTACGCGCACTACCTCCCCGATTTGCTCCAGGTTCACCGCTCCAGCGCTCGGGTCGTGCGGAGAAGTCACCCGAACGCGCATCCCCTTGTAATAGCGGTTCAGCTCCGTGAAGAAATAGATGGCCTTTCGCGAAGCGTTTTGCGTCAGGCGTATTTCATCGAAATTTCCGTCGTTGAAATCCGCGCTCCGAATCCGTATCTGCAGGGAAATACCCGCGCGGCGCATCTGCCGGCGCTCTGTCCGCGTTGCAGGGACAGCGGCGGACAGCGTGGGTGCTACAGAACTCAAGCGTTCGGACATGGTTTAGGCGAGCCTTGGTGCCAGACCTGTAGCGGTCTACACTTTCTGCCAGTATTGTCGTCGCGCAGCCACGAACTGCACATAGAACAGGGGTACCGCATTGAGGGGTACTAACGGAGAGGCCGTGACTGGTAAAGGTCCGTTATGTTAACTATAGTGTTATCGGCGCTTTCATCGTCCGCTGCGCGAGTACATTGCGCCGCACCGATACAATTTCTGCTCCGGCAGTTCCTGCACGTATACGATTTGCGCGGGCACAAAGATGGCTTGATCGCCCGGCGAATACGGAACGGCTACGTCAATCAACGTCTTCTCAAAGTACTTCTGTTTGCTCTTGAAGCGAAGGCCGCCGCGCGACATGTCTTCGCACGCGACAATATCGTCCGGCAAGTTTGGCCGCCGCACGCAAGCCTTGAAGGTCACGCGCATGCGCGCGTGCTTTCGCCGATTCTCGCGCTCCTTCGTGGCAACGCCGGCGCCGGATGACGCTGCGGCGGGCGCCTTCGCCTGTGCCACGTCGGTGGCTGAGGGTTGCGCGGTGACTGGCTCGAGCGCGGCTGCGGGCTCAGGCGTTTCCGTCTCCATCCAGGCAGACCCAGCGAACGCGGACGTTTTTTGCGGTGCGATGTCCGGCCTCTCGGGCGCCCGCCACGGATGCGGGGCGGCTGGCAAGCCTAAGGCGCCTGGTTCGCCGGGCGCGTCCTCGGACGGCGCGCTGCCCGCGGCGGCCAGCTTCCACAGCGTCGACGACCCGCACTTCTTGCAGTAGCGCACGATGCCCTTGTTGATGGCCATTACGTCGGAGGCCAGATCGCTGTGGTCGGCCATCTCCTGCATACGGCAATTGCTACACTCTAGAAGGGTTTGGCTGGCCCGCTTTTCGGCTTCCGATAAATCCGGGAAATCGAGACCCCAAAAATTGATCTGGGCGTCCAGGAAAGCCACGCCATAGATGTAGGTGTCGTCTTGGGACCCAATCGGGCCGACCACGCGGGCCTCGATTTCTTTGTGGGACACCTCGCTGCGAATCACCAGTTCCTGCTCGGCGGAGAGTTTGTAGGTCGAGACGATACCCGCGCCGTGCCGACTAAGCAGCACGGTCTTGGTACGCTCGGAAAACACGCGACCTTCGATGTCGCTGCCAACGAGAGTGATAGCGATCTGTTTGGGAATGCGTCCACTGCGACGTGTGCCGTCTGCAGGCATAAGTCTTTGCGCTGGCGGAAGGGGGGCGAACTTGAGGCGATAGTAACACAGTAGAAGGCCGAAGAAGGCCGGAAGGCCTGAATGTCTGGACGTCGAATGTCGAGAACGGCAAGCAATCGTCCAAGTGCCGTGACGATTTGCTTCGATAGCTTCCCCGAACCCCGTTCTGGACCATGAGGAGCGGAGAATCTGCTCAAATAACACCCGGTTAATGCTCAGCCAAATAGGTTCCCGTTATATATCCCAAAGTTGCCCCTATCAGGATGTCGGAAGGGTAATGCTTTTTCGCAGGATAGCGCGAGAGGCTGACTCCCGTTGCCAGCGCATACGCTCCCCACTTCACCCATCTATTTTTGGGATATCGGTGAGCGACTACCGCCGCAAACGCAAAGCTTGTGGCTGAGTGTCCGGACGGAAAGGCCCTTCCGCCGCCCCAGAACCTGCCCGTACTGCCTGGTTTGGTAGGGAATTGACGGTCGAACGCGAGCTTGAGAGCCAAGTCTACAGTGCCCGCCGCTCCCATGGCAGCGAGTGCCTTGAATCCCGTATCGCGCAAATAGAAGTGATACTTGCCACACCCTATGCCATACGCGAGAACAGCTGATCCAAGCTCAAGCCCGAGGCCGACGTTTGACCACTGCCCTGCGGTCTGCTGTAAGGACATGGACTGAATGCGATTGTCAGCGGGTCGGTCTACCTTTGCGATCAGTACCCCGGTGGCTGCCAGGATTGGCAGCTCCCATTTCAAATTGCGGGGACGAACAGCGCCTCGGGGAACAGCTTTCAATCCATGCCCGAATTGCGAAGCTTCAGTCCACGTATCGCGGCCAAACTCATGGATACTGCAACCCGCATCTGTGGCTGCGTCTTGCGTGTATGGTTGTTGTTGATTTTCTTGGGCCTGCTCTGAGGATCGCGGAGTGCCGGAGCGTGGTTTCGTCTCTTGCGTCAGTTCACCGGATGCGTCGGTCGTCTGAGCGAACGCTGCCCTTGGACCATAAACTACAAGGGCACAGATTAGCAGAGAACAGGCAATAAACGGGAAAGCGCCTGTGATCCGAGAAATCACCATGATTCTCAAAGTCCTCTCAAATTTAGATGCATTCTCAGCCGCAGTCGCCGGGGCTGGGAAGTCGCGACCTCGCGGTCCACTTGCCTGTGTAGCCGGATTACCGGACAAGTGCCGATGCGATCTAGCGGATCGTGGCTCAGGGCAAGCAGAAAGCGGCCGCTACAAAGGCCGGAGCGCTCGCTGCGCTTGCTAGCTGGGCTTAAGCCCATCCTCTACACTACAGCGGCTTGGGGTGCGCGGTCAGAGCCTCGCGATAGAGTTTGAGATTACTCTTGTCCACGACCACCGTGCCAGTATCCACGGATGTGGGCATCGGGGGCGCCAGGGCGGTGCGCCAATCCTTGAATTGATGCACCGCGTTGTGGTGCAGGTCGTCGAGGAACTTCAGCCCGTAGTAGCTCATGACGTAAGGCTTTTGCGTGACCGTGGCCGTGATTGCGCCGCGGTCGATCCAGTCAAGTGTCTCCGGATCGTTGTCGAAGGCCACAATCGGCAGCTTGCCTTCCATGTTGAAGCGGTGCAACGCTGCGGCGGCGCCGGAGCCCCCTGTGGCCTCCAAGCAAATAATTCCGTCTACTTTTTCTTTCTTCTGTATCAGCTCGGAGACCTGGTCAAACGCGCTTCGCGCGTCGCCCTGGTCATCCAGGATCTTTGTCAGCTTGAGAGCGGGAAAATTCGCTAGTGCGTCCGCCACGCCCGCCACTCGATCGTCGAGGTTACGCTGTCCTGTAATCGAGATGACTGCAATACTCCCTTTGCGCTGAACGAGCGCCGCCATCTGCCTCAGGCTCTCTCTGCCCGCCTTGAAGTTATCCGTTCCGATGTACAGCACGCGCTTCGAACGCGGCACATCCGCATCCACGCAAATTACCGGAATGCCTTCCGCCACCGCTTTGTCAATGTACTCAAGGAAGATCTCGGGCCGCGCCGCGGAGATGCAGATTCCAGAAGGGTGCTCTTCCACGATCTGGCGGAACACTCCTAGTTCCGCGTTCGGAGCGTACCCCGTCGGACCAACCAGTTCACCCTTTACGCCGAGTGCTCTGGCCGCGTCCAAAAACCCCGCCTCCGCTTCCTGCCAGTATGGCAACTTAATATTTGTAGCCACGAAGACGTAGCGTTCGTTTTCCTCGTGGTAGGGCTTGGCACACGCCGCAATCAGAGCTGCCGCAACGAAAATAAAAACAGATGCCAGCGTGCTCCCGTGTCTCCTCATTGGACTCCTCCCTTGTCGTGTGTTGGGGCGGCGCTTCTGCAGCGCAGCTGCACACGTTGAAAATGTGGGTAGCGTCCCGCGATTCTTAGGGGGCGGCTGCCGGAAGCGGTCGCCCCCTTTCCATTTTCTGGCAGAGATTCTGTCGCGATTCCCTTAAGTTGTTGCGCTGGCTGCCGCGGCCTGCTCCAGAACCTTCACTGCCTTACCGGCGTCTGCAACCCCGAGAAGGAGTATCGTCGCATTCGTATTGGGATCAACTCCGCAGTATCCATAATCGATGTTGATCCCCGCTTCGCCGAGACGTGCCGCAGCACGCGCCAGCTCCCCAGGACGATGACTGAGTGTCACTTTCGCAACCTCATTCTCGGCATAGTCTGTCTTTTGGCGGTCGAGAATCGATTTGGCCACTGACGGATTGTCCAGCACGAGGCGGACAGTGCTCTTGCCCTTCTCAAGAGGGCAAGAATGAAACGCGAGAATGTTGACGTTTTGTTCGGCGAGGGCTTGGCAGAGCTTGCCAAGTGTTCCAGGCCTGTCTTCTAAGCGAATTGTGAACTCCTTGGTGGTGGGCATCGGAACCTCCTTATGGTGTACCTCGGGAATGGGCTGGAGACTTCCTGCGAGATCCAACGATGCTTGGAATCCTACTCCTGCGACGCAGACGCATTCAAGGCTGTGCAAGACCGCCAAACGGCTAGTACGGCATAGGCTGTGGCTGCGTCGTTCATGAAGCGCGCGGATTTCCACTCTACTGTTTGCGGGTGTCGGGCGCGTAGTGGGCTTGCAGGTAGAGAATGATCTTCTGCGTGTTGTCGTCGGGAATGGCGGCGCCGAAGGTTTTGTTCATCTTGTTTACTTCGGCTTCCCAGGTGGCGGCGGGGAGCGGCGGCTGCATGGTGATGTAGCGCGGGCTGTGGCAGGTGTTGCAATAAATCTGGACGTCTTGCAGGCCATCTCCGGGGGCGAGATCGACCGCCGGCACGGGATACGACGAAACCTGGAAGTTCGAATCCGGCGAAAGCTCGATAGGCACGGCTTGGCGCAGGGCTCCGAGTTCCGCGGGAGAGTAGTAGCCTTTTTTCAATTCGGCGTAAACGACGGCCGCCATCACCAAGCTGCACATCACGGGAAAAATCGCGCGGGCTCTATTTTTCATGGTGATTTCTCCCTTAGCTTGCATTTCCGGCGACGATTTCCTGCCGCTCGACCCGATTCCAGAGATATCCGCCTGGATTCCAAACCGGCTCGTCGGGCTGCGTGTCGCCTTTTTCGTCCGTCGCACGCACGGCCAGCGAATAACGCCCTGGTGATTTTGCCATCCACGACGACTCCCAGGTGCGGAAGGAGTAGGCGCCATGGTTCTCACCGAGATTTGCGGCCACCCAGTTCTTTCCCCCGTCATCGGAAACTTCCACGCGATTCACGGCGCCAAAGCCGCTGAAAGCGATGCCTCGCAGCGTGACATTCATTCCCGCGGGAATCTTCGAAGAGCCATCGGGCGAGATGAGGAAAGATCGCACAGGCAGCCGCCCGATCGGCACCATTTTTACCTTGCCGGCCTTCACATCCTCGGGCGTGGTATTACCACGCGGCGTATCCGGCACGCGGTATCCCGTCTTCACCCAGAAATTTTCGTCCGGCGCGTTGAGAACGCGAATCCACGTCAGGCATTTGGTCCAGTAGGTCGAAAAATATCCGGGAACCACCAGGCGCACCGGAAATCCATTCAGCATGGGAAGCGGCTCGCCGTTCATTAGATAGGCGACGACGCATTCGTCCAGAACTGGATTCCCAAGATCGAGCGATTTGAGAAAAAGATTCGAGCCGAGACCCGCGGGCCCCTGTCCGGTCTCGAGGCCCTGAAACTGGGCCTGCATAGAGCCACTCTTTACGCCGGCCATATCGAGAAGCTCGCGCAGGCGCACTCCGGTCCACATGGCGTTGCCCATCGCGCCATTGCCCCATTGACCGCCCGGCACGCGCGGTTGCAGGCGGCTGCGGCTGTTGCCGGAGCACTGATTTACAGCGGCGAGCGAAACCGGTTTGAATTTCTGCTTCAGATCGGGAAGGCTCAGCGACAGCGGGTTGTTGACGTTGCCCTGGATGTGCAGCTTCCAGTCTTTCAGATCAACCGCGTTCGGAATACCGTCTAGGTGCCAGCGCACATAAAAAGCTTCGTTGGGTGTGAATGCGGTGCGGAAATAATGGCGTGGCGTTTCGAGCTGAACGGGCCGATCGGTCAGGAGAATCAAAGGAACTTTTTGCGGCTCGGTGACATAGGGACCGACGGAATTCCAGTGCGGATTTGCTCCGGGCCCGGTGAACGTCTCAATCGCTTTTTCGGGAGCCGGCTGCTGGGCCATGCCCGCGTCCGGTGCTAGCCATCGACTGGCGGCGATTCCACTGCTGGCCATTCCCAAAATTTTTAGCAGACCTCGCCGGGAAAGACATCGCTCTGTTGCGTTCATAGAGCACCCTCCGACTTGCAGACTATTGGCCACAGGAGTGAGAGGTGTCAAGCGCGACGCAGTTCACTTTCAATCTCGTCGACGAACTGCGACACAATCTTCCTATCGAGGGCATCGTCTTATGCTGCGCGTATTGGCTGCTAGAATAATCGTATGCAACGCAAAGTCTTTTGGATGACGTTTACGGTGGTTGGTCTCATCGCGGACTTGGCATTGCCGTTTTGGTGGGCCGTTTTCGCCACGATCCCGATTGGCATGGCCAGTTGGTGGATCGCCTACCGCAGTGATTGGTTCTAACGAAACTCGCACATCGGAAATTGGTTAGCGTCGCTCTACATATGCGGAGCACGAGGCCAAGCGTGTGACCTTGTTGAGGCGCGGCGAATGGCGGATGCGCCAAAGCGCGCGGCCTACTGACCTTTGCGGGAGAGCTTCGAGCAGCCCGGCAGGCCAGGGCTTCCAACTTTGTGCCAGGTAACTCCGTGCAAAATTCGCATGCGATGGGCAGAGATTGGCTGTGCCACGGTTAGGTTTTGATTTTTTCGCCGTCCCAGGCGGTGGCGGCTTTGCGGAAGTAGGATTCGTTGGCCAGATGGCAGGCTAGCGCGGCGTTGTGGCCGAAGACTACGTCTTCGACGTTGGGCTGGCGGGTGCGCACGGCTTGGAAATAGGTCCAGAGGTGCGGCTTCTCTTCGTCCCAGGAAACGCTGCGGAAGGTGAAGCCTTGCAGACCGGGTTCTTTGCCGGGCGCGGGATCGTGCTCCTGGTGCCATTTGTTGACGTATTCTTCGCGCATGGCGCGGGGGAAACCGGAAGAGTAGTAACTGGGGGATTCGTCCTTGCCGGTTTGCGGATAGTAGGTGAGAGCGAATTCGGTGACTTCGAGAATGCCCTTGGAGCCGTTGAAGCGATAGATTTCCGGAGACTCGGTGCCGAGATTGAGGCGGAAGTAGATGGGGATGTCGCCATACTCGAAAAGAGTGGCGTGAACGTCGGGCATGTTGCGGCCGTCTTTCCAGCGCAGGATGCCGCCGGTGGAGAGGACGCGCTTCGGCGGCTCGTTGAGTCCGAGCATGAACATCATGCCGCTGACGAGATGCACGAGGAGGTCGCCAGCGACTCCGGTGCCGTATTCCTTCCAGCAGCGCCAGCGCGCGAAATATTTCGGTGACATGTCGGGATCCCAAGCCTTGTGCGGGGCAGTGCCTTGCCACGTTTCCCAATCGAGAGTCTTCTGGGACAGATCGAAGGGCGGCGGATATTCCCACGCGCCGGTGGGATCGTTGCGGCCGAGGGAGCCCTCGACCATCATGAGATCGCCGATAGTGCCTTGCGCGATGAGTTCTTTGGCCTTTGCGCAGAGGACGGAGCTGACGCGCTGCGAACCGATTTGGATGACGCGGCCGGTGGCTTTGCCGGCTTTGACCATTTCGAGGCCGTCAGACGGGGAGTGGGACATGGGCTTTTCGCAGTAGATGTCTTTGCCGGCATGGACGGCATCGACGACGACTTGCTTGTGCCAATGGTCGGGAACGGCGGCGATGAGGCAATCGATTTCCTTGTTCTCGAGAAGGTCCTTGTAGCGGCGCGTAACGGGAAGATTGGGATTCCCGACGATTTCGCGGGCTAGGGTGTGACGGCCGTCGTAGAGATCCGCGGCGGCGACGCACTCAACGCCGGGGAGTTGCACGGCGGCGGTGAGCAGGCCGGAGCCTTGCATGCCGATGCCGATAATTCCGAAGCGTAGGCGGTCGCTGGGAGCGACGGCGGGATAGCTGGCTGCGTCTGCGCGCGGGTCTCGCAGGAAGAGCGTGTTGGCGGCGGCGAGAGCGCTGGCGGCACCGGCGGTGCGTTGCAGGAATCTACGGCGCGAGAGATCCTTTTTCATTTTTGCTCCTGGTTAGAAAAATCGAAAACGAAAGGCGCCCGTCACCGTCGGCGGCCGCTACATTTATTGCAGCGGCTGTAGCGCTACTTCTTTGAAGAAGACGATGTCGTTGTCGCTGTGATTTTGCAGGCCCATGTAGCCTTCGTTGGGGCGGCGGCCACGCTGGGGCTCGAAGTCAAACTTTTTCTCCGGGACCGGCTGGCCTTCGGTGTAGTCGGTAACTTTCACGTCGTTGAGGACCACGACGGTGTGGGGACCATCGATGGTGATCAGCATGGTGTTCCAGTCGGGGCCGGGTTTGCCGGGGCGGGCGAGAGGCTTGGTGAGAGAGTAGAGCGTGCCAGTGACGTGGTATTCGTCTTCCTTCGAATCTTCAGGCTGATTGTCGATCTGGACCTCGTAGCCGTAGTGGACGGGCATCCACGGCTCGCGCGGCTCGATGGGGATGCGGATGAAGACGCCGGAATTGTCGTTGTGGTCGCGCATTTTGTAGACGACGCGAATGCGGCAGTTGCCAACTTTGCCGGCGGTCCAGTAGAGCAAGCCCATGCCGCCGTGCGTCTGGATCAGTCCATTTTCGGCGGTCATGTTGCCGGGACCGACGTGTTTCCAGCCGGTGAGATCTTTGCCGTTGAAGAGTTGCTGCCAGGGCTTTTCGTTTTGCGAGTAGCCGGGAATAGCGAGTACCGCGGCTGCGATGAGAAGCAGGAAAAACAAATTGCGCATAGGCCCCCTTTTGCCGGGGACATACTACAAGATTGCGGGCACCGGAGGAAATATTTTGGCGCGCGGAGCGGCGCGTTATTTCAGTTCGCGGAGCCAGATGTTGCGGTAGCGGACTGGGTGATTGTGATCTTGCGATGCTAGCGGGAGTTTCTTCGGGCCGGCGGCGTAGGGCGGGCGTATATGGTGGCCGGTGGGTCGGTCGGCTCGACACAACGTTAATTTTCTGTTATATTGTTTCGGTAGAAAAGTGCGTCCAAAAAGCGGGAGACCCCTCCCGCTTTTTTTATTTTAGGCATCTCCTCATCGGCTTCCGCGGATATGTAGAGGCACGACACCGTCGTGCTCGCCCGGCCACCCACATCGAACCCCAAAATTGTCATCCCGCCTGCCCTGAGCAACGCCGAAGGGACCCTCAGGGCCGCCTTGAGCGCAGTCGAAGGAATGCGCTCTTGCCTGCCCGCGGAGGCGGGCGCAGCCTGGGGCGGAGGGATCTGCTTTTACGATTGCGGGGTCGTGCGTCAGTTTGAATTTTCTGCCTCTTCGTAGCGGCTGTCTTTAGACAGCCACGGCCACCTGAAGCCTGCCTGTCGCAGGCAGGGTCGCCGCTACAGCGGTGCCGTGTGTTTCTCAATCCGCCTTCAACACCCATGCCCAACAAACAGCATCTCCTAACTTCCATTGCCGCCATGGCGCGGCGGCTCGGCCGCGCGCCCTCCCTGTTGGAATTCGTCACCGGCGCGCGTATCCCCAAGAATTCTATATTCCGCCTGTTCCCTAGATGGAATGACGCGGTCAAGGCCGCGGGACTCCAGCCGCATAGGCTGTATCTCCGGCCCGAGGATCATGAACTGCTGACAGACTGGGGCGAAACGGTCCGAAAGCTACGCGCGGTGCCTTCGCGACGCGCCTACGATCTGAACGGAAAGCACTACCCAATTACGCTGGAAAAGCGATTCGGCGGCTGGCCTGCCCTGCCACAGGCTTTTCACGATTTCGCCAAAGGCAAGCGGGAGTGGGCCGATGTTCTGGCCTTCGTTCCTGATCCCGGCGAGCCCGCTGTGGGGGCACGGGACACCCGTGCCCGCCGCACGAACGCATGCTCCCGCGTACCAATCCCACCCCGAAACATTCCAACACCCGTCTTTACAGGACCGCCCCACGTACGGAGAACCCATGGACTTCCCGGCCCTGCGCCACGAACCGGTCAACGAACAGGGCGTCGTGCTCCTTTTTGGGATGGTCGCGAAACATTTGGGCTACGTGGTCGAATCAGTTCAAGCCGGTTTCCCCGATTGCGAGGCGAAACGCCAGATCGCGCCCAAGCGTTGGCAGCGCGTGAACCTCGAATTTGAATTTGAGAGCCGCAATTTCCGCGACCACGGCCATCCGCTGACCGGCTGCGACGTAATCGTCTGCTGGCACCACAACTGGGAAGACTGTCCCAAGCACATCGAGGTGCTCGAGCTTTCCACCCTGATCAAATCCTTCCGCCGCTCCCAAGATTAGCGCCTGCCTCCCAAATCAATTTCAGTGGTTTGCCCCTCAATATAACGGCCGGTTTGCCCGTGATCCGCCCGAAATCGGCGGCGTCGGCCACCAGCTTAGTGCTCGCAGCGCGGATGCAACTTAAGCAGAACCATCAGGTCCGACAGCGTGAACAGCCACTGATCCGGTTGCATGCCTGCCACTTCAGCCGCGCGTGCGATGAACCCTACGTGCCTTCTGCGTGCCAGGCGGTGGAGATGCTCCAAGCAGATCCCGGTCAGGTTGGCAGTCTCCGCGTCCGTAAAGATCTTCTGACTCGCCTTGACTTTAACCACGCCATTGCCCTCTCTTATCCGCAAAATTATTCCTGGACTTTCGTTTTGAACACAATCCGTTGAACGACTTCGCGAAATTCGCGAACCTCCTTGCTTGCCGGTCCGTTAGGCTCAAGTTTGAGGTACGCGTCCAGGTTCTGGAGTTGCCTTGCATACTCCCCCCTGCGCCCGTGGACGTCCGCCAGCACAAGGTAAGGAAAGGCAAAAGCGGGCTTCCTCACCAGGGCCTCGCGAGCACTTTTTTCTGCCTCCTCAAGACGGTTCAGGCGAAAAAGGGTGAGGCTCAAGAAGAGATGACCTGTGGCCGAATTCCCATCTACGTCCAGTCCATGGCGGATGGCGGTCTCTGCCTCGGCGTATTCCCCTCGTCGGCAAAGCAGCAAACCCAGGGCGAACTGCGCCCAGACGTAGCGCCCTCCGCTTAGAACAATCGCGGTTTGGAAAGCTTGTGCGGCCTCCTCTTCACGGCCCAGCCTGAGGTCCGCCACACCGATGTGGTAGTAAGCCTCGTAATAGTCCGGGAATCCTGTGGTAGCTCGCTCGAACTGCGTCAGGCTGCCGACCGGATCATGCTTTGCCAGACGTTGCAATCCCTTCTCAAATGCATTGCGCGCTTTCATCGGTATTCTCAATTCCCTCACTGAAACCGCGTAATCTGTCCGCCGCACAGGCGAAGGGTTGCTCGCCTTGAGATACAGCTCTAGAGGCCGTGAGGGTCCACGAGGAAGTTGAAGAGTCAAGCGAGTTGGCTCGAAGCTTGGTTCTTCCACGGCGATTTCGTACATCCCAGGATCGAGCCCCCGCGCCTGAAAGCGCCCACTCCAGTCGGTCAGAATGCTGACGATAGGTCCTCCGGTAACCGACCGGATGTTTACGATGGCACCGTCTATAGGGCGGTTACCTGCCTCCGCAAATACAGTCCCGAGAATCTCGATGGCCTCTTTGTCGAAACCGGCAACTTGCGCGCGGACAATCGGCGTACAAACCAGGAGGCTTAACAACAGCCAAGGCAGACTGCCTGGTTTCGTCCATCGCAGCACCCTGTAGAGTCTGTCCGCTATCGGGAACGGAGCCTTGTGTCCCTGTTGGCAAGAGGCGTGCCCGCGAAGGATTTGCCGGGCCACTGCGCCCGTGATCTGCGGGTGTTCGTGCAGCTTATTTCGCTCTGCATGCCGTAGCTTCCGCTGCCAGAGAAGATTCCAATGCTCTAGAGGTCGCACCACGACGGTACTCAAATCTCGGTCGGTTAGAGCTGCGATGGAGGGGCGGCCAATCGTTCGGCGTTGGCGGGGCTACAGCGCGGGCCGTTCGTCCTGGATTCGTGGCCCTTCTCGTCCAGCCTCGAACTATACGCGCTGTTCGAGGGCTTTCAATCCAGTGCAGACAGCAATTGTTGTGCCGGAAGAATCTGAATTCCATGGTTAGGTAAAGCCCTGAGACGATGAAGCCGACTCACGATTCTCCAGAAATCCACAGGTGATTGCCAATCAACAGAAGATCCCCGTGGTGGAGTCCAGGTTCAGCGCCAGTTGCCGCTAACTCTAGTTTTCTGGGCTCTCGGAAAATCTCTGTTGGGCATATTTTCGACATTTACCTCGCCCTTTAGTTTGAGAGCTAATCAAAGGGAGACATCTGTCAGGATGTCGTTCAGAGCACATTCTTGGGGGGAATCACGCTTGCATCAGTGGTCTTTATCCCGCCTCTAGCGGCTATCGCAAGGTTGGGGTCTGTCACTCATAAGATTCGCTAACTCGTTCCACGGATGGGAGATAACTCTTGATGTGTCACATCGGTGGTGCTACTCTCCCTGACGGTTGGGGGTTCCTGATTCTAAGCTTGCGCGACCTCACTTGCTTCCCTGGCGCAGACGCCGTTGGTCTCACTTCAAGCACTCCCTGAGAAGCTGTCTCTCAGCAGTTTTGAGGGAGGTCGTATGCCCAGTCTCCAGATGAAAAGGGAACTTTCCGCTCTTTGCTACGAGCATCACATTGAAATGACGTTTGGTCAGGTTGTCCTGCAAACCAGCGACGTGCGGACACAGATACTTGCCTACACCTGTCCGGAGCCTGATTGCCTGGTCCACTACCATGCTTCGCGCGGATACTTCGTCACCGACCAGAACGGAAATGGAAATAAGCTAGAGATGACGCCCAATGTCCATTGTCCCCATGATGGGGCATCCATGTATCTAGCTGAGGTTTTGCCGGAACATAAGAGTTTCCGTTTATGGAAATGTCCGCAGTGCAACATGAACCATAGTAATGGTAGCAATCTGTAGTTTCGCGGGGGCATGGGAAATACACGCCGCGCTGGTGATTTCGCAGTCCAAGGCATTCACGCAGATAACCGATTCTCTAGGTACAAGTGGCTGCGGAATTGAGGCAAGCGACAAAGTCTTGTCATCAATGCGGCGATACGTGGGCGATCTGGCTCAGCAAGTGCTGTGAGTTTTAGTCCCAGTCCCGTGCCGGGCTTGACATGGCACACAATAGCCTCGGCCCTGATCTGTCCCTCCTGAACAAGAAAATCAATCTTGGCCGTGGCACCCAGAGGCCGTGGGTCTGATGTCTCGATAAACAGACCACGGAGGCTGAGATCGCTGACACTCGACAGATCATCATGTCCATTACAGCGCCAATAGACCCACACGCCCTGCGGTGTCCCGACCCGCGAACTCAGCCGCCTTGAAAAGCAAGGCCCTTGTGGCACGGTTTTCATGGCTTATTAAGGCCTCGCCCACGGTTCCGCCCGGGCGGACAGTAGCAGCCCGACAGCAAACCTAGTCTTTGCCAAACGCTGGCAATAAATAATCTGCCCTCTCAACCGCAGGTCTTCCTTTGAAGAGATAACCAGCACGTGTTGGTGCGGTCGCCAGACCTGCTCCACAAGAGCCCGGGCGCCGTGAGGACTAACGTTTTCGGTCCAAGCCCTTTCTTTACGGACTGGTTCGTCCTGGCGGTAGATATCTACCGACACCTCTCTCGCAATCCGCTTTTCGGATCGGCCATCGGCACCGGAAATGTTAGCCTTCTGCCGCATCCCACGATTGCGTACCACTGGATAGACTAGCTGACCATCCGGTACAGACTGTAATTCCACTGCAGGTGATCTACTTAGTGCGCCCTAGGGCCTTGGAGCCTCTTCTTTGCGGCAAGATCCAGAGGGTTGGACGAATGCAGAGGAGGGGCAAGCAGGAAGAGTTGTAACTTCCTCAGTTTGATGCCGTTCCGTATCCGAAGGTTTCCGAAATTCATGCCCTCCGCGTCGAAAATATTTTATCCTCCCGTATCAGTAGGTACACTTTCAGGCGCAGCGCTCAGTTCCGTCTCCAATCTTTGGGATAGAATTGTATGGTTATGAAGCGCCGCAAGCGTAAGCGAAGCTCGAAAGTTGCGAACCCTCCCACTCCCAAGATTCCCGTTGATGGAGAAAAGTCTGCTGGCCCTTCCATCGTGCTTGACGAAGCGGACCACCGGACTCCTCCACGCGACGAATTAATTGCCGCCGTTGAGACCGAAACGCCTGCTAGCCCTTCCACGACGCTTGCCGGGTCAGACTACATGATTGATCTTGGCGACGAGTTCATTGCCGCTGTGGAAACGGAAACGCCTGCTGAACCCTCCGTCGTGTTTGACGAGGCAGAACGCCAGACTCATCCTCGTGACGAGCTCATTGCCGCCGTCGAGACGGAAAAGCCTGTTGAGCCCTCCGCCGCGCTTGCGGGGGCAGACCGCCGGACTCATCCTCGTTACGAGTTCACTGCCGCTGTTGAGGTAGTAGCTCCTGAATCCGGAGCGCGGATTGAAACGCGCGTCCGTGACTTGAGTCAGCAAGGCGCTTATGTGGATACGAACAACCCCCTTCCTCTAGGGACAGTCACGGACGTACGCATCACAAAGGGGGCACAATTGTTTGAAGCCCTGGCAAGAGTCGTCTACTCCCGAGTCGGCAAGGGCATGGGGCTGGTGTTTACCGCCATTGAGCCGCAGCAGCTTCGGACTCTTGAAACGTGGCTTGCCGAATCCCGCGAGACCTCCTGGCTCGCGGCAAACCGCCGAAGGAGTCAGCGAGTATTGATGACAATCCCAGTGCGAGTCTCGGGGAAGACCGACGCCGGATTGCCTTTTGGCGAAGAAACGCACACGCGGGCCATTAGTGCTCATGGTGCATTGATTCCCATGTCCACGCAGGTGTACAGAGGACAGCGGCTCACTCTGTCGAACGTCCAGACAAGAGCGGCACTGGAGTGTGTTGTCGCACACATAGACAGAAGTCAGGGCGAGCACCCACAAGCGGGAGTGGAGTTCACGCTACCGAATCCTATGTTCTGGCACGTGGCCTTTCCGCCAAAAGACTGGACGCCCCGTCACCCAGATGCGAAATCCCCCGTAAAAACGCGCGACTCGAGCTGAAATCCCGCACTCGCCGCCAGCCAGAAAAGCCTAGGCTTGCTCCTGTACCGGCCGCCATCGGGAGTTTTCTGTCAGATCGACGCGTTGGAACGGGCGCGGCCATGAACGCTGGCGACCTCCCGGATGGGCAGGATGCCCCATGCGCCGACTGACTCTACTTATCGGATTCACAACACCTAAAATCAACAGAGCGTCTGCCGTAAAAGGGAGGGGTTGAACACCTTAGTTGTAGGGCTAGAGATGCTAAATGCGGCAGGCTTCGCCTCTTAATTCTGGTCCGTCTTCCTGGGAAATCATCGCCGTAGTAATCTTCTTGGCGAAGTCGATTGAGCATCTCGGCCGCAAGGCGGTCAGTCTCTAACAAGCCGGCATTTCGGACATGCGTTTGCCGTGGTCTGCAAGCGGCGTTCTGGGAAGCGAAAGATGATGTTCTGGGCGGATGGTCGGCAAGTCGGAAGCTATTCGTTGACATTCAGAATTTGCCCACCGGGGCAGCGGCTTAGCGCCCCCTTAGTGCCCCTTGAACGTTTTGCTATCAGATTGAAAAAAAGAAGGATAGCGAATCAGGCGATAAGGATCGAACCCATCGCCCCATTTCCGCAGTCAGCTGACTGGGCAGTCTGGTGTCGTAACCTTCGCTTCCCAACAGATTTCATCAGATGCTCGCGATTTCGCACTTATCTGACCCCCACAATTCTTGCGTCGTTTTTGCGTTGCAAGTTCGGAAACGATGGGCATTGATGGGCGGTGATGGGCAGCTAAACTATTGAAATTTCAGCCATGTCGTTTGCTCAAATAGCGAGGCCACAGTTTATGAGTCTGATGCTCTAAGCGCTGCGCAGGATGGGCATCGGTAGGACAATCTGCCTCTTGCCCTTCGCCGCCTTGTCCAGTCCAACTCCGGGTAGTGCCCTGAAGGTCTGTGCTATGTGGCCGCTCGCAAGAGGCCGCGTAGATGCCCCCCGGAAACACCCCTTCCTCGGTGGGGCCAAGAGTCTTGTTGGTCCTGTTGCACACATTCCAAAACGTTGCACAATCTGTTGCACATTTGCCTTCAAGTTTTGGCCTTTTGATGCCCAAGATAGGTACGAGAACGTAGCGTAAGTTATTGAAAAGATTAGAAAGGTAGTACTACCGAGTGGTTTTCAAGACCGCCGCATTCAGCCACTCTGCCACTCCTCCACGTTGATTCTACTACACTTATTGGCAGCCTGTTGCACGGAGCGTTAAGGATTTTAAGGATGCGCCATGGTCAGAGCGTCGCAAGCGTCAATCCACAGCCGTTTCGCCAGAGTGTGGGTAGGTACGCAGGATGGTCTTCGTGGACACAAAGATTGTGTCCACAAGGGGGGTGGTTTCCGCTGGCCCCAGCTGTGCTTACGAACGATGGCGTCGCCTTCCGCCTTAGGGGCGAGCTTGGGT
>Ga0137418_10001581_pt1 | contig 21034 bp, 17 predicted proteins | sample CZODoug3_1_2_16f_FD_122242 | JGI IMG/M metagenome (GOLD analysis project Ga0137418, IMG submission 122242) | Vadose zone soil fungal communities from Angelo Coast Range Reserve, California, USA - CZODoug3_1_2_16fungal (Hybrid Assembly) | ecosystem: Environmental > Terrestrial > Soil > Vadose...
GCGTCGACGCGGGGCATTGGGCGTTTGCGGCCCTTCCTGTGCATCCCAGCCTCGCATTCGTGTTCATCATCCCGCCCTTTCAGGTGGAGACGGCGGCCGCTCGTGCAATCCTGCCGCGAGACGTGCCGCATGAGGTCGCCGTGAGAGCGGCGGGGAAGGGCGCGGCGCTCGCCCACGGTCTGGCTACCGGCGACGGCGCACTGCTACGGATCGCGCTCGACGACGTGCTCCATGTACCGTTCCGCCGGGCGCTCGTACCAGGCCTCTCAAGTTTGCACGACGCGGCGTGCGCGGCAGGAGCTTACGGCGCGACGCTCAGCGGCTCGGGACCGACGCTAGTCGCCATCGCGCAGCAGGCGGTTGCGGAGCGCGTAGAGGATGCCATGAAGAATAGATGGAGCGCCGAAGGCGTGCTGTCGGATTCGTTCGTGCAACGGCGACCGGCGACGGTCGGATAACAAGCCACCTCTTAGTTTCATGATCGTGGGATAACAAGCCAACCCTTTGCCTCATGATAAGTCCCGGTCAACGACGCTTTCTCGCCGCCTCGCTCTCTTGCGCCGCAATCACTGCCACCGCGGTGGATGCATTCGCACAACAACGTCGCGCTCCAACGCCGCCCATTCGGCACGTCTTCATCATCGTCCTCGAGAACGAAGGATTCGACACAACATTCAACGCGCATTCACGAGCGCCCTATCTCGCTGACACGTTGCGGCGGGCCGGCGCATTCCTTCGTCAATACTACGGCACTGCGCACTACAGCCTTGGCAACTATCTCGCGATGATTGCCGGTGTCGCGCCAACTCCCAAGACGCAGATCGATTGCCCCCACTTCGACGATTTCATCGAGGCGGGAATCGCGCGCGATGGGCAACCCATCGGAGATGGCTGCGTGTATCCCGCGCACGTCGCTACTATCACCACCCAGCTCGAGGCGAAGCGTCTGACGTGGGGCGGCTTTATGGAGGACATGGGAAGTGACCCGGCGCGCGAGTCGGCGACTTGCGGTCACCCGGAGATTGGAACTCCCGACACGACTGAGCTCGCCGCCCCCACCGACCAATACGCGACGAAGCACAATCCATTCGTCTACTTCCACGCGATTATCGATTCGGCGTCGTGCAAACAGCGCGTAGTGCCGCTCACCAAACTCGAGGACGCGCTGCGGTCCGTGGACCGTACGCCCAACTACACGTTCATCGTGCCCAACCTCTGCCACGACGGGCACGATCGACCCTGCATAAATGGTGAACCGGGTAGTCTGGAGTCGGCCAACATATTCTTGCGCCACTGGGTTCCGCTCATCATGAAATCGCCGGCGTACCAAGCCGATGGCCTCATCGTGATCAACTTCGACGAAGCCTTGACCATCGATGCATCGGCCTGCTGCGGGGAGGCTTCAGGACCTAACACCATGAACCCTGGTGTGAACGGCCCGGGCGGTGGTCGCACCGGGGCGGTGCTATTGTCTCGATTCATCAAGCCGGGGACGGTGTCGAACGTGCCATACAATCATTACTCGCTGTTGCGCAGCATCGAGGACGTGTTCGGGCTCCGTCACCTCGGTTATGCGGGGCAGCCCGGGCTCGCGAGTTTCGGCAGGGACGTGTTCACCGCGTACCGAGGTGCCCGCTAACCTGACAGAGCATCCTATCGAGTGCGGCCTTCCTATCCTTCCTGAGCGTATGTGAGATCACCGCACGAACCATTGAAGTAAGCCGGCGGATGCAATGGGGATTGGAGCAAGGCGTGCATCTCCTCGTGCTTGACGAGTTTTTCGTTTTCGGCCCAAGGCCCGGCGAGGACAATCCTGTTTCCGTTCTCGATCCAGTATCCCCAGTAAGATTCACTTCCTACTTGAATCGTCGAATCGTTGGGATCCACGTAGAAAGCGACCTTGTGAACGTCGCCTGAAAGGCCGGAGCACACTTCGAGCTCATTCCACCACGCGATGTATTGCGCGCTCGGTTCGATCTTTACGGCTTTCGAAAGATCGATCTCTTCCCACGGCTCTAACGGCTGGCGGCAACCAACCAGAAGCGCGGCCAACAGGCATACGCTTGCCAAGCTTTTGATCCGGATCACCTGCCGAACATCCGTGCGTGCCCATTGAATTCGTTGGTCACGATGGCGCGACCGTGGACGGACCCGCTCTTCCAGACGGCGATTTTACTGGATCGTGAGGGTCGCCGTCATTCCCTGGTGGATGGTGCAATGAAACCCATACGCACCGGCAGTGTTGAACTTGCGGGTGTGGGACATGCCGGTGTCGAAGTTCGGCATGTCGCCGGTGTCGTCGCCGGCTAACGCGGCGGCTCTTCCCGTAGCGTTGTCCCAGACGACGTTATGTCCCACTCCGGAAGAATTCTTCCACGTGACAGTCGCACCCACCGCAGCAGTTAGCGTAGTCGGCGTGAAGGTGGTTGCCGTCATGCAGAATGTGCCTGCCGGACAGGTTCCGCCGCCACCGCCTCCTCCGCCACCGGTGCCAGTCGAGTAGCCACTACCGCCGCCGCCGCACGAAACGGCACTGAGCGCGACAATGAGAGTCCCGAACAAAGCAAAGATTTTCCGCATGCTTACCTCCGAGTGGCGTTGAATCCAAGTCGGAGCCGCCACAGAGCTGTGGCACTGCGCGGGCCCGAACAAATGAAATAAGGTGGCCGTGCGCGGCGAGCGCCATGGTCCAGTCGACGAACACCGTTCATGCGGTGCCCGCATCCTCGAGAAACACGCCGCGAGCACGGGATGTGCGGAATTCCCAGGTCAATGCTGAGGCTTCACACGTCCACGGAGGGGGGGAATGTGCGTAAGAAAATGCGGTTGATTGGAGGCGCAAGGCCATTGATTCTAAGTTCCGCTTTGGCGTTCATCGCGACCGGATGCAACCGCACCGCGGATTCAAATAAAGACACTACACAAGTAGCGGAGAACGCCACGGCGTCTAACCCTAATGCGCCGGTCATGCTCAGAGGCACGGTCGTGAGCGTCTTGGCGAACAAGCTCGTCCTCAAGTCCGACACCGGTGTCGCAACGGTAGTAATGGTGCAGCCCTTCCGCCTGTATACTCGGGTTCCCGCCGATCTTTCAAAGGTCACGGAGAATTCATTCATTGGCGTAACAACCGTGAAGCAGCCCGATGGCTCGGAGCGCGCGACTGAAATTCACGTTTTCCCGGAGGACCTGCGCGGAGTGGGCGAGGGAAGTCGGATGATGACGACAGCCGCGAGCGCTTCAGCGAGCCGAATGACGAATGGCAATGTCTCGGCATCGCGCATGACTAATGGCACGGCGTCAAAGTCGCGCATGTCGAATGGCAGTGTAAGCAGCACCAACGGGTCTAGTCTCGTCGTCCAGTACGCGGGTGGTACTCAGAACGTGACCGTTCCGCCCAACACGCCAGTCACGGAATTCAAGATTGCCTCGAGAGACTTAGCCGCAGGAGATCAGGTGGCCGTGTTGGCGAAGAAAGCTCCGGACGGATCACTCACGGCAAGCCAGGCGCTCTCCACGGCGAGATGAACCGGACAGGGGTTGATGGCCATCATTATGCGCCTCTCCCGCATGAAAAAGCGGCGTCCGATTGGACGCCGCTTTTCGCATTTTCAGGGAGACTCGCTGGAGGAGCGGAGTCTGCGATCGCTGAGAGCCTATCTGTTCTGCCTTGCGAAACGGAATCCAACCTCCACTGTATCGAGGATGGGCTTCGAATCCGAACCGCCAGATCGCGCGGGTTCGAAGCGAATGCCGGGAATGACCTTCCGAACAGCTGTCGTAAGTAGCGGGTTCGGTGAGGCCTGCACCGATAACGTCGAAATCACGGGCCGCCCATCAGTGTCCACGGTGAAGCGAACCCGAACCTCGCCCTCGACGTCGGAGATCTGAGAAGGCACTCGCGGGGTCGGCAACTCGCCGATCAGTCGCGCGCGCTGGGGGCCCGTCGGCGTTTGCTCCGCGAAATCCAAAGTCGAGCGTTGGTTCCCGATGATGACTGGCCCAGGCTGTTCGGTGATCGGGTCTCCCTCTCCCACGTGTACGTTTGCCGCGGTCGCCGCGGCGGAATCCAGGCGCGACAAAGTTGCCTTCGAGAACTTGGGAATCGCGACGCCCTTCGACTCCGGTTTCTGCTCTGTTCCTTTTCTCGAAGCATTGCGTTCTTCCGCCACACTCGGGCGTTGCCCAGATGTCCTCGACGGCGCGTTTGGAATCGCCGGAGCGGAGGCGCTAACCGGATTAGTCGTCACGATCGCGCTCTGAGCCACAAGCGCGGATGTGGTCGCGACTGTGGTCCGCGGGAGATCCCCGCGGGTCGGAAGCGAAGATCCGAGAGATGCTGTTTGATCGGTCTCTCCCCACGCGTGCGAGCCGGTTACCACCGCGACCATCAGCAGCGATAGGACCAAGACCGCGCCCCCAGCGATGACCTCGCGTTTTCCAAGAAATGGAGTCAGCGACGCCAATGTCGAGCGAACCCGCTCAGCGAGGCTCACACCACTCTCATACGGCCTCTCAACTTCGTCCCGAATGCTTTCCAACGCGCCGCTGTATGGCGCCGCCTGTGGCTGCAACATCCTCTCGAGGATCTCCCGGTGTGCCGACGTCTCCAGCTCAGACGGAACGGTGCCATTCGCCGGAGCTTGGTCGGCAATTGACAGGGGATCGACCGCCGGGTTCTCTGAAACGCTTCCCTGAACCCGGAGCGCCTGTTTTCTGGTGTTTGCGACACGAGGCATGTCCCGCGTCACAGTTGAAGGGGCGGTGAGGGCGAGTGGTTCTCCCGAGAGCAGGCGATACTTTTCGGCCCCAGGAGAGCTTCCGACACCGCCGCTGGGATCGAACGATCCGTCTGAAGCCTGGAGCTGGAGGTCGGCGATGCGTTCCCGGGAGGTCCGCAGGCTCGAGTGGTCGCTCCCCAGCGTGAGTTCACGAATCAAGTGCGCTCGTTGAAACGCCGTGAGTGCATCGCGGATCTTTCCTCGCGCCGAGCAGGCCTCGCCAAAATGTTCGAGGGCCGTCGCGATCGCGAAGTGATTCGGCGCGAGAGTGCGCTCGCGAATCTCGAGAACGCGGCGCCACAGTTGCTCGGCTGACTCGTGGCGCCCGAGCGCCTGTCTCACGGTCGCCAGGCTCGCCATCACCGTGGCCACCTCGGGGTGGTCCTCGCCCTTGCTCCGCTTCATCTCGAGAAGCCGCAGGAGCAGGGGCTCGGCCGAGGCATAGGCGGACTGCTTCAGGTAGATGCGGGTCAGGTCGTTGACGAGGAGTATCATATCCGGATGATCGGGCCCAACCGTACGATCGCCGATTTCCAGAGCCTTACGGAAGAACTCTTCCGCCTCCGCATCGTTTCCCGCCTCCAGCTTAAGCGCGCCCTGCCTGAGGAGCGATGCGAGATCGAAATTTGGGCTGTCGTGCGCGTCGCCGAGCGGAGCAGGGCCGCGGACCATCCGATCCGCTGTCCCGCGGTCACTGCTGACGACTGGCGAATAACCAGTCGTCTCTATACCGCGCTCGAAGCCTGTTGCGGCGTCAGCCATGGGCTGGACCTCCAACGGTCATTTTCTCAACAGCGAGCACCGGCCGCGAAGTCCGCCCTCGCACGCGGGTAGCGCGTTGACCGTGTATGCGCGCCACACAGCGGGGGGGCAAGTCGGGGACCATATGTAGTCCGCGCGTTGCGTCGGTCAGGAGGCCCTGAAGGTGTGTCATGGACGCAACAGTGCCCGAGAGCGTTGCATCGACGCAACAGTCTCGGCCGGTGGGTCAAAAGAGGGCTGACCTGAGTCATCCCGCGCACTGCTCAGTCACCCCCACCCAGAGGGTTATCCGGGCCGGTTTTTTGGGGAGGGTGTGGTGCCCTTTTCGTCTGCTGGATCCCAGGTCGGGCCGCATTTGAGGACACGTTTCGCGATACGGCACCACTCGGCGACTTGACTGTCGTTTGCGCTCATCCAGTTCACAGGAACCGGAGCGAGTCGGCGTTTCTCTCCATCGCTGGCAAAGCATAGCCAGCCAGCGCTGAACTCGGTGGCGACAGCCCCGCGACTTCTGGCAACCGAGCGCCGGTCGCCGAGCACACGTTGCTCGATCAGGTACACCGCATTCTCGACGGGCGTTCGCCGCTCCATTTTCCGACGTTCGATTGAAGACGGGTGAACCATCCACACTTCCCATGTGCGCCCGCGAGCGTCGAGAAAGATCCGATAGCCTGTATTTTTTGCCGACTGGAGCTGCAAGTGGATTCCCGCGAAGAGTACGGATACCGACCGCAAAACATAAACCAAGTACGGGCCGGGCGAACGAGGCCTACGACTTCTGCCTCCCGCCGTTCTCCACTGGATCCTTTGCTTCCACCAGGCTCGTTTCCCCCGGCTTTTTCGACATCCAGGCGACGGTGAGCGTACCATCGTTTTCCATTGTGACAGCATCGACGTCCTCGACGCGGGTCACGCCCTCACCTCGGATAGCGCCGCGAACTTCCTCTTCCGTCACACGCTCCCTCCTGAGCGCGCCGGGAATGAACTTGCCATGCGAAAGCAGAAGCGTCGGCTCGCCGTTGATGATCCGCTCAGCCCTGGGGAATCTGGCCGCAAGCTCGGCGAGCAAAAGCTGTATCAGCGTCAGAGTCGCAAGCGCCGCGACCCCTTCGATCAGAGTCACGTCTTTCGAGATGATCATGGAAGCGAACACCGAACCGACCGCAACGACGAACACGAAATCGAACACATTCAGCTTGGAGAGCGTTCTCTTGCCCGAAATGCGCAACATCGTGAACAGTATGACGTACCCGACGATCGACAGCGTCACGGTGCGCTCGACGTTGTACCAGCTCTGAAAAAAGAAGGGTGCGTGCCCCATCAGCCTCGCTTGTGCACGTGCCGGAAGGATTAAGCCGAACAGCGGCACCGCCAGTGGGTATTCTATAGCAGGGATCGCGCCGCCTCACGTGTATATTTGACCACGAATGCACAAGCTCGCATATCTCGTTTTGCTGCCCCTGGGCATCCATCGATACGAGGGAGTTTCGCGAAATGCCGACGATCTCTCGCTGCGCCCTGTCCGCTGGAGCGTTGTCGGTGGCGGCGCCCCTCGAAGTGTCGTTGTCGGGCGCACGGTTCGGATCACGGTGCAGGCTGAGATTGCTAAGGGCTGGCATATCTACTCTCTGACACAGAAGCCCGGCGGCCCCATCCCTTTGCGCCTGGAGCTCGTTGGCCCTGCTGATGTGCTGATGCGGGGCGTCATCGATGCTCCGAAACCGGATCGGACCTTCGACAAGAATTTCGGGATCGAGACGGAGCTTTATTCCGGCAGTCCCCGCTTCGCTATTCCGGTCGGCGTACCGGGTCATTCGCTCACCGGAATTCGAAGATTCCAGATCGGCGCTCGCTATCAGGTCTGTAGCGACAAGGTTTGCCTGCCGCCGCGGACCGACAAGCTCGACGTAGCGCTTCGCATCACTGGACGGAAATGAGCTCTGGATTTTTGTGGCTCGCCGCGAGCACAGGGCTGCTGTCGCTGCTCACTCCGTGCGTCTTTCCGATGGTCCCTGTCACCATCGCGTACTTCTCGAGTCCTGAGGATCGGCAATCATCGGGGGTGCGGAGAGCGCTCCTCTTCGGGCTGGGAATAATCGGAACGTTCACGGTTCTCGGACTCGTACTGGCGGCAGCGTTTGGAGCAGCTGGCCTGAACCGGTTTGCGGCCGATCCCTGGGTGAACATCACGCTTGCCGCTCTTTTTCTCTTATTCGCGGCGAATCTGTTTGGCTGGCTCGAGCTGCGGATCCCGTGGATCGTCGTCAATGCTGTCGATCGCTCCGCGCGCCAGGCGCCGGAGGGCAGCTCTCTGGGTGCCCTCGTCATGGGAGCGACGTTCACGCTGACATCGGTCACGTGCACTGCACCCTTTGTCGGTACGCTGCTCGTGCTTGCCTCGCAGGGTTCGTGGGCAATGCCGATCGTCGGAATGATTGTCTATTCGACCGCCTTTGCGTTGCCGTTCGTCGTGCTTGCTATCGCTCCCCGTTTGGTCACGGGACTTCCTCGCGCAGGTCAGTGGATCCGGACTATTCGCGTCCTGATTGGAATCCTCGAAGTCGGTGCCGCTATCAAATTCGTCTCGAACACGGATATGGTATTGAGGTGGGGAGTGTTCACACGGCCGGTCGTTCTATTCGGCTGGACGGTGCTGGCAATCGTCGGCGCCGCCTATCTCGGACGGAATCTGCGCACGAAGCTCGGGCGCGGTGAGCTGCGCCCGGTGGGATTCGTTCCGGTCATGATCGCGCTCTTTCTCGCCGCCTGGCTCGGCTCAGGACTGACGGGACGACCGCTCCGCCAGATCGAAGCATTTCTTCCTCCATCGACACCCATCGCGGCACTCACGTCCGGCGGTGGCACGCTGCCGACATGGCTGTTGAACGATTACGGCGGCGCACTGAAAAAGGCGCGGACTTCAGGCAAGCTGGTTTTCGTTGACTTCACCGGATACACGTGCACCAATTGCCGATGGATGGAAGCCAACATCTTCAACCGTCCCGACGTGGGTGCCGAGCTGGATCAATTCATTCTGTCCCGGCTATACACCGATGGTGAAGGGGAGATGTACGAGCGACAGCAGGCCTTTCAGGAGCAGACTTTCGGGACTGTTGCGCTGCCGCTGTATGCGGTCGTCGACGCCGACGGAAAAGTACGCTCGACGTTCACCGGTCTCACTCGCGACCCGGCGGAATTCATCGCATTTCTTCAGCGCGCCCGCACTTAACTGCTGAGGATTGCGAACTAACCGCTACTCCGAACTGCGGACCAATTGAGAAGTGCGGACTAATTGGGGATTGAGGACTTACGACAGAATTCGCAGCGCCCTGTTTTTAGCCCGCAATCCGCAGTAGGTCCGGAGTCCTCAATTAGTCCGCAATTCGCAATTGCAGTTAGTTCGCAGTCCTCAGCCTTTACCGGCCGACGACCCGTAGCTCCACCAATCAGGGCTTCTTGGGCTGCGGCGCGATCCCCGCCTTATCCGCGCGTTGGAGTACATCTTCAGCGGTCGATAGTGGCCCCTTATGCGCCAGTTTCTCCTTCTCGATTTTCTCGGCCACTGCCTCTGTCTCCTTGTCCTTCTTTCCGCGCCGGAATATGAATTCCGGAGCGAGCACGATGCCGAGCAATGTCAGCGGAAGAATTTGTAACGTCTGAATCAGTAGAGAGACCGCGATCGCATCGTCGCGCGAAACGCCGAATTGCTGTGCCATAAGCGCATAGACGAACTGGAAAAATCCGACGTTCCCCGGAGTGGCGCGGATGATCAACCCGACGTTGATCCCAAGTAGACAGGCGAGGCTTCCCGCGACCGGGATCGTGACATGAGCAGCCGCGGCCGCGAGCTCGAAGGTCCAGAGCTGGCAAGCCCACGCGCCGAGCGACAAAAGAGTTGCCGCGAGGAATCGGGGTCCCGTCGCCAGGCGCCCCGCTGTTTGTCCGAAGCTCTGGAAATACGCACGAACCCTTCCCCACACAGTGCGTGGTCTGGCGCGGCGTTCGGGCACATGCTCGGGCTTGATGTGCCTTGTCGCGTAAACGAAAAAAACAAGCAGGAGCACTATGACGACGAGAAGAATCTCCGCCGGCACCTTCCATCGCTCGAACTGGGGTGGAAGCTGGAACGCGAGCACGCCGGCTACGAGCAGAATCACGAACCCTATCGGATCGAACAGCTTCTCCAGAGCCATCGACGCCAGCACGGTGGAGCTGGAGACTCCGCTCGCCCGCGACACGAACACCACGCGCGCCGCGTCTCCGCCGCTGGCGACGAGAACGTTATTGAGGCCGGCGCCGGCGACCGTCGCCCGGATCGCCAGCCACAACGATGTGATGCCGATCGGCCGCAGAAACAGCCACCACCGCACACCCTTGATCAGCACCGAGAGGAAGTTCACTCCGATGGCCGCGGCAAGGAGCGGAAGCGATGCGTGCCGCATCGAGTTCCACGCCTGGTGCCAATTGATTTTTGTGGCGAAATAAATGAGGAAGATGAGAATCGCGGCGGAGATCGCCCAGCGAATCCCTTTCTTCAGACTCGGACTCATTCAGTGGGCAGAGTCGCGAACTCGTAGCCCTGTTCTTTCAGGCGGTCGATGATGTGGGGAAGCGCAGCGGCAGTCTGCATCCGGTCGCCATCCGGGTTGTACCCGTCCCCGTCGTGCAGCAGCACGATCGAGCCCGGAGTAACGCCTTCGAGCGTGCGTCGAACGATCTCGTCGACTCCTGGCTTGTCGCTGTCCCAGACACCGAGGGACCACCCGATCGTTCGCTCGCCGTAGGAGCGTGCGATCGGAGTCGTCCACGGACTACGAAAGCCGTGCGGCGCGCGGAAATACCGGGGTGCAGGAGCGCCTGCGCGCTTGATTGCGCGAATCCCGAGACGAATGTCGCGGCTCACGTAGAAAGGGCTCTTGAACTGAAGCTTGCGGTGGAAATAGCCGTGATTGCCGAGCTGATGCCCTTCCTGCGCCATGCGCCGTACCAACTCGGGCCAGCGCTCGGCGTGACTTCCCAACACGAAGAATGTTGCCCGCACTCCTTTCTCGGCGAGCGTGTCGAGGATCAACGGAGTCGCCTGCGGATTGGGCCCATCATCGAACGTCAGTGCCACGACTTTCCGATCACCCGCAATTCTACCCAACGCCGGGCCAAAGAGCGGACTATTCCGGTGGAAAGCACCGTGTACAGCCCCGCCTATCACCGACACCCCCAATGCTGCATACCCGATCATTCGCGTGTTGCCCGTCCCAATACGGCTGTATAAATGTCCAACACCGCCTCTGTCACTTTCGCCCAGGAGTACTGCTCCGCCTCCTGCCGGCCGCGCTTTCCAAGTCTGGCCCTGAGGGTCTCGTCGTCCAGCAGCCTCACCAGGGCATCAGCGAGAGCATCCCGGTCACCACAAGGCACCATTAGTGCCTCCCGCTCGTGCTTCACTACATCGCGGAAGCCGAAGATGTCGGAGCAGACGACGGGCGTCTCGCAGGCCATCGATTCGAGAAGCGTGATTCCGAATGAAGCCTTGGTTGTTGGGCAGGCGTACATGGCGCTGTGCGCATAGTAGCCGGGCCGCTCTCCGAGGACGGAGCCTACGAAGGTGATGTCGGGGTCGCCACCGGCGGCGCGATAGTAGTGTTTGCGAAGGGGACCGTCACCGACGACCACGAGCTGAGCCTCACGGTTTCGGCCGCGGACTTTCTGAAAGGACTCTATGAGAGTGGTGAGGCCGTTGCGCGGGTCGAATCTTCCGAGGAAGAGAATAACGGGAACATCGGTGCGCAGAGCGGCGGGGCGGGGAGCGTGCGGGTTGAAGACGTCGGTGTCGATTCCATTCGGTACGATCGTCCAGTTCGCCTCGAAATATCGATTGAGCGCTATCGTCGTCGAGTGCGATACCGCGATTGCCGCATGGAGCTGATCGAGTCGCTTCTGGAAGTAGCGCTTGCCAATGGCATATCCGACGGAGCGATCGAAGTACGTGTGAAACGTCCCGACCACCGGGCAATCCGCTTCCTCGATTGCCATGACTGGAAGGACTGGGCTGAGCGGGGAATGAACGTGAATGATGTCGTACTGCCCCAGGCTGAATACGCGGCGCAGGTTTTTTCTGAGCTCGAGCCCCCACGTGAAGCGCGCCTGCGATCCATTGGCGTAGATCGGCTGGCTCTTCCCGATGCGAATGACATGGAGCTCGTCACGCGCGCCCGGAATGTTCGATGTGATGATGTCGACGTGATGCCCGTAACGACGGGCCTCGCGGGCGAAGAAGTGCACGTGCTCGCAGATCCCGCCGAGGTGCGGATAGTAGTACTCGGTGACAAGCGCGATTCTGAGCGGACGCGAATGCTGCACGTGGGCCATCGGGAGCGATCCCGCTGGCATCAGCTCAATGCGGCGAGCGTGGCCGAGCTTACGCTTCAAGAGCGGCATGAGCGGCGGCTAGACGTGCGATTGGAACTCTGAACGGCGAACAAGACACATAATCGAGTCCGAGCGAATGGCAAAAAGAAATGGAGCGCGGCTCGCCGCCGTGCTCCCCGCAGATACCCAGCTTTATCTTAGGACGAACTCGTCGCCCTTCCTCAACAGCAATCCCTACGAGTCTTCCTACCCCCTCGGTGTCAAGAACCTGAAACGGATCGTCAGCTAAGATACCTCGATCAATGTAAGAAGGAAGGAAGCGGCCCGCATCATCTCGGCTCAGCCCAAGTGTAGTCTGCGTCAGGTCATTTGTTCCGAAAGAGAAGAACTCCGCCGACTCGGCTATCTTCGCCGCGGTAAGCGCGGCACGGGGCAGCTCGATCATCGTTCCGATGAGATACGAGATCTTCTCCCCCATTCCGCCCAGAACACGCTCAGCTACGTCCTCGACGATCGCACGCTGGTTCTCGAATTCTTTCACATTCGAGACCAGCGGTATCATTATCTCCGGCCTGACGTTTATCCCGCGTCGCATGGCACGCACCGCTGCTTCAAGAATCGCGCGCGCCTGCATTTCTGTAATCTCCGGGTAAGTTATGCCGAGCCGGCAGCCCCGATGACCAAGCATCGGATTGGTCTCTCTCAGAGATTCAATGATCCGATTGAGATCGGCGCGCGGAATATCGAGCGTGCGCGCGAGAAGCTTCGTTTCTTCTCCTCCATGCGGAAGAAACTCGTGCAAGGGCGGGTCTAGCAACCGTATCGTTACCGGCAGTCCGTCCATCGCCTCGAAGATTCCCTCGAAATCCGCGCGCTGCATCGGCAGCAGCTTGTTGAGCGCGCGCCTGCGGCCGCCTTCCTCGCGCGCGACGATCATTTCGCGCATCGCCGTGATCCGGTCGCCTTCGAAGAACATGTGCTCGGTCCTGCACAAGCCGATGCCCTCGGCGCCAAAACTGCGCGCAATACGTGCGTCGCGCGGCGTGTCGGCGTTAGCGCGCACGCGAAGGGTGCGAACCTCGTCTGCCCAGCCGAGAAGTTGGGCGTACGACTGGTAAAGCGGAGCCTGCGAGGACGAGAGAGTCCCATTCGTGACGCGCACGACTTCACTGGGAATTGTTGCCAGGTCGCCCGAAAACACGCGGCCCGTCGCGCCATCAAGCGTCAGCCAGTCGCCTTCCACGACCTCGGTTCCATTCACGCTGAACGATTTGCGCTCGAGGTTGACGTGAATATCCTTGGCGCCGACGACGGCGCATTTTCCCATCCCCCTCGCGACAACGGCGGCGTGGCTCGTCATCCCTCCTCGCGCGGTGAGAACAGCGCGTGCCGCAACTATGCCGTGGAAATCTTCCGGTGTCGTCTCATCACGCACGAGAATCACGTTCTCGCCGGCGGTCGCGCGCTGCTGGGCCGTATCTGGATCGAATACGGCGCGTCCGCTAGCGGCTCCCGGACTCGCTGGAAGCCCGAGGCAGAGCGGCGTCGCGCGAATCGACGGATCGATGATCGGATGCAACAGCTGATCGAGGTCCGCTGCCGGGACTCGTCGCACGGCTTCGATCTTGTCGATGAGTCCTTCACTTACCATGTCCCTCGCGATGCGTACGGCAGCGGCCGCGGTGCGCTTGCCGACACGTGTCTGCAGGAGGTAAAGCTTGCCTCGCTCGACCGTGAACTCGAGGTCCTGCATGTCATGGTAATGGCGCTCGAGCCGGTCCTGCGTATCAAGCAGCTCCTTGTATGCGCCGGGAAGCTTGTCCGCCATCTCGTCGATGTCGAGCGGAGTGCGGATTCCCGCGACGACATCCTCGCCCTGCGCGTTGACCAGGAATTCGCCGTAGAATCGCCTCTCTCCGGTCGACGGGTTGCGCGTAAATGCTACACCGGTCCCCGAATCCTCGCCCAGGTTGCCAAAGACCATCGCCACGACACTGACGGCCGTTCCCAGATCTTCGGAAATCGCGTGGACCTTTCGGTAGTCTCTTGCTTTCTTGAGCGTCCAGGATTTCCAGACTGCTTCGATTGCGCCCCAGAGCTGCACAATGGGGTCGCGCGGGAAGTCGGCACCGGTGCGATTCCGAACGAGCGCTTTGTATTCGTCGACAAGAGTCCTCAGAACGCTCTCGTCCAGCCCGGCGTCGGAGCCAACGCCTGCAGTCATCCGCTTCGCCTTCAGCAGGTGCTCGAAGTCGTGGATCGAGACTCCTAGTACCACGTCCGAGTACATCTGGATGAAGCGGCGATAAGAATCGTAAGCGAAGCGAGGACTTTGGCTCTGTTCGGCCAGCGCAGTCGCGGCGCGATCGTTGAGACCGAGATTGAGGATCGTGTCCATCATCCCCGGCATGGAAACAGGAGCCCCCGATCTCACCGAGACGAGAAGCGGGTTGTTCGGATCGCCTAGCTTCTTGCCGGTAACCTTCTCCAGCCTCGCAATGTTGCCCTCGACCTCCGCGCGGAGCTTGTCGGAATATTTTCCGCTACGGAGATACTCGATGCATTCGCTGCACGCGATCGTGAACCCGGCCGGAACGGGAACACCGAGATTCGTCATCTCGGCGAGGTTCGCGCCCTTTCCGCCGAGGACGCTCGTCAAGTCCCGCGTCCCCTCGGCGGTTCCATTGCCGAAGAAGAAAACTGCCTGCGCCATTGGCGTCAGCAGCCACAGCCGAAGCGGAGCTTCTCCGGGTCGGCCGGTGGCGGCGTTGGGTAGTCGCCGGAGAAGCACGCATGACAGAACCCCGATGGACCACCGGGCACCGATTCGAGCATCCCGTCGAGCGTGAGATATCCCAGTGTATCGGCACCCACGGCGGTCGTGATGTCGTCGATGCTCATGTTGGCCGCGATCAGCTCTTCGCGAGTCGGCGTATCGATGCCGTAGTAGCATGGCCCGGTGACCGGCGAAGAGCTGACCCGCAGATGAACCTCACGCGCTCCGGCTGCGCGGACCATGTTGACGAGTCCGCGTGTCGTCGTGCCGCGAACGATCGAATCGTCCACCATCACGACGCTCTTGCCTCGAAGGACCTCGCGAACCGCGTTGTACTTCACCTTGACCTTCGCGTCGCGCCCGGCCTGCGTCGGCTGGAGGAATGTCCGTCCAACATAGTGATTACGGATAAGCGCCAGCTCGAGCGGCAGCCCAGACTCCTCCGCGAAGCCGAGCGCCGCCGAGTTGGAGGAATCGGGAACGCTGAAGACGAGGTCGGCTGTCGGGGCGGGGAAGTCCCGCGCGAGGCGTCGCCCCAGCTCACGTCGCGCTCTGTCCACCGAGCCGCCAAATACCTGGCTATCCGGGCGCGAGAAATAGACGTACTCGAAGACACACTTCTTTGACTCCAGCTTCTCGAGCGGAAAGATGGACCGCGCCCCGGTCTCATCGATGGCGATGATCTCTCCGCGCTCGACTTCGCGCTCGAGCGTCGCGCCCAGCAGATCGAGCGCGCAGCTCTCAGAGGCGAAGACCGTAGCGTCGCCGAGCTTTCCCATCACCAGCGGACGCCAACCGCGAGGGTCGCGCGCGGCGAGCAGCGTGTTTCCAACGACCACCACCAGACAGTAGGCTCCTTCGACACCCTTCAGCGCATCGGCGAGCCGGTGTTCGGGCTTCAACGACGATGAACGCGCCATGCGATGCACGAGGACTTCTGAATCCATCGTCGAGGTGAAGATCGAGCCAGCGTCCTCGAGCTCACGGCGCAGCTCGCTGGCGTTGGTCAGGTTCCCATTGTGGGCGAGGGCGATGTGGCCGTCCCGGAACCTCGCGAGCATTGGCTGAGCGTTCTCGATCGTGGAAGAACCAGCGGTGCTGTAGCGCGTGTGCCCGATTGCGATGTCGCCGCGGAGTGTCTGCACGTCGGGGATGGCAAAGCCTTCGGAGACAAGACCCATTCGCTTAACGGCTCTCGCGCCCTGCTCACGATCGACAGCTACGATACCCGAAGATTCCTGCCCGCGATGCTGGAGCGAGTACAGGCCGAGATGTGTCAACGCCGCCGCGTTCTCATCACCGTATATCCCGAAGATTCCGCACATCTCAGTGGGCCGCCACGGGATTCAACTCGTCGAAGGTCGCGTGTTCGGGCGTGCGTGCCATGATGCTCGGTATCGTGTCGTGATAGGAGCGGCGCAGTCGCGCGAGCGGGCTGTGGAGCGAGCGCGTCGGCAGCTTGATGTCGAGTGTACCCGAGTGAAGGTGCACTTTGCCGATCTGTGTGCAGGGAACTCCTGCCTTCGCGGCGATCTCGAGCACACGCGCCGGAGCGACGCTGGATACCACGACGCGTCCCTGGCTCTCGCCGAAAAGAATCGCTCGATTCGATAAATCCGAATAACTCGACAGATCGATTTCCGCTCCGCTCTCGTGTTCGGGATTGGCGATGCAGCATTCCGCGAGCGCGACCGCGAGTCCACCGTCGCTGCAGTCGTGCGCGGAGCTGATCGCGCCCGAGCGGATTGCCTCGAGCAGTACATCGATCAGCGCCTTTTCGCGTTCGACGTCACACCGTGGCGGCGCGCCGATGACTGTGCCGTGTATGGTGGCGAGATATTCACTGCCGCCGAGCTCGCCACCGAGGTCGCCGAGCAGAAGAATCGCGGCGCTGTCACGCTGGAAGGTCGCACGCGTAATGTGCGACAGGTCATCGATCAGTCCGACCATCCCGATTACGGGTGTGGGATACACGGCACCGGAGGGACTCTCATTGTAGAGAGAGACGTTTCCCCCGGTTACCGGGGTCCCGAGTGCGCGACAGGCCTCTCCCATTCCCGCCACGGCTTCCTTGAACTGGAAGAAGACTTCCGGACGAGTCGGGTTGCCGAAGTTGAGACAGTTCGTGATGGCCATCGGACGCGCGCCCGTGCACGCAACGTTGCGCGCGGCTTCCGCCACGGCAATTCGTCCGCCGACGCGCGGATCGAGATACACGTATCGCCCGTTGCAGTCCGTCTTCACCGCGATCGCCTTGTTCGTCCCGCGCACTCGAAGAACGGCGGCATCGCCGCCGGGCCCGATGACCGTGTTGGTCCGTACGGTGGAGTCATACTGCCGGTACGCCCACGCCTTGCTCGCGATCGTCGGAGCGGAAAGCAGCCGCTCGAGCGTCCAGGCTGGATCGCCTTCTTCCGGGCGCTCAGCGATCGCCGACGGATCACGCGCGCGCAATTCCGCGATGGTGGTCGACTCGCGCGCATCCGGTGAATAGCTCGGGCAGTCCGTCACGAGTCTCGACCCGGGGAATTCGGCGACGACTGTGTCTCCCTCAGTCACCCTGTACACCGGCTCGGAAATGACCTCGCCGATCACGGCTGCGGTCAGGTCCCATTTGGCGAGAATGTCGCGAACCGCGCTCTCGTGCCCCTTTTTGGCGACGACGAGCATCCTCTCCTGCGATTCGCTGAGGAGGATTTCGTAGGGCGTCATGCCGCTCTCGCGCGTCGGCATCCTGGTGACATCGATCGTCACACCGACATCTCCGCGCTCCGCCATCTCCGCCGATGAGGACGTCAGGCCCGCGGCACCCATGTCCTGAATGGCCACGATGTGTCCGCTCTTGATCAGCTCGAGGCTCGCTTCGAGCAGGAGTTTTTCAGTGAATGGATCCCCCACCTGAATGCGGGGTCGTTTGGCATCGCTCGCCTCGGACAGATCTTCGGACGCGAAGGACGCGCCGTGAATGCCATCGCGCCCGGTGCGCGCGCCAACGGCCATGATCGGATTGCCGACGCCCTGGGCCTTGGCGCGAATGAGATCCTCTTCATGCAGGAGGCCGACACACATCGCGTTGACGAGAGGGTTGCTCTCGTACGCCGGATCGAAAACGATCTCGCCGGCGACCGTCGGAATACCGACGCAATTGCCGTAGTCGCCGATTCCCTTCACGACTCCGGAGAAGAGATACCGCACGCGCGAATCGTCGAGGGAGCCAAACCGGAGCGAGTTGAGCATCGCGATCGGACGCGCTCCCATCGTGAATACGTCGCGCAGAATTCCGCCAACTCCCGTTGCGGCTCCCTGATACGGCTCGACGGCCGAGGGATGGTTATGCGACTCGATCTTGAACGCCACTGCGAGGCCATCGCCAATCGATATCACGCCGGCGTTCTCGCCCGGACCCTGAAGCACGTAGGACGCGGTGGTCGGAAGTGTCTTGAGAGTTGGGCGCGAATGCTTGTAGGAGCAGTGCTCGCTCCACAACGCGCTCACGATTCCCAGCTCGGTGAATGTCGGCGCGCGTCCAAGCATTCCCACCAGCCGCTCGAATTCCTGCTTCGTCAGGCCGTGCTCCGCGATGAGCGCGGGAGTAATGACCGGATCGCCGGGACGGGGCTTCACTGCGGACATGTCAGGCCGCCACTCTGGTGAGGATCGACTCGAGCAGCCGCACACCGTCAGTGGACCCGAGCAGGGCACTGCATGCTCGCTCCGGGTGCGGCATCAGGCCGAGCACGTTGCCACCCTCGCTGATGATTCCCGCGATGTTGCGCTCGGAGCCGTTTGGGTTGGCGTCCGCGCTGATCGTGCCGGCGGCGTCCGCATATCGGAAGATAACGCGTCCCTCAGCTTCGAGCTCCTCCAAAACACCGGCTGGCGCGACGTAACGGCCGTCCCCGTGGGCCACCGGCATCCGAAGAATTTCCCCGCGGTCGTAGAGGTTCGTGAACATCGTGTCAGCGTTCTCGACGCGAATCCGGACCTCGGCGGAAACGAATTGCAGATGGGAGTTTCGCATCAACGCGCCCGGAAGCAGACCGGCCTCGCACGCGATCTGGAAACCATTGCAAATACCGAGGACGGGACCACCAGCTTTGGCATGGGCCGCCACTTCCTGCATTATCGGGCTGAAGCGGGCGATAGCGCCGGCGCGGAGATAGTCACCGTAGCTGAAACCGCCCGGCAGGATGACCACATCCGATCCCTGTAAGTCGTGATCCTTGTGCCAGAGGTACGTGGCTTCCTCGCCGAGAACGTCTACGATGGCGTGGAACGCGTCGTAGTCGCAGTTGGAGGCCGGAAAAGTAACGATACCGAATTTCATGCGTGGACCGCCGATTCGATGTCGAAATCTTCCGTCACTGGATTCGCCAGGAGCTTGCGGCACATGTCGGTGGCCGTTTCTTCAGCCGCGATGGCGTCGTAGGCGTCGGTCTCGACAATGATGTACCTCCCGACGTGAACATCCTTGACTGCTTTGAATCCAAGGGTGTGCAGCGCGTCTTTCACTGCGTTCCCCTGCGGATCGAGCAGACCTTTGCGCGGTGTTATGTGAACCGCAATTCGGAACTTCGCCATTAGGGCTGGCCTCCACTCGGGCCGGGCGGCGAGAAATTGCCAGGTCCGGAGCGCGGCGGTTCACCGGGGCCGGGCGGTCGACGTCTTCTTTTTCTGCGGTGCGATCGTTGACGCGCGGCTTCGCCGGTATCTATCACACCGGCGGCCGTGAGCAGGAGAGGCTCGTCATCGTCGTCGATCACTGGCGAGTCTCCGCGCGGCCGCCTGTCAAGAAGTCCGAAAATCACCGTTTTGGCGAGTCCGTACAACACGTAGCAGACGAGCGCCGGGAAGTAGAACTCCTTCCTCAGGAACAACACACCGATGAACGTCGCGATGACGACCAGCGTGCCGAGTATCTCGCTGATCTTTCTGAATCCGATCGTCGGTACCGCCGGGTACGACACGTTGCTGATCATGAGGAACGACAGCAGCAGCATCAATCCGCGGAGTCCCGACGTCCAGTTGAGATCTCCAAGGATCGTCTCGTTGTACAGCGGTGTCTGGCTGAACCAGTAGTAAGTCGCGAGCGTCATCCCCGCCGCGGGGCTCGGAAGGCCATGGAAATACTTCTTCGCGCGTCCCGCTTGCTCCACGTTGAAGCGAGCGAGCCGGATTACCGCGCAGGCGGTAAAGAGGAACGCGAAGATCCAGTCCCAGCCACTTCGGTTGAGCACGGCGAAGTACATGATTATCGCCGGCGCGAGTCCGAACGTTATGGCATCGACGAGCGAGTCGAGCTCCGATCCGAAGCGCGATCCCGTCCCGGTGGCACGTGCGACCCTGCCATCGAGCGCGTCGCAGATACCAGCAAACACGATGTAAAGTCCTGCCGTATCGAACTCAGTTCGGGAAGCGGCTACGATCGCGAACATTCCGAAGAACAGACTCATGAGCGTGAATCCGTTCGGGAGAATGATCACGCCTCGACTGCGAGGCCGGTCGGTTTCTCCCCTCAGCTGGCGTCTCGAGTGGTCGGGGGCAACCATCACCTGGGAAGCTCCCCGAGAATCGTCACCCCGGCGGTTGTCACATCGCCCAGCTTCGCGCGTACGGTCGAGCCCGGTGGAAGGAACAAGTCTACGCGGGACCCAAACCGTATGATCCCCATCCGATCCCCCTGCCTCACCGTCTCCCCCAGCTTGCTATAGGTCACAATCCGACGCGCGATTAGTCCCGCGATCTGCCTCACGAGAACGCGATGCCCGCCCGTCTCGATCCCAACCGACATCTGCTCATTCTCAAGGCTCGACTTCTCCGCCGAGGCATTGAAGAACTTGCCCTTGTTGTAATGGATGTATTTGACGACGCCATCGACCGGGTAGCGGTTCACGTGCACGTTGAAGACGTTCATGAATATGGACAACCGGATCGGGCGGCCCTGAACGAAACTCGGCTCGTCGACCTCCGTGATCATGATCAGCTTTCCATCTGCCGGAGAAACCACCAGCGAGGCACCACGGTCGCCGACGCGCTCTGGGTCGCGGAAGAAGTAGGCGACCCACAGCGCCAGCAGAAGCAGAACGAACGCGGCAAGCCAGAGTCCCCATGAGCGCCGGCTGATTGCGAAACCGAAGGCGCTGGCGGCGACTACAGCGGCGATCGCAATGAAGAGCAGGCCTTCGCGCGCGAAGTTCAATGTGAGCCGTTGGGGTCGAGTGAGTGTCCGGTCAAGCGACGGTAGATGTCGAGGTAGCGCCCGCTCGTGGCATCGATCACCTCTTTCGGAAGCCGCGGCGGTGGATAGTTCCCATCCCATCGCCCGCCACGCTTCTCCGCGTCCAGATAGTCG